>Ga0065704_10001517_pt1 | contig 10305 bp, 9 predicted proteins | sample SwiRhicommuniRL2_FD_59091 | JGI IMG/M metagenome (GOLD analysis project Ga0065704, IMG submission 59091) | Switchgrass rhizosphere bacterial communities from Rose Lake, Michigan, USA - RL2 v2 (version 2) | ecosystem: Host-associated > Plants > Roots > Rhizosphere > Soil | place: East Lansing, MI | reverse complement strand
TTTATGCCATCCATTTTCTAACAACTCATTGTCAATCACATTTGAAATTTTAAAACCAGTTATAGATTTTGTCATATCATTCATATCCAGCCTTGGNTACCCNGGAATATTTTTATTGATGATTTTAGAGAGCGCGCTTATTCCTATACCAAGCGAAATCATTATGCCATTCTCTGGNTTTCTCGTTAGTAAAGGGACATTTGAGCCAATAAGTGTGGTACTTGCTGGNACCTTTGGCAATCTTGTTGGTTCAATCTTAACATATTACCTTGGATTAAAAGCAGGAAGGGCATTCATATTAAAATATGGAAAATACATATTATTTAAAAAAAGCCATCTTGAACTTACTGAAGAGTTGTTTCAAAAATATGGTGATAAAATTTCATTCTTTTGTAGATTGTTACCCGCAATACGAACTTACATCTCTCTTCCATGTGGGGTGGGAAAAGCTAACTTTATCAAGTTTACAATTTATACATTTTTAGGATCCCTTGTTTGGAATTCAATGTTAACTTACGTAGGTATCTTATTAGGAAATAACTGGAATAATATCGACAAATATGCAATATATCTCGACATAGTATCAGCTTGCGTAATAGCCGTATTTGTAATTTGGTTTGTTGCCAAAATTCGAAGGCGAAATAAAACGAATCAAAAAAGTGAAGTTTCATATGATGATTAATGAGAAATGTTATGGAAGTCATGACCTACATTTTCGATAGATTAATTTATTGGCATTTGAGTAATTAACAATACCCGTATAATTAATGAATATTGGCATAATTTCTGATACCCATGATGACTTGTCTAATTTAAAAAATGCGGTTAGGATATTTAATGAAAGAAAAGTGAGTTATGTAATACATGCAGGAGATTATGTTTTCCCTGGCGTAGTAAAGGAATTTAAAAACTTTAACGGCAAACTGGTAGGAGTACTTGGAAACAACGATGGTGAAAAATTTGGCTTGCTAAAAAATTTTCAAGAAATTGGTGGAGAGCTGCACGGAGAATTTGGGGACCTCGAATTAGGTGGTCTCAGAATTGCCATATATCATGGAACAAATAATAAATTGACTGACGCTATTATTGCAAGTCGAATATACGATTTGGTCATTTGTGGACATACTCATCAGAAACGCGATGATAAAATAGGCAATACTTTGGTATTAAATCCAGGTTGCGCACACAATAACTTTCCAAATATAGATGGAATGATTGAGACAGAGCCATCAGTCATAATATTCAATACTTCAAATAAATCCTACCAATTTGTCAGATTGTAAAACATCTTTTTTATGGTAAGCATGGTGGTAAGGATTTCATATATGCCCCCGTAGTTAGATCTAGCTTTTTATTCTAATTATTTTTACCCTTTCAAGAACTTTCCAATATTCAACTTCCGCTCCTTGAACAATTTTATCTCGTATTTCGTCTAGCACTGATGAAGTCTCAAACATTTCAAATGTTTCAAGATCCATAACCTGAAGAGTTTCTCCAGAAATGGAAATGATTTGACCGTTTCTCTTATCGATAAGGGGAACATCTACGCTGGCAGAAACAGGGGAGACCAAGCTATGTTTCGACCCAGTGAAAACAGAGATTGCAGCGACTCTTGCTTTTGCTGAACCATGTTTTCCAGGCTTACTGTGATCATATGATACTATTCTGCAAGGTTCATTGTCTATAATAATGTAGGAGCCTACCTTTAGACTCCCCAAATCCATTGGCTTGCTCAATACTGGTCGAAAAAATAGAAAATTGTTTCATATTTAACGGTTCTGATCAGAATCTGATTATCTTAGTTTTTCTAAAATAGAAAAGCTCACAAGATTAATTAGAGCTATCCCTTTCCTTGCAACATCCCTTCTTGTTTTTTCACAATAGTTCTGATCAGTTTGATGAGTCTTTTTACCTTCGACTTCCAAAATTATGATATTGTCGGCGTGCGGAAAAATAAAAGGTAATCTCTTATTATTGATAAATTTTAAATTTCCCAAATTAGCACTAACGACCATATCTCTTCTTGAGAGAACGCCTGCTATGTCTCTTAATTCATGATTATCGTGCGCATATGTTGTATAATAAATAGAAACATAACTTACTTTTTCGTGATATTTTTCGAATAATTCTGCTTCACTATTAAAGAGAAACAGCGAACTGTTAGGACTCTGATATTTTGAAATCCCTTCAACTATATTATGCAGGCCAACATATTTGACAAGAATATAATGATTTGAATTATTTGGAAAATACGGCCTACTTTCAAAAGCAAATGTAGCCGTAGCAAAATACAAATCTTTAACAACATCAGAGTTCTTCCAATACTCAATTAGGTTTTGAGCATTGCTGTCCCTTGGATAGCATACATATCCACAAGGCGCATTTAAATTATCACTCAATTCTAGAATCCTAATTGGAAGGGAATATTTATCATTTTTTATTTTGTCATTTAGATTAATCTTTTGAAATCAAATTTTTAGAAATTCTAATTACACGACAAGGAATTATTTAGTACTTTTAGCAGTATGCCATAATGCACTGTCTAAGTTTTTAACTGTCCCCATATAGAACGGGATCATGATATAGCATAAGCAGGTAGAAAGTGCCCCATTGGGGTCTCTCATTGCTACACGCATAAATTCTACGATAGCTGTTTTTAGAGTAAGGTGATTCTTAATCCCGTAACCAAGCTTTTTCAACTGACTGTGTCCTTTTGTTGCCCGAATTACCTGGGAACAAAAATCTACAAATGACTTTGCTGGTTGGAACTGGACAATAGCCCTAGGGTTAAAAACTACATCGTAACCCATTTCCATCACTTTACCTTGTAGGTATAGGTCTATAGATATTAGAGTATCAGGGATAGTTATTTTTTTAGCTATATCAGATCTAATTGATAATCCCCTTCCCATTACAGTGTACTCAGTAAGCTGTCTTTTCCTTACTGATTCTAACCAACTACCAACAAAAATTGTACCTTGTGCGGGAATTCCTTTACTTGGAATTGCTCTTGGGTTAGATGCACATATACCTACATTATTGTTGATTTTGTTAATTAATTCCAANGTGCAATCNGGATTTGGNTTCACATCAGCATCATATAGCACAATTATTTCACCCGTTGCATTTCGTATTATGTCATTCCANGCATTCCCTGCTCCTCTCCTTTTGTCATTATGAAGGAAAATTATTTTTTTGGAATGATTTTTCATAAATTGGTTTACAATATTTGGGGTATTGTCAGTTGAATCATCGGAAATGATAATTTCAGAAAGATTAATTGAATGTGAATTTGAATGGAGTACACTCTCTAAAATCGACTTTATGTTTGATTCTTCATTGTAAGATGGAATTCCAATAGAGACCGTGGTCAAACTCTTCTAATTTACAAAGTTACATATTTTACTCTTCACATACTTTGATGATTAGTGTATTAGAATATCTATATTTTTGAATTGATCAAATATGAATATATTTACAAAAAATGTATAGTTTAGAATTGACCTTTCAAAGTACCTGTCGTACACCTTTATTGAAAGCAGGTAATCTGATTACTCCTATTATTATAGGAAGAAAGTCAGTTTCCAATAGTAGTGGACTTCATGTTATATCTGATAGGAAGCTATCAGATAAACTTGAAAAAATTCTGGCATTACATTTGGACAAGATAATTATTTTTGGTGTGCCTGAATTGCATGATTCATCCGGATCACAAGCATGGAATAATAAAGGAATTGTTCAAAATACACTGAGAATTATAAGAGGAAGCTTTGGTAACAAGATCCAAATTATTGCCGATGTGTGTGTTTGTCAGTATAATCTATCAGGACACTGTGGCGTAGTAAATCAAAATGACTATGTAGACAATGACAAGACTTTAAAATTAATGTCAAAGATTTCTCTGAGTTATGCTGAATCGGGGGCTGACATCGTTGCGCCTTCTTCTATGATGGATGGATTGGTAATGTCTATTAAGAACAAACTTAACGATAATGGATTTAGAGATACTAAAATAATGTCATTTTCAAAACAGTTTTCTGGTCTTTATTCACCGTTTCGCCTCACCACATTTAAAAAATTTTCAAAAATAGACAAGTCCACTTATCAAATTGGCTATACTAATTCGAGGGAGATTCTGAGAAAAATAGAAATGGATTTACATGAAGGAGCGGATATAATAACAATAAAACCTTCTTTTGGTAATATTGATTTGATAAGTAGAATCTCTGAAATGGTCAATTGTAAAATAGCGGTTCAACAGGTTTCTGGTGAATATGCAATGGTACAAGCTGCGTCGCGCAATAGACTAATCGATGAAAACGAATGGATTATTGGATATTTTGTTTCTATGATAAGAGCAGGAGTAGATTTTATAATATCATATGGGGCTGAAGACATAGCTGCCTTGCTTTAGGATTTTAGTATGATTATAATCATCTTTCGTGCTTTAAAAATGCTAGTTTATAATGACTCGATTAGCGATAATAAAGCCCGTGTTTTAAGTCATATTTATTTTTTTAACTGGATTGCATTGATAAGACCTACTTGACCTGGTCTTGATACTACTTTCGCCAGTCCTAATTCAGTTTCTATGACGGTTCCTTTAGAAATTACTCCTCTTCTTTCATAGTCTTTATTAGCTGCATTTTTGATAACTCTCAAAATCTTTGACTTTGTGGTTTTCTTCTCTTCGGGATTTGAAATATTTGCAAATTCAACAGTTTTTAGAGCCGTTTTGTTGTTATTTCCACGCACCCTTCTTGTCACTTTTAGATTGCTTCCAACCACGGCCTCATTCGGATACCTATCTATCTCAAATTTGCGTCTACTGCGCATGGCAATTATTCTACCGCCAGTGTACTTCCGCCCGCGTAGATTCTCTATGGATTTTTTCATCTTTGCATAAATGAAATTGATCCATATTAAGAGGTTTTCTATCCATTTAAAATAAGCATCACTTTACAATCATTTTGCTTTTGAGTACGTTGAGATCGTTTATTCCAAAATATTCTTGGAATTTTCTGCTTGTTCTATAAATTTTCGTTCGTCCTAAACGTTCCGATTCAATAAATGAATGAGCTCTTAGTTCCTTGAGATGGGCATAGACCTGGCTTCCACGGATCTGAACCAGCCTTTTTGACGTAATTGGTTGCTCATAAGCAATAAATGACAAAGTTTTCAGGGCGCCCACCGGGATCAGGGGCTGTTGAGCAAATCGTCGAATAAGGGGCATGTAAGCAGGTTTCACTTGAAATACAAATTTCTCGTCATCGAGTTGTGCTACCTCTAGAGCAGTCAAAACTTTTTGCATTTTCTTAACTAGTTCATTTAACAATTTGACTACTTTTTCCTTTGAATTTATTCCCGCTGCCCTCATCAAGTCATTAATGGATAAAGGCCTACCAGCAGCATACAGAGCTGCTTCAATTCTAGCAGTGATTTCACCGTCAGGAAGCGACTGAGGCACTTGTGTCTAAGTAATTAAGCTTTGTTAATCAATGTTTTCGTTTAATGAAATCAATATTTGGTCATCTTTTTGCTCAAGAAATATTTTTCTCTTCATGGCAAGATACAGAAGAGCAATAAAGCACCTCACTATTTCTATTTGGTTCATTTTTAACGTTAGATTCTTAAATTCAACAGATTTGTCTGCAGTTACTATATCAAAAATCATATTCTCATATGATTGCAAAATCTTCTCAAACTTCATTAAATACTCATCAAAGTTGAATGTCTCTACAGATTCCAGATTGAGTTGATTTCTCCTAGGTTTTGGATTTGCCAAGTTATTGATCATGTTTTCAAGGACGTGCAATAATTCTTCTAATGTAACAGGATAAGTAGGTTCTATTCTAAAAGGAATTTCAATTGGCTTTAAATTTGGAATAGGTTTGATATCAAGAACTTCGATCCCCTTTTTGGTTTTGGAGATTTTTTCTAGTTGTAAGATGCTCTCTACCTTTAAGCGATAGATTAGCGAAGAAGATAATGCGGCTATCCCACACATTCGAAGGTCTTTTTTTCCACTATTATTGATTAATTTTAACAACATTTCTAGTAGTAATGAAATATCTATTTCCCAAACATCTTTCTTTGATAATACTGAGGGATTAAAAAGTAAGTCAAGCGGTGGTTGTGAAATGCTTTTTTTTGTTGTTATGTCCGCTTCCGACATGTATAATTAAACTGAATTTTGATAATATTAATTTGTATTGTCTAATAAAATTTAGATTACTATAAAATTATGTCAGTAAGCATGTAAAAACATTCAAAAGTCACTGTTTTGTAAGGTAAAAAAGTGGAGAGTGTTATGTCAATGGCTTCAAAGAAAGAGATAAGGAACAAAGAGAATCAAGAACGGCTAGCAAATGCGATTAGCACTTTGGATAGTATAGCTAGGAATAATAATATTCAAAAAAATATTCGAAATATTGTAAGAGAGATCTTGACTGGAATCAAGGATGAAAAAAATGGATCTATATCTGTTAGGGCGGCAAATACTATAAGTATGCTAGACAATGTGACTCAGAATCCACAGATGCAATCTCACATACGAACGCTGCTGTGGCAGGTAGTTTCAACACTTGAAAGTATAAGAGAATAGGACTCACAGAAATCAAGAAGAGTCAATATTCTTGGTTTGCTTTAATACAGGTGGCAGTTTCTCTAGTTTATGGGTAGGATTGGCAAGGTAATGCCTAGATGCACCCTCGCCGCTGAGTACAATATTACAATTAATACATTTGTATCTTATAGCCAATTACAATTATAATTATACCCACATATCTAAAAAGATACTGAACAAATTAAGCATTTCAGCTCGTTCTGCCGGTCCGTTTCTTCATCGCTAGTAAACTCGGCAAATTTATTGCCTCTTCTTGCATTAGTTAACTGCAAATGCACTTTAATCATGATATAGTAATAATTTATTCAATGCAATTTCTTCGAATATCGTATGTAGAGCCCAATCTGAATCAAGTATTCGTGTGCCGTCCTTACTAGTCTTCTTCCTTGAACCAGCAAGGTCAATTTACTGACTAGTAATTATCAACAATCTAATTCGGTCCAATATATCACGTCTCGAATTATGACTACCTCAATTTGATAATTTCGCGATTATCCGGAACAATAGCTCTTATCTTGAATCTCGAGAAAATATTACTTGCTACGTTTTCTGATTTAGATCTTTCCCCATGATTTACCAATACTTTTTTTGGCTTTATTCTTGCAGTAAAATTCATTATCTGATTAAAATCACTATGGCCACTAAATCCATCAATTTTTTGACTTGCACATCTAATTGGAATGACTTTAACTTTACCTTTTTCGTCAAGCATGCTGATCTCCATCAAGCCTCCGTCTATAACCCGCCTTCCCAATGTTCCATTAATTTGGTAGGAAACAAATATTATACTGTTTTTCTTATCTGGTGCGATTTTCTTAAAGTATTCGACGGACGGTCCTCCCTCCAACATTCCAGAGGTGGCCATTATTACACTTGGGTTCTCGTCATTGAATACCTCTTCCCTTCTTTCATACCCATTAATAACGGTAAAATATTCTGATTGAAACGGATTTACCCCATTGGAAACCGATTTTCTGACATCAAACCCAAGGTAGTGTGCATAGGACATGTGTATTGCACTTGCCTCTGATATCATCCCTTCAATAAATACCGGAGCCTCCATTAGACGTCCCTCTCTCATTTCTTTATCAAGAACCAACATTATTTCTTGGGCCCTTCCAACTGCAGGAACAGGAATCAAGACTTTTCCCCCAGCAGACAGGGTCCTATTGATTGCATCCGTAAAAGTTTTGTATACTGCAGATTGATCTGGCATTATGTCGGTNGTATTGCCATATGTACTTTCAGTTATCAATGTCTCTACTCTAGGATAAACAGAAACAGCACTATCCAACAACTGNGTTCTGGCATATTTATAATCACCNGAATAAAGAATATTATGAGTNCCAAATACATTAATGTGTACAGTAGCACTTCCCATTATATGTCCAGCATTGTTGAATGTTATAGTGATATCTGGAGAAATATCTGTAGGTTTCCCATAAGGTAACGTTATACAATGCTTAATAACTTCATTGACGTCTCTTGTTTCGTATGGTAAGAACGTTCCATTGCTTTTAGAGATCTTAACGGAATCGTATTGAAGCAGTGTCATTAAAGGAAGAGTAGGTTCTGTGCAATAAACTGGACCCTTATAACCATATTTGAATAGTGTTGGTAAAAATCCTTGATGATCTATATGTGCATGACTTACGACGACGGCATCTATTTCATCCAGATCAAAATTAAACCAGTCCAATCGTGGATATGCTGAAATTCCTAATGGTTCACCAGGATTAATGCCGCAATCTAGCATTATTTTGCTTTCTGAACTTACGACAATGAAACATGATCTCCCAACTTGCTTAACCCCGCCCAGACAGAAAATAACTATTTCTTCCTTATTTCTGATCTTCGATTTAAGTTCACTAATTTGTGAATTTTTTTCACTTGATTGATTGATGAGATTTAAATTTGAGTCGTTGCGTTCCAAAACAAGTGGTGGTCTAAAAACTCTCTTGCCTAAGGACTGTAGAAAAAAACTTCTCTCCTTTGCAGAACTTTTCTGGGTAGAGTGAATCATGTTCATACTACTTGACTGAATATGCGGAGAACGTAATGTATGAGCTATCCAACCAGTTGCCTGGGCAATATCGATTACCATATCGGCATTTATTGATTCAGGACGATTTACCTCAAGAACTACTTCGCCTGTGGCATCATCACAAAATACAGCAGATATTGTAACCTCATTTGGTAACATCTTTATTACTGTTGATCTTGTTTCCTCTTCAGATAATCTAATTGAGGGATCAGTTCTCACAACAAACCTTTTTTTAACATTTTTTGAAAGAGATGAAAGATAGTAAGTCAATTCAGTTAACGAAAATTTTGGATTTAAAGTATAAAGAGCAACATATGGACCTTCAAATCTTATGTTTGTAATCTGCGACTCCTTTGGAATTGATTTCAGTACTACATCTTTGAAGAAATCTTCGTCGATTTTCTTCGTATGTTGAATTTGATTAGGAGGTAAAGAATCAGAATGTTGTTTAACTTTGTCACTATTCTCTAGTGCAGAAATACTCTCATCTACAGAATTATTACTTAGGTTTTCATTACTCACTTTAACATTCTTCTAGATACTCGGTCTGATTTTTTACAATCCTTACTTCCAATAGTGATAATCAATTACTATCACAACGCAACAGCAAGGTCATTAAGGTCCTTTCCGGCTTGTATCCACAATGAAAATAAACTTCTCTATTAATATATATTTTGGAAAGTACTTGCTTTTTCCCACACTTTATTTTAGAAAGGCAGATAAGGTAGAAATATCGCTAGGGCCACAATTATTATTGTTATTGTAGATACTGCTGATGAGATATTCTTAAGACGATTCTTATCGATTTTGGATCTACTCTCTATTAGCGATCCGTACAGTTGACCTCCGTCTAAAAAGGCTATAGGAAGAGCATTAAATATTCCGAGATTAAAATTGATAAACCATAGCCAAAAGAGTGTATTTGCAATTATTGGAAATGATGAACCGAAAATGTTCGATTGATATTTTGGTGCCATAAAATCTGAAAAAGGTACAAGTTGTTCGGCTAATGTCGGCGGCGGAAGTATAGGAACTAGATGATTTATGTCAAACGTGAAATATTTCTTGTATAGTTCAAGTGCCAGCTTGGGATCTAAAGATACCATCGCCGTTCTAACACCAAGTATGGGTTTGGTAGGGTCAGTATCGGCAGGAATTGAAAAATCATTTGTTTTTTTATTTCCTTCTCTGTCCTGCCATACAATTGAAGGCTGTTTACCAATATTTGATCTTAAAGTTTGCAATAAGTCTTCTTGACTACGTATTTCGGATTGCCCAATTGACAGGATGCTCGACCCTTGTGTGAGACCAATTTTTTCTGCTAGGGATCCCTCTGTGACGCTGACTATTTCAAGTCCACTCTTCGGGACAGCTGTGGTAGGGAGTGGGGATAAAGTAGACAATAACACAAATAGCAAGACCAGTGAGATTGTAGCAAGTATCATATTGTTTAGCGGACCAGCCGTAAGAACTGCACTTTTCTCCTTTAGTGTTGCTTTGGATAATCCATCTTTATCAAGGTTAACAAAAGCTCCAACAGGAAGAAAGAGTACAAAAGCAATACCGGTAGATTCCACCTTTATTCCATAAACCCTAGCAACGATACCATGCCCTGCCTCATGTATGAAGACACTTA
>Ga0065704_10005171_pt1 | contig 10308 bp, 7 predicted proteins | sample SwiRhicommuniRL2_FD_59091 | JGI IMG/M metagenome (GOLD analysis project Ga0065704, IMG submission 59091) | Switchgrass rhizosphere bacterial communities from Rose Lake, Michigan, USA - RL2 v2 (version 2) | ecosystem: Host-associated > Plants > Roots > Rhizosphere > Soil | place: East Lansing, MI | reverse complement strand
AAATCTGTTTCGCATTTAAATTGCGTGGAACACGACAATTTTTGATCTTTCCAAAAGGAAGGTAATCCGAGGCTAATCATAGCTGACTTGTTATCAAAGAATACGAAAGGAGGATTAGAATAAATATTACTTTTGGATGATTTGTTATTTTCATTATCATTGTCATCAGTTCCTGAGTTTAAAGCAGCGGAAGAATAGGACGATTCTTCTGTCAGTCTAAAATTTTGATGGGTGTCAGCGACTGTCCCGTAGATATGTTGTTCGTTATAGGACGCCAATACCAAATATGAAAAACACACAAGACACGAAATAACTAATGCTGAGGAGGCAGACAAGTAAACATGTACCACATTCCTCATTCCAAATCACGTCCAAGCAATCCAGTATCAATATTTGTAACAAAACCGGACATGTGCTAGCAAACCGATAAGCGCGCCNAGATTTGAATTTTACTCTAACTTATATTACAAGATTGTTATACCAGACTATTCTTCTCATCTTTACAATCACTATGCAAAATCCTTATTTTCATTTGCTGTAAATACTACGTAGCCNATATAGAATTAATTTTGCGATAAATTTCATCAAAAACTATTTCATGAACNTCACTAGTCTNGGCATGTTAAAATTTGATAAACTAAATCTTTAATGGAGTATTTGTCTTGGGCTATTGTGGATAATCNAATGAATAACGAAATTTTATCCCATGGCAACTAATTTAATCTGCTTATATTTTATTTCGTTCTTGGCAGATGAGAAATCGTTCCAAAAAACGTAGATGTTACTACCCGACGCAGATACTTGAGGATTAGTGGAATTTTGACTATTTTCACTTAAATTAACCGGCTCACCAAATGATCCTGCCCTGTCACGACTTGAACTAAAAAATATATCTCCATTTTCACCCTTCGCTCCGTTGGTGTCTGCCCAGACAACATATACCTTATCGCCTGATGCAGCTAAGTGCGGAAGAAGTGTTTTATTATCAATATCCGTTTTGAGACTTTTTTTATTACTAAACTCAGTTCCGTTATCCGTACTCGTTCTCAAAATTACTTGAAAATTATTCGGTTTTCCTTCTTTCGCATCTTTATCTGCCAACGCAATGTATACATTTCCATCCGATGCGGTTATTTGTGGAAGATGTGTTTCCTTATCCACATCCCTTTTGATAATTTTCCTATCGCCAAAATGAATTCCATTATCTGTGCTTGTTTTCAAGTTTAAATTAACATTGTCTGATGTTCCCGTTTCTTCTCTACTGTCTGCCCAGACAACATATACATTATCCCCCGATGCTGCAACCTCGGGATTAGTGGAATTTCGTTCGTTATCACTTAAATTACTCGGCTCACCAAATGATCCTGCCCTGTCACGACTTGAACTAAAAAATATATCTCCATTTTCACCCTTCGCCCCGTTGGTGTCCGACCAAACAACATATACGTTATTGCCTGATGCAGCTACTTCAGGATTGCTGGAATTTCCAATACTGTTGCTTAAATTAATCGGCTTATCAAATGATCCTCCATTGTCGCTACTTGAGCTAAAAAATATATCTGCATCTGTACCCTTCGTGCCATTAGTATCTGACCAAACAAGGTACACATTGTTCCCAGCTGCTGCAACCTCGGGATTAGTGGAATTTGCGCTAGCGTTACTTATGCTGATCGCAGGAGAAGGCAATGTATTATTACTGACAATTTTTTCCATACTTATATCTCCACCTCCACGGTCCATCTCGGTCTTAACAATGTATGTATCTTTGTCAGAGGAAGCAATTTGAGAAGAAAATGAATTATTGGAACCAGTAGTTAAAGTATTTGTTTCTCCAAAGTAGTAAACAAACAGAGGAGGCGATGAAACTTTAGTAAAGATAATAACAAAAGTAACGATTATGGCCATTATTAAAATCAATACTACTGGCCAATACATTTTTATTTCTCTTATAGATGCTGTGAAGTTTCCGTTCAACAGTAGATATAAATTTCTTCCATGTTGTTATTTATAGTCTTGTTTTGCATCATCAAGAATCTATTTTATTNAATTCAACTCTACATGATCTATATTATCTAATAATCTTGGCAGTAATACATACAGAACCGTAACGGAATGTCTNGATCTTAAAGCCGTANAATATGGTGACTGTTCATTGTGAAATATATCATCCCAGTAAAAACTTTAATATGTGATATTCGTGGTGGCATAAACTGAATTATTATAACCATGTATAAAGGATACAAGACAAGTGCGGTTTTAATCTTAATCCCATTGGTACTATCTGCTTTTACGCATCTATTTAATCCTGGAGGATTTCCTTGCGTGAACTTTGATGAAGCAGTGGGTATGCGCAGAGCAATGCACTTTTTAGTTGGTCTTGGACCACAGGATCCTTCAAGTCGGTTTGATCACTCTCAGGCGTCAAGTAGCAGCTACGATCATCCTCATTTCGGACAAATATTTTTGGCTGGAATCTTCAAAATTATCGGTTATCCATCTTCCCTAAACCCTTCATCCTCAATACAATCGATTGAAACGCTCTATGTCGTTCCAAGAGTGTTGATGGGACTACTTGCAGTTCTAGATACCTTTCTTATCTACAAAATAGTTGAACGCCGCTATAACACTAAAACTGGAGCATTCATAGCCTCCACATTATTTGCTGTAATGCCACTCACATGGCTGTATAGATGGATACTCTTAGATTCAATTCTCATGCCTTTTGTTCTATCATCAATACTACTCGCTGTCTATTTGAGGAAGAACAANAAAGACGCCACCGTTTCTACTGATAATATTGCTAATATCGGAATAAAAAAACTCGGTANAATAAGCACACTTGCCAAGAACAAGGAAATAACTCTGACACTNNTCTCAGGTATATTACTCGGATTAGCCATATATACAAAAGTACCTGCCATTACTGTTATTCCAGTAGTAGGATTTCTAATCATTACNAATACTAGAAAATGGAAAATGCTGGGATTGTGGTTTGCTCCCGTAATTTTGGTTCCGTTACTCTGGCCAGCGTATGCTCTATCTGTCGGTCAATTTGACGAATGGTTAGATGGCGTGCTTTGGCAGGCAACAGAAAGACAAGTGGATTCTGGAGAAAGCTCTTCGCATACCATTTCAAGCGAACTAAAAAATATCTTCTACATGGATCCTCTTTTGATCTCTTTGAGCCTTGCGGGTATTTCATTTGCCGCATTGAGAAGGAATTACTTCATTTTACTGTGGGTGGTACCGTTCTTTGTTTTATCTTATGTGATTCACTGGGTATACTACTTTCACTTTATTTTGCTTTTACCAGTATTTTGTGTAGCATCGGCTCTGCTAATTACAGAAGTGCCAAACATATTTACCAAAAAGAACACTGTGTACAAAAAACTCATTCCATTTGCAGCAATATCAGTAATCGGCGTATTTGGATTGACAACTACTGTACTTTTAATCGTAAATAACTATTCACTACCTTATTTTGCAGTAGCGTCGTTCATTGCACAACATTCAAATGATAATTTCGTTACTAAAACTGATAATGGAACTAATAAGGTTGTAGATGATACAACTATAATTTCTAGCCCTGCATTTTCGTGGATTTTTAGTTATGTTTTTGGTAAAGATCATGTGTTACCAGCAAGAGCGTCTCAAGATTTAACAACTGAAAAGGTATTGCTGGTCATAGATCCGAATTATAATTTCATTATATCTGGAAACGAGATAGAGGACAAAGGACAAGTCGCAAGTCTTTTAAATTTATATAATAATACCGCCACGATAGCATCATTCCAGTATGCTGAAGCGATTCTCAAGGATAATCCACTGAAATCAAACATACGGGGTTGCTATTTGGAACAAATACAAGTTAGAACAAATTATTAATATGTAATTTACGCGAAAAAATACATCTAGTATTAGAAAATTATGTACTCATGAGATCAGAATAGTTCACAGTGCTTTAAAGAGGTTATTCTTTTATCATCGCCCAGCCGACTACTGAGTATCTAAACTTTTAGTAATTTAATTCTATCCAACCTTACCGTAAATGGGAAAATTACCAAAATGCTGCTTGACGGAGTTTTTATCCACATCAATCTTGATGGTTTTGAGATTCATGATAGTAATGANCATGGGTACATTTTCCAAACGTTTGTCTATCAACCCAAAATCGTCNTCAGAAGTNACCAANGAATTAGTTCCTTTAATTATCGCTGTTCTATTCTGAATTGACATATTCGAGTGCATAAAGTCAGTAAATCTATGTTTATGAGACTTTGTTCCATCAATACTTGTCATGGTAATCGTAGAAGTGAATTTTATTTCCGATGATGAAGTTGTGTTGGTGCTATTATCTGTTTTCGGCTCAATTTGCCATCTACCTGATAAAATCCACTCCGGAACGCCAGAACCATCATTTTGCAGACTGACTATACTACCTTTCAAATTCATTATTTCCGAGGTATTAACAGGACGTTGTTGTTCAGTTACCCCTTGAGCTAATGGTCTAGAGTTGTCATAATTGTGATTAAAAGTACCATTTACCACTAGCGCTAATCCCAGTAAAGCAACAACAAAGACTATATACGATAATAAATTCAATCGATGATATTATAATCAGTTATGAGATAATTTAATCTAATCGCGATCGCTATATATCAATAATTTTTTCTAATTGCAACTTTACCTGTTGGGTGCCCTTCATTTGAGATCATAATAGATAATGTATTGTACGGGTAATTGTTAGTTTCACGACTTGTTACGTTATCCGTAAATGATGCTACTTCTGTCGATTTATTGTATAAGTCTTTTATCTTGTCCAGATTCTCACTATTAATTTTGCGAGAGATTGACTTGAGGAATATAGGGTCATCAACAAACAATACATTATTTGTTTCAACAGGCTCTTTGAACCGCCGATCCAGGTGGGGATCTATCAGCTCGTGAGGCATATCGAGCACATATTGAGTAATCCAATAAGAATCCCAAACCCAAAAGTGGCTCCCAATAACAGTAACGTTTGACTGAACTTTGTTGTTAGAGGTATCAGNTATCTCTTGTGCGATCGTTGCATATACCTGATAGTATGAAGTATTTACGTTTAATGAGATAAGCATNGTTGTAATCACCAATGCAGTGGCAATTATTGACAGAGTTACTGAATAAGAAATAATGCGATGAAAATGTCTTGCAATAATTTTTTGAACNTTGTCCAACAGGATTGCTGAACCAATACACATGGCAGGGAAAATATACAGCAGATGAAAATATTGTACCCATTCTATGAAATACGAAAAGATCAATAGCGGTGAAATCCATATCAAAGGTAGAAAATCTTTTCTTATAGTACAAAATGCAATACCTGATATTCCCAAAATGGTTATTAAAGGATCAAGTTTAAAGAAATTAGTAAGCGCACTCACAAAAGTTATTGTTTCAGATGGGTCTCTTTCAGATTGCCATAAAACCCAATGCTGCCACAGATCGCTTTGACCTACTAATACGCTATACAATGGCCACAATAGAGGTATGATTAAAACTGGTACTAGCCAAATTCCAACTTTCCTGACACTCTTGCCTGAATAAAAAAATATCAATGTTCCTACTAGAGGAATCATTGTAAATGCTGGAATCTTCGTGTAAATTGCTAGACCCAAAAATATTCCAGACAGCAGTATCAACACATTACCATTTATCTGATATTTTGATTCCAATTTAAGTAACGCCTTATTCTGTATGTTTTTGGAGTCTCTGACATGGAGTGAGAGCAAAATAGATGTCAATAGAAAAGGCATCAATATAGCTTCCAGAGAAATTCTTCTAAACACCCATGTGAAAGGCATTATGGCAAAGAGGATGGATGCAGTTACCGCAATTGCTGTACCGTATCGCCGTTCAGCAATATTAAATAAGAGAAAGGTATCAATCACAGCTAGAATCCCCATTAGAATCCTTGGAACTAAATGCAGTTCTTGGATTGACGATAAGCTTGAATCTGGATTTAATATTCCAGGGTATCCCACCAGGCTAAGAGCACCTGCCAAAAATAACTGACCAAAATACGGATGATCATATGTACGAGGATATCCTGTTGCAGCAGATTCTTGTGGTCCCATTCCTTCAAGCACCAACATAGCCCTTCTCATATAGTGACCCTCATCAATATGAATAGCAGGAAATCCAAGAGGATTCCAGAGATGGGAATATGCAGACAGTAAAAGTGGGATCATAATTAAGAGCCATCTTTTTACTTTCTTGCTCATGATACTCTTAAATGGTATAGTTTGTCACTTTAATTTTAAAGTTGGCTTATAAAGTGCCAGTTAATAGTAAATCATAATTAGTGTAGCAATTGCTTTTCAATCGGCTTACCAGACATGAAAAGTGGTCAACAACGAAAGTGTATTTCGTATAGCTTAGATCATAAATTCAATTAGTTACAAAATTCCAGGGCAACTCGCTTGCTAAAGTCTCATTTACTACTAAGCACGTGAATCATAGACAGCAAAAAACCATTTTTTTTAACTCTTTAAATCTAAGTCCAGATACGCTGCACGTTTGTTACTTTTAGGATATAGCATGGAAAAAACCACTGTTACATGCTGTCAAAAACGGGTTAGGGAAATTGCAATCATAAGTGTTAGCATTATTTTTGAAAGCACATACTTCGGAACAGGTTCGCATGCATCGAACAGATTGTACTAGCACGAGAAAATAGAATGGTTTTTATGCGACAAGCTGACCTACTTTTGCTTATGTTTTCGCAAGTTCCAATATTCAGAGGAGCTGGCTTATTTTTTTATGGCATTTTGGGTCTAGCTATTTTGGGTGCATTTGGAGCAAAATATGCCTTTGCAGATTTTAATTTTCCTGCTGTCGGTGACTGGGGTTGCAATTCTAATACACAAAAGACTGTTAACAATATTAATTCCAAATCACCAGAACGAGTTCTGGCACTGGGCGACTATTCTTATCAGAGCTCTGCAACGTGTTGGTTGAACGCAGTAGATGACTTTGATTCGCGAATGAGAATAGCAATTGGAAACCACGAAGATGATGATGATGAAGCATATTCAACGTACAAGAGTCATTTTAATCTAGGTAATCCATATTATTCTTTTAATTATAACAATGTTCATTTCCTAGTAATGGACACGGACCGTACCAGTTTTTCGTCTGGTTCTTCTCAGAACACATTTGTAAAAAATGATCTTCAAGCAGCAAAAGCAAATTCAGCTATTAAATGGATTATTGTGTATATGCACAAACCAATGTACACATCGCCCAACACCTGTAGTTCTTCTGGATGTACCAACGGCGGAAGTACAGCTTCATCACTAAGGAGTACATATCATAAATTGTTTGACGATAATAATGTTGACGTTGTATTGCAGGGACATGTTCATAATGCTCAAAGAACATTTCCCATTAAATATTCAGGCGGTTCTACACCAACTAAGACTAGTTCTTCTACGACTGATTACAATGACCCCCAGGGTGAAATATTTTCTGTAGTCGGAACCGGAGGAATTAACTTTCACGGTCTCTCCGGAAAACCNTCATGGGTGAGATTTCAACAGGACGATGACTTTGGAATTNTAGACATAAAGATAACAAACAATGGCTACAAGTTGGAAGGCAGATACCACACAAATNGNGGAACAGCAGCTTGACAAGTTTACAATCACAAAAACTGGTCCAGCATCATATACTTTTGGTCCCAGTTTGACTCTTTCAGGGGAGAATGCAGAGTCCAATGTACAGCCCAATGACGGAAATACCGCTAACAATAATGATAACAACGGTGAGCTCCCCGGGCAAACTCAAGGACAAGGAAAGGGACTTAATTGTGAACACTTTACCCAGCAAGGACCAATGCGTTGCAGAGAAGAATAATAGATACCTATATTGAAAACCAGCGCCCAATTTTTCCTCAATAAAGAACTTACCAAGCCAACTTATCAAAATTCTGTAAGAAGGGCCACTCATTAGCTTCCATATTTCGATTCTCTTTGAAGTAACCCTTTTTTGTGGTTTAACACAGCTTTACGGCGCGTTTTTAGGCAGAGCTGTACACGATACCGGCTAGTCTTTGCCGAAATAATAATCATTAATTTTAGATTTTCGGATTGCCAAGGGAATTATCGACTGGCCATTTGAACTATCATTTAAGACCAGACTGTTAGAACGGGATATGGTTATTGAGGCAAGACCTTCGCCTTCAGCGTTATATTTCTAGCGAACGTGAGTTGAGTAACGTATTTAAAAGTACATTAAATATTTGAAAAATAGTGTAGTGGGCTAGCTACGTCGGAATTATTCTGTAGATTTTTCCCTTTGTTAAAGATAGTATGTATAGGTATCCATCTGGTCCAACGGCTATGTCTGAAATTATTCCAAAATTTTGACCAAAAAGAATGTCTTTTGATTCTTCATCGTTGTCAACTATCTTATCTTTTAATGGTCCTGAAAGGGCTAATTTCGTTCTATCTGAGTTCAGATCAAAATGGTACAAATTACCATTAGGTAGCACTGAGCCTACAAAAACATCGTTTTGATACTCATTACCATATTTGTTTGAATTCAAGAACTTTATCGCCGTTAGTGCTACCGTTTCATTCCATGCCAGCTCGGGGGCACTGTATTTTCCTTTTCCATTAAAATCTACGAAATCAATATCGTTTGTATCCTTCAATAATTCAATTTCGTCTGGAGCAATTCTTTTCCAAAATCCCATTATTTTATTATACCCACTATTAAATCCCGATTCAACTAGATTAATTTCATCTCCGTACCAGGGTCCATTTTCAGTATCCCATAGTTTATCGCTAATAGGATCGAAATCAAGTCCGAAACCATTTCTAATTCCGTACGCATAATATTTGTTTAACGGTTCTTGCTTTCCCAAAATCCCATTGTCAAAAGCTGCTCGTCCGTCATGGTTAAGTGCCAATATTCCTGCCCTTCCATCAACGCTGGGGTTCTCCGAGTTGCTTGCCACAGTTGAGACATTCTCCCCGTTACCCGTTATGATATAAATGAAGTTATCCGGCCCGACTACCATCTGCCCTCCGTTATGTGAGGCACCTGGCATTGCAGAAAAATTCAATAATAGTTTTTTATTCACTAGCGAGTTTTCGCCGTCAGAAAGGTCGAAACGGTACAGAACATTTCCAGAAGGCTGATTTACTCCACCTTTAACACAATTTCCCGATCTTCTACACCTATCTTCTCCATCACCTAGTCCTTTACCTGCTTGGGTGAAGTAAACGAACGCGTACTCAACTCCTCGGGTTTCGTTTTTTGCTACTGCTAAACCAAGCATCCCTCGCGTATCAAAAGTTGCAACGCTGACATCAAGTAAGGGTTGGGCAAGGAGACTTCCATTAGCTATCTTCCTTACCGTTCCATTTTGCTTTTCAAGAACCAGAACATCCCCCGAGTCCAAGAAGGCCATATTTGTTGGCTCTTTGAGACCAGTTGCAAAAACTTCCGCTCTGAGCGAGGAATCAGATAAACTAACTGATTCATTTTTTATCCTGCCTAACCAATAAACTTCTGAGGTTAGTGCATTCGGTGTTTGTTGATGCAAGCTGACTAAAACTATAAAGATAAGGGCTGGGATAAGGACAGCAAAATATCGACCATTATTAATCACAAGTATTGCCATTATTTTTGAATTGAATAAGAGAGATAATAAATATTATGTATGAGAAAGCTTCACCGCTTTAACCAATCTAAAGATCTCCAAGTCTACGAAGTTCTCTTTGCTGGAACGAACCACTATGCGTTTTTTAACTTAAAAACTTGAATTTTCAATATTCTAGTTTTCATAGGAATAGTTGTTTAGTTTGGTACATTCCAAGAAGGCATGGCCCTTATCATCTCACTTAGCCCGATCTCAATCCTTTTTTTGGCAACAAAATTAAGTTTTATTAGCCCTCGTTTTATCCACATAGCTAAGCAGAATCTCACCCTCAGTTTCGGTTCCATCTTTGTGAACGGGCTGAAAAAGTATTCAATAAGCACAACTTCACAACTTTTGCCTTAAGTTGAATTCACAGTTTTCACAATTTCTCTCAACCCATCGTCAATACCAAGTTTGGGAACAAAGTGCAGCACTTCCTTTGCTTTAGTCATGTCAGCATAACTGTGCAATATAACGCCGCTGTCTGTCAGTGGCTTGTATATTGGCTCCAAATCCAATCTAAACATGTCAATCATCTTTTGAGCCAGTTGGCCAATACTGACGGGCTCGCCGGTTCCTAAATTAAAAACGGTCGATGAATCAAAGATATTGTTGTAGAA
>Ga0065704_10071667_pt1 | contig 10312 bp, 9 predicted proteins | sample SwiRhicommuniRL2_FD_59091 | JGI IMG/M metagenome (GOLD analysis project Ga0065704, IMG submission 59091) | Switchgrass rhizosphere bacterial communities from Rose Lake, Michigan, USA - RL2 v2 (version 2) | ecosystem: Host-associated > Plants > Roots > Rhizosphere > Soil | place: East Lansing, MI | reverse complement strand
ACTGGTGCAGAAATTATTTTTTTATTAACAACAATTGCAATTGGTTTCCCTCTATTTTTAAAACTCAAAAGATGAAATAAAGCCGAGCCTTCTTCATCTAATTCTAGATTAATGATAAGTCGGTTAAGACCATCCAAATTTCCCTTTGCAATTGAGACATTTTTCAAAGAAATTGATGGTGTTTTAGAAAATCTCATCTTAGAAGCATCTTTCGTTTCATCATTCAAAACTTCGTAAAATCCATCTTGAAGATTGGTTTTTACGGGAACAAAATCATTAGAATCAAATTTTGAAGATAATTCTTTATTAGATAATTCCGTTTCCAGCTTACTTAGTTTTTCTCCTATCCAAAAGAATTTCTCTTGAATTTTCCCTTGAATGTTTCCATAATCAGAAGTGTATTTTTTGTACGATGGAGAAGTTATAAATTTATAAAGTTCATTAATCTCATTATCAGTAAAGAATTCCTTATAAACCGCACGAATTTGAGTTAAGATTTCCGCATCAGTTAGCTTTGAATCAATTTCATCCCAAAACTCCTTCGGAGCATTCGGATATGCAACCTTCATAGGTTTTATTCCATACTCTACAATATTGGCTTTGTAAGCTTCAAAAGTTTGATTTCCAATTATAATGGAATCAATTTTTTGATTTTGAGACAATTGATTTTGAGAAAAAACAAATCCAAAAATCAACAAATTAAAAAGACAAAACAGATTTTTCATCATTTATAAATTATTTTAAATTTAACTGATTCTGAAACTCTTCAAGATATTTCGCCAAATGAAAACCATCCATCAAACCGTGATGTCCTTCCACAGAAATCGGCAACATTTTTCGTCCGTTTTTTTCTGAAAATTTTCCAAAAACAATTTTTGGAATCGATTCTTTTGGGTCGAAATCTGTAGGATGAAGCAAACCTGTAAAATGTGTCCAGGGCATTGTGGAATGCCGGATATGATTTGGTGGAAGTTCTTCGTTTCTGATTCTCAAACCAGTTGAATTTTGAACCTCATCAATTTCTTTTTGGAAATTTTGATTAAAGATTTGAAAATCATCAGAATATTCGAAATAAGAGAAGCCAAACGTTCCATCGTTTCTGGCAATTGTAGAACCAACGTGAACGATATCAAACGCTATAACTTCATCATTTACAATCCTATAACCAAATTCCTCAACTGAATTAACGGCTTTCATCGATTTATGAAGATAATGCGCGAAAAAAGATTCATTGTTATCTTTTGCCAATCGATAAGTCTCTGTACAATCAACTTCTGTAACAATCCCAAAATAAGGACTTTTCATTCCGGAAAAGAACTCAAAATGTTCTTTTCTTTTCCAGTTTTTTATATCGATAACCTTCATTATATAATTTTTGGCTTCTAGTGATAATTAACCACATAGGCACATAGTTTTTGTCAATTTTCAAGATAAAATAGTTAGACATTTGTTTCTATTTTAACTTTTTCAAAATAAATAATTTGTTTTTCTATATGTCTATGTGGTTTTTTAATTTTTTTTATTTCAAATTAATGCGTCTCTTCAAGAGTTTGTTCAATGATTTTTTCTTCGGTTGCAATCTTTTTAGGATTGGCAACTTTCGCAATCGTCAATCCCTGAACTATAATTGAAAACACAACCACACAATAAGTAATACTGATGATAATTTGGCTGTACTCATTCACAGGTATGGACAAAGCTAATGCAATGGAAACACCACCACGAATTCCTCCCCAAACCAAGACCTTCACCGTCTGCGGACTAAATCGATATTTGAAAGCCATAAACTTAGTCGGAATAAAAATCGCAATCCAACGCGCTAAAAGAACAATTAAAATACAAATTCCACCAGCAACAAGATATTCATTTAAGTCTTTGATTAGCAGCAATTCAAAACCGATAAAAAGGAACAGAACAGCGTTCATTATTTCATCGATCAGTTCCCAGAATTTGATGAGATAATCCTGCGTTTCTGATTTCATTTTGAAGCTTTCACTGAAATTCCCCATAAATAATCCCGCTGCAACCATCGCCAAAGGTGCTGAAATGTGCATTTCGTGTGCAATCAGATAACCACCCATAACAACTGATAACGTGATCAATACAGAAATAATATAGTCATCCACCATTCTCATTGCTCTAGAAGCCGATAATCCCAGAAGAACACCTAAAAGCAATCCTCCGCCTGCTTCTCGCAGTAATAAAAGCCCAATGTTTTCGACATTCAAATCAATTTCTTTTCCGATTGCCAATTGTAAAACGACCGTGAAAACCACAACCGCCATCCCATCATTGAAAAGGGATTCCCCGGCAACTTTGGTTTCCAAGGATTTTGAAACATTCGCCTGCTTCAAAATACTGAGAACCGCCACTGGGTCGGTAGGTGAAATCAGTGCCCCAAAAACGAGACAATAAATCAACGGCATCTGAATACCAACCAAAGGCAGAAGATAATACACACCAAATCCTACCGCAAACGTCGAAATAATAACGCCGACGGTTGAAAACATTACAACCGGACCGAATTGTTCTTTTAAATCTTTGATATTAATATGGATTCCTCCTGCAAAAAGCAAGAAGTTAAGCATTGCTCCCATCAGAACTTCGGTAAAATCGAAGTTGTGGACTAACTCGGTCAAATGACTGGTGGTTTTTGGTAAGAAATTTTCGCCTGATGCTACCAAGGTTACAGAAACGATAATGGCGATGACCATTATCCCGATTGTACTTGGCAGCTTTAGAACTCTATAATTGATATATGCGAATAATGAGGCTAAAACGATAAGAACTGAAAATGAGTAGTATAACTCCATTTTATTTATTTTATATAGATTTTTGACCTAGTTAAAAGTCATTATAGATTACTTTGATGTAAGTTTTTGTATCGTTATTTTCCCAAATATCAAACATTCCGCCTTCTGTAGGCTGGGAAGACCTTTTGGCTCCCATTGGGAACCGAATAATGTTGAGCAGAATATATTCGTCACCAACAGAATTGACGAGATAGGCAGATTCTTCATTCTTTCCATCCCCGGAATCAAAAATCGCTCTTGTCAGCAATTGGAATTGACCGTAATAATAGGAGAAATTCTTGAGATCTTTCTGCCTGTCATAACATTGCAGCATTATCATCAGCAAGTCCAGATTGGTAGGGTCTTTTGATAACAGGTTTTTCGTTTTTTCTGCTGTTTCTTCATACTTCTGCTTATTGAGATCTTTCAGTATTTTTTTGAAATTTTCGTCACTTGTAGAAACAGTTTTATCTAGAAACAACCTTCCATAATATAAATGTTGCGCTTCCAGACTGTCAATCGATTTGGGAAGAGCCTGGAATTTGAAGACCATTTTTTCATAGAAATAATCCGATTCTTTGTCGGTAATTTCTTTCTTGATTTGATCCAAATCAATCCTTGATTTTTGAGAAAATCCAAAAACCGAAATCAGCAAAAAGAAAAACAAGAAGATTCTATTCATTAATTTTCCTCTTCATCCTCAAAATATTCGAACAGCAAATCGTTGTAAGGGAAACGGGAAATGTGAATCCTGTGAACCTCATCGTAAATCATCTTCTTCATCTCCGGGAAGTTCTCCTTCGTTAAAGCAGAAATGAAAACCGTTGGAAATTTGGACTTCGCCATCCAAGTTCTTTTCCATTCTTCCAAAGAAATATTTTTGTTGGAACCAGGCGTCAAATCATCTTCATCCTTTTTGTCGTAACTGAAATCATCAATTTTGTTGAAAACCATAATCATGGGTTTCTGATGCGCATCGATTTCCTGAAGGATTTCATTCACAGAATTAATATGGTCTTCAAAACTTTCGTGCGAAATGTCAACCACATGAATCAACAAATCCGCTTCACGCACCTCATCCAAAGTTGATTTGAAACTTTCCACCAATTGCGTCGGCAACTTTCTGATGAATCCAACGGTGTCCGTCAAAAGGAAGGGAAGATTTCCAATCACAACCTTACGAACCGTTGTGTCCAGCGTTGCAAACAATTTATTTTCAGCGAAAACATCGGATTTTGACAAAGCATTCATCAAGGTTGATTTTCCCACATTTGTGTAACCAACGAGTGCAACACGCACCATTTTTCCACGGTTGTTACGCTGCGTTCCCATTTGTTTGTCGATAACTTTCAATTTGTCTTTCAACAAAGTGATCCGGTCACGGATAATCCTTCTATCGGTTTCGATCTCCGTTTCTCCAGGTCCACGCATCCCTATTCCCCCTTTTTGTCTCTCAAGGTGGGTCCACATCCTGGTCAATCTCGGCAAAAGATATTGATACTGAGCCAATTCTACCTGCGTTCTTGCATAGGAAGTCTGAGCTCTTTGGGCAAAAATATCGAGGATCAGATTGGTTCTGTCAAGGATTTTGACTTCCATTTCTCGCTCCAGGTTTTTCAATTGGGAAGGCGACAATTCATCATCGAAAATGACCGTTCCGATATTTTGTTCTTTCGCATAGTCACGGATCTCCTCCATTTTTCCTTTTCCTACGAATGTTTTGGAATCTGGCTGGGTCAATCTTTGGGTAAAACGTTTGGCAACCGTAGCGCCTGCTGTGAAAGCCAGAAACTCCAGTTCGTCCATATATTCTATCAGTTTATCTTCGCTTTGATTTTGGGTAATTAAGCCCACCAAAACCGCTTGTTCATACTGATGTTCTTTTTTTTCTAACATTTAAAAATTATAATTTCTGATTTTGACAAGATACTATTTTTTATCAAAAAAAACAAAAGTTTAAGTCTGATAATAATGAAGACCTCTATGTAACAATAAATCTTGTCTGCAAAAAAAAGGCCGCTCCAAAAAGGAACGACCTAAAAGCACAATTATGAAGATTTTTATTTTTTGATAAGCTTGAAAGCCCTCACTTCATTTCCGCTGCCTACTTTCATAATATAAATTCCGGAAGCCAGTTTGGAAAGGTTGATTTCAGCATCTTTTTGATGCAATTCTTTTGCAAAAACTTCCTTACCCGACATATCGTAAACATTTATGTTGTTAATATCCTTGATGTTTGAAATTTTCAAAATATCTTTTACAGGATTTGGATAGAAAGAAATTTGATTTTTAGAGGTCTCCGTTGTACCAAGGATCTTATCAACGTGTACGTTAAATACACAAGTATCTATAACAGTGCCCTCATATACCAGATTATGGACAACAACAGTATTGCCTTCAGGGAACGCAGCTCCCGATTCTAATCCCTGAACCAAAACAACTTGCGGTTCTGGAGTCTCACAAACATAACTCACTTTGAAAACACCATCAAAACCTTCTTTTGCTGTCCAGTTCAGTCCGTCACCTGTTGTAAATGCAGTGGTTCCGTTTGATAAAGTCGATTTTATTTCCCAAGAAACCAACGGGCCCTGCATATTAATGGCAACCCAATATTTCCCGGATGTCAATTCTAATACCTCTGGCAATTTGATAACCGTTTCATATGCTGTTCCACCAGTAGTACTTCCTATCTCATTTTGTGATTCGATCGTTGGCGCAGCATAATTCATGATCAATTCTCCCGGTTTGCCATTATTATCTTTATAGAATGCAACAGTTGCTCCGTAAGAGAATCTAATCAAATGAGGAATGACTTTATCTATTTTCAAAGTTTTCCCAGCAGGAATCACAAAGTCGTTAGCTACGGTATTGAAGTTTGAAGCAGGCATCCAGTTCTCATAATTATTTCCCGGATAATCTATTCCACAACTGGAGCTTCCTTGAGAACCGCAATTGAATGGTAAACTATAATTCACGATTGCAGTTTCTCCTCCGGGAATTGTATTGGCATTAATATCTGCAGGACAGCTAAAGTCACATCCTGGATCTGCAATGCCACCAGAGATATTCAAAGTGTAATCTTCTGCCTGCCCGGAATTGTAATAATACCCTGAAGCACCAATAGGCCAAAACATAGAATATTCTGTAGCTGATTGCATTTTCAGCACCCTTATCCTTGTATTTCCGTTGATCGCATTTTGCGGAACTGTTATTGGGAATTGCGTAAATTTATCATCCACACCCGAAGATCCGAAAAGATAACCTTCACTGACGATTTCGTTGCTTTCATCTAGAATACCGTTGTGATTCCAGTCAACGAAAAGGGTATAAGTATCCGGCGCATAATCAACACGATTTTTACCTTTAATTTTCACATTGTAAGTTTGTCCCGCCTGTAAACTGAACACTTTGTCTGTCATATCTTCGTAAAAAGCAGAACTGTTCGGGTCCGAATTGTAGCCCACGCCATTCACTTCGAAGCGCGTTATTGGTGTTGCCGGGATACCATTGTCCACATTAGAAATTAAATCATACGACTGTGGACTAGGATTGTCTGGCAATACCCGAAATTCTGTTGTACCGTAGAAACTAGTTTCAAATTGCTCTACATTGATCCTCCATGTTCCTGCGATATCAGGCATCGTATCACCCCAAGGATAAGTTGGAGTATTTCCATTGAAAACGATATCAAAGTTTCCGTTGGCATCTGCATAATATTGTCCAGTAATACCGGAACCAGATTCGTTGGGAGAGAAAATATGAACCACGACTTGTGCGTTCGGTTCAATATTGGTAGCGTGAAGTTTTATCCCAAAGTCAAAGAACTGCGCCATTGTCAATATTTTATTGGAAACAGAAGCTTCTATTACCTCATTTTCATTTGCAACAACCTGTAGTGTAGCATTTGCCGTTTTTCCTTCTCCGTCTGTAGCTTTCACTGTATGAGCGCCTTTCAGAGAACGGATCATTTTAGCACTTATTTGCACAGAAAATTTACCCTGAGAATCTACAGTTCCCGTAAAGTCCCTCCATCTCTTTCCATTTGGATCGGTATCAAAAACCGTTACTGTAGAATTAGGTGTAAATCCGGAACCCAACACCGGAAATCCGCCTGACCAATACCAGAATTCTTCAATTGTATTTGGTTCATCGGAAACCAAAGAAGTATCCAATGTAATCTGCTGCGCACTAGTTATGCTGAACATAAATAGAAACAGGCACTTAAATAGTAATTTCACATTCATTTTAAAAATATTTTATAATTATTGAGACAATATTAGAATATCATCAAAGATTTTGGACATTTGTTGAGATAACAATATGACTACTAACAAAAAAGCAAAGGTAACATTATATATACAAATCATTTAATATCCTAAAAATCAATTAATTAAAAAAGTAGTTTTTTTTGAAAATTATTCTTCCTATCTTCGGGTCATATTTCTGAAAATGCGTTGGATTTTTTGTTTATTTTTTGCTTTTAGCTTAGTACTGAGTTCCGGCCAGACCAGTCTTTCCAAAGACCCGGATAAGTATGCTTCTACTCTTCTGAAGCAGACGGTGGATTATATGCAGACCAACAGAACAAAAGCGATGAGCTATCTGCAAGAAGCTCTTAAACTGGAAAACAAATTGGCCGACAGTACAAAAATCAGCCTTTACGTTACAGCGGGAAACACATACAAAGACCAAGAATCTTATTATCAGGCACTTAATTATTATTACAAAGGATTAGAGATCAACAACAAAATAGAGTCCCGCGACTCTTACTCTATTCTGAACAACATTGGAGGTTGTTATTACCTAATGGGAAATTATAAGAAAGCACGACAATTTTGGGAACAATCACTTAAAAATTTTGAAAACAGCAAAGCGAGTGACAAATCTGTAGAAGGTTCTATTATTTACAACAATCTCGCAGTTTTGGAAAAAGAACAAGGAAATTATGCAAGGGCACTGGAAATGTTGAAGGAATTCAAGAATCGGAATACGGCCTCAAAAGACACGCTTAATATTATTATGGCTTATGAGAATATTGCCAATGTAAATCTGAAATTAAAAGAAACCGACACTGCCGTAGAAAATTTGAGACAAGGCATCACTTTAGCGAAGAAGATCAAATCACCCTACGATATAGCAAGCCTTTATAATATTCTTGGAAAAATCAATCTCGATGATCTGAATAACCGGGACTCTGCATTATATTATTTAAAAAACGCCTATAATATCGCTGACAAGAGTAGTTTTTCCGACATCAAGCTTTATTCATCAGAAAGTTTAGTAAAACTATTCGAAAAAGAAAAGGATTACAAAAATGCTCTGCAATACCTGCACACCGCAAAATCTTTATCTGAAGCTTCCATCAATCAGGAAAATGAAAAGAAAGTTAACCGCTTGGAAATCGAGTTTAATGAAAAAATGACGCAAAATGAGCTTTTAGCTTCTCAAACCAAAAGAGAGCGATTCTTTATTTTTGGAATCGTTCTGCTCTTGTCTTTCTCGGTTATCATCTTTTTGTTATTCCAATTACAGAAAAATAAAACTGCCAAAAGAGTTGCTGAAAACGAATTATTGGCCAAGAAATTAGAAGAGAAAAATAAAGAACTGACAAATAGCGCCATCCAAATGCTGCAAACTTCCGAGGTTCTCCAATCCACTCAAAAAGAGTTGAGCGAACTGAATTCCGGAACAGAAACATCTGACAATAAAATCTCTAATATCTTAGCTGACCTTAGAAAAAGTTCCAAAAGTTTTGGGAAGGCAGAATTTGAAAAGATTTTTATGGAAACTGAGGAGGGTTTCTATAAGAAATTACTCAGCGAGTTTCCTGATCTGACCAAGAATGAATTGAGGCTCTGCGCTTTTCTCAAACTTAATTTATCATCAAAAGAAATTTCCGACATTACACACCAAAGTCCACACAGCATTGTAGTTGCGAGGTCCAGACTTAGAAAAAAACTGAGACTCTCCAATTCGGAAAGTCTCAATAATTTTTTGATTAAATATTAAATTTGTTTAGCTAACCAAAGTTGCTGTCAATGTTTTCTCAAAACTGAAAGCTTGACTAACAGGACAATTTTCCTTGGCATCTTTTGCAATTTTCTGGAAATCATCTTCTGAGATTCCAGGGATTTTTGCAGTCAATGTCAATTCTGACAAAGTAATTTTTCCATCTACCAAACTGATTTTGCAATCGGTTTCCAAAGTTTCCGGATTATAACCAGCTTCTGTCAACAACGCCGAAGTCTTCATTGTAAAACAACCTGCATGGGCTGCTGCCAACAATTCTTCCGGATTGGTCCCAACACCTTCCTCGAATCTGCTTTTGAAAGAATATTGTGTTTCGTCAAGTGTTGTACTTTGAGTCGTTAAAACACCGCTCCCGTCTTTTACTGTTCCTTTCCAAACTGCTTTTGCACTTCTTTTCATAATTAATTTTGTTTTGGATTTATATATTATTTTTTATCGCAAAGGTGAAAGTTTTTTTAAGATTCAATGTTTTTAAGTCGCAAATGACAATCATTAATCATTTATAATTTATCATTAATTTCTTAATCCCAATCTGTAGCCACAAACTTCATTGTTGATTTTCCATCCGTTAAAGTTAAGAAATGTCCTTCGATTTTGTACTGATTCATATTTGGTAAATCTTTTCCGAATAATTCTTCCAACCTCATTCTTCCGTCACAGTACATCATTGTAGAACCAACACCAGAAAATTTTGCTTTTCCATTATTAAATTCCGCCGTGAAAAACATTCCATTACATCCCATTTTCGCAGTGTAACGATTCGGCGATTCGGGATTTTTCGTCAAATCAACATTAGCTTCCAGTTTTGTCAACTCTTCCTTAGTAAAATCTTTGTATTGAACGAGCATCCATTTTCTGTGAAGATTCTGCATTCCTGACATAGAATTATTTGATGATTTACAAGAAACTGTAAGAAGTAATATTAATGATAGAATACCGATTGACTGTAGAAATTTAATACTTTGAACTTTGCCTAATCTCTTAGCCAAATTCGTACCACTTAGATATAAAATAATGATTAAATTAGCCTCATTAAAATAATTCTCTATGAAAAAAATATTTTTAGTATTGACCTTGATCTTGGGTTATGCTCAGATGAGAGCTGATGAAGGCATGTGGCTTCTGATGCTTGTAAAACGTCTGAACGGCGTTGATATGCAGAAAGAAGGCCTGCATTTGACGCCGGAAGAAATTTATTCCGTGAACAATTCCAGTTTGAAGGACGCTATCGTAAGTTTCGGTGGTTTTTGTACTGGTGAAATGGTTTCTGACCAAGGTCTGATCTTTACCAATCACCACTGTGGTTATGACGCTGTTGCCGCGGCTTCCACTCCTGAAAAAGATTACTTGAAGAATGGATTCTGGGCAATGAAACCGAATGAAGAATTCAATGCTAAAGGTCTTTACGTAAGATTCCTTGTAAGAATGGATGACGTTTCTGCAAGAATCAATGCAAAACTTAATAATAATATGTCTGCCGCTGACAGAAA
>Ga0065704_10071666_pt1 | contig 10312 bp, 8 predicted proteins | sample SwiRhicommuniRL2_FD_59091 | JGI IMG/M metagenome (GOLD analysis project Ga0065704, IMG submission 59091) | Switchgrass rhizosphere bacterial communities from Rose Lake, Michigan, USA - RL2 v2 (version 2) | ecosystem: Host-associated > Plants > Roots > Rhizosphere > Soil | place: East Lansing, MI | reverse complement strand
GATAAACCTACTTATGAAGCAAGCAAGGAGGAATTTTTATCTTTTTTAGAAAATCAAGCCAAGCTACGTATTGATAATTTTATTGAAGGTGCAGTCAAAGTCGCAGAAGAGATTCATCAAGGAGTAAAAAGAGAAGACGGAGTTTCAATTTTTTTAGAAACACATACATGGCCAGTCGCAATTGATGTTGTAAAACATTACAGGTCGACTAATCGCAATATTACTAGTGTTGAAATTGCTTCTGCAATTTTGCATGATGTATTAGAAGATAATGACAGAATTTTAGATTGGTATAAAACAAAGGCTTATGGTTTTGAGGCTGATCTTAGATATCGATTCGGAAATAGAGTATACGAAATTGCAACTGATTTGAAAATTCATCCTCTTGAAAATTATCGCGGTCGAGATGATGAGGAGCGTCAATTATCCAGGTTCCAAGAGTATTGTGATATTCTCACAGTGGCAGAATATGATGTAAAGACCATTAAACTTGTAGATAGGCTTAACAATATGATGTTTCTTATAAGCAGAGCAGGATTGAATAATAGAGTAGTCTATGACAAGATGAAGCGGTACATGAGAGAGGCTGAAGACTTTTATCTTGCTTATACAATGCTTTCTCCAAAGATGCCTGAATTCTATAGAAAGATAAGATGGGCTTATGAGCAATTACGATCAGCTTATTATGAACAAACTCTTGCTATGCCTCAATCACAAAAGTTGTGATTGCCTGCCTCTGGAAAATAGTGCTATAAGTTTATCATCATTAGGGTGATGCTCTAACAACAGGTTTCTTCCACAACCCATTTAAAGGTAATAGATGGACAGAGCAGGTGTAATGGGCAATTTACTAAATGTCGCCGTCATTGTAAAACTGGAGCCTGATTTTTCAGAGGGCAACGTTAGTTACAATGCTGACGGAACTTTAAATAGAGCAGAAACAAAGAGCATACTTGGCCCTCATAGTGCTATTGCATCGCGTGCAGCATTTTATGCCAAGGTAAAGTATGATGCTTATGTTTCTGTCGGAACAATGGGTCCTCCTATTGCTGATTTTGCTTTACAGCAAGCGCAAGCAATATGTGATGCAGATGAATTACATCTTTATAGCGACAGAATATTTGCAGGTGCAGATACTCTCGCCACCGCTGAAGTCCTAAAAACAGGTATAAGCAAAATGGAAAATGGCAAGAAAATGGACATAGTATTTTCAGGGCATCGAGCATCTGACGGTGAAACTGGTCAGACTGGTCCACAGACAGCGTGGAAGCTTGGATATACCTTTCTAGGCAACGTAATCGATTACGAAGTTGATATTGAAAGAAGAGTCGTTATAGCAAAACGGTTGATAACCTTGCAAGGTTTTTACGATATTATTGAAGAGGTAGAAGCTCAATTACCTGTCTTTATTACAATTGATCCATCCTACAAACCTTTCTTTAGAACCATTTCACAAAGATTGGCATTTGTAAAGCACATGAAAGAGGCAACAAATCGAGCTCAGGATTACAAGAGATATCTCAAAATTTTCAATGCTCAGCAACTAGGAGTCGATATGAAGTTAGTTGGTCTTCCTGGATCGCCTACAATTGTGTACAAAGTAGAAAAGATTCCCAAGGCAAAAGCAAGTAGAAAAGCCGAAATTGTAGATGGATCAGATTCAGAACAGATACGCAAGGTTGTCACAAGGATACGTGATGTGCTTGGGGGTATGATAATTAGATGAATACTACTATATCATCTAGGAGTGAAGATAATTATCAACATCTATATGTTGTAATTGAACATGAAGAAGGCAAGCCAATTCCTGTTAGTTTAGAGATGCTTGGTGAAGCAAGAAGACTGATGGATGATTTTAACAAAAGGTATTCTTCCCATGAAAAAGTTGTCGCCGTAGTATTAGGAAATAATGTCAGAAAATTCTGCGAAGAATTAATATTTTATGGTGCTGATGCAGTAATATATGCCGAGAGCCCAGAATTACAGTATCCAAAAAATCTGGTATATACAAAAGTAATTAGCCAGATTGCAAAAGATAAAAAATGTGTGTCCAAGATCTCTTTAGACTCTGATGCTGAAAAGTTCAGAAAGCCTAGATACATGTTTTTTGCTGCTGATAATATTGGCAGACATTTGTCATCAACGGTATTGGCAGAACTTGAATCTGGTCTTGCATCAGATATTAACAAACTTGTGATATCAGATCTAGAGATTAGGCATGAACACAAGACGAAAGGTCAGCTTGTAAAATACAATAAGACGCTTGAAATGTATAGGCCTGATTTTTCGGGGTTTCTGTGGACTACTATTTTGTGTCTTGATAATAGGAATCCATTGATAGAAAGAGAGTATCATCCACAAGCATGCAGTATTATTCCGGGTGTATTCCAACCACTTAAACAAGATACTTCAAGAAGCGGAGTAGTTATAGAGTATATTCCAAAGTTAGAGGAAAACGATCTCAAAATAAGAATACTCAATCGCAAGATTGTAAAAAGTGCTGTTGATTTTGATAGCTGCAAAGCAATCATTAGTTTTGGACGAGGAATCAAAGATTCTCCAGAAGAAAACATCAAATTAATTGAAGAACTGGCAAAAGAGTTACATGCAGAGGTTGGGATATCATTGCCCATTTCAAAGAAACCATATGCAGTAAGTGAATCGATCAAATCAAAATATTTTATTCCTGACAGGGTAATCGGGACAAGTGGACGAAAAGTCATGCCACTACTTTATATTGCTGCAGGTATCAGCGGGGCTATGCAGCATATTATGGGAATGAAAGAATCTGAATTTGTCATTGCTATCAATCCTGATGAAAGTTCACCAATAAAAGATGAATGTGATGTTTTCATTAAAGGCAGAATAGAAGATGTTATTCCAAAGATGATAGAAGAACTGAGAAAACAAAAAGTACTAATGGAGGTTCGAAAGTAAAAGTTGGAGCATTTTGATGTGGCTATAGTGGGTGGTGGTTCAGCTGGATTAGCGGCTCTTAGGCAGTTATCAAACCTCGGAAAGCAGGCTGTGCTCATAGAGGCTGGAAAAACAGTCGGCTCAAAAAATATCTCCGGTGGAATTCTCTACTCAAAGAAACCAAAGAATGGTAAGGTCTTCAACGTTGAAGACGTATATGGTAAAGATTTTCTTTCGGAAGCTCCACTTGAAAGGCTAATTACAAAGTACATCCTTCATTCTACTTCAAAAGATAAGGTATTTTCTATTGATTTGACGCGTGCTCATGAATATCAGGCAAATTTTGGTTACTCTGTCCTTTTAAATAAATTAAATTCTTGGTTTGCAAAAGAAGCAGAAGAAAGTGCTGAAAAACAAGGTGGGGGCGTTATTTCTGGAGTTCATGTCCAGTCGCTTTCTTGGCAACAACAACAACAAAATGACAGAGTAATAGTTAAAACTAACGAACTTGAGGAATTTGAGGTAAAGGCAATTATTGCAGCAGACGGTGTAAATTCAGAAATTGCAGAATTAACTGGTGCCCGACACAAATTCGGTCCTGATGAATTGTATCAAGGTGTAAAGGTTATAGTCAAACTGCCAGAGGAAATTATTGAGCAAAGATTCCAAGTAGGATCAAATGAAGGAGTTGCACATCTTTTTGCCGGTGATATTACAATGAATCATATAGGAGGTGGATTTGTTTATACCAACAGGGATACACTGTCTATTGGCGCTGTATACCATTATGATTCCTTATTGAAAAATCCTACTGAACCTTATGTTCTTATTAATACTTTACTAAATAATCCAATGATTAAAGAATTTATTAAAGACGAGGTTCCAATAAAAGAGGAAATTAACAAGGATCTTCCAAAAGAAGAGCAACTAAGAAAACGCTTTGCAGTAAGCAAATTAATAAAAACATGGGAAGATCTACGTCACACATATTATTCTCCATCTGGTAGAGCAAAACTTATAGAAAATGGCAAATACAAGTCGATCGAAGAAATTAAGGTAAGAATTGATTCTATTCAAAAAGAATTAAGTAGCAAATATGGGACAAGATTTGTAACTGATTATATTGAGCTAGAGTACAGTGCAAAATTAGTTCCTGATGGAAAACGCGGTAGGATGAAGAAACCATTTTATAAGAACATCTTATTTATAGGCGATGCTGCTGGTCGGGGGATTTTTATAGGTCCTAGAATAGAAGGTCTTAACGTAGGAATAGATGATGCAGTAAGGGCTGCCAATGCAGTTGCAAGATCTATTGATAGAAACAACTTTTCTCATAGTTATATGGGCGAATTTTATAGTCAGCTAGTTGAGGATAGTCCATATACGCGAGATATGAAAGAAATCGACAAAGATTATCTCAAGATATTTCTAGATGCTGCAAAAGACGTTCCAAAAGATATTGTCGGCTCTAGATATGGAATGGTCTTCAAGTTAATGTCTAGCGGTACATTGCGAGGACTTGCAGTAGGCTTTGCTAATATGCTAGGATATGATCGTCTCTTACCATTGGTAGAATCAGAAGAGACTTATGTCCAAGTGCCAATTGAGCTTGCAGAAAAATTAGGTAGTAGAGTTTTCTCTTCATATCTCCCTTCGATTCCACCAATTGCTCAGCGTATAGCAAAACTGAAGTATGACGATGATTCTCTTTCTCATATCAAAGTATTGGATCCAAAAAGCGAGTTTATGAAAAAGATGGTTATACTTTGTCCAACAAAATGCTATATAACAGAAAACAATGAAGTAATGCTTCAACATGAAGGATGTATAGAATGTGGAACTTGTGCAAAAGATACCGAATGGAGACATCCTCGTGGTGAAAAAGGAATTAACTACCAGTACGGATAAGTGTTCATAACAATATATACACACATATGTATATATCAACAGTTATCAATATGATAATTCTCTGATTAATTTATCCAAAGTCGTGGCCGATCAGCAGACTCTAATTATTTATAAAATTGAATAAGCAAAATGGTTGAATAATGAGATGTCAAATTATGACAGGCAGAAACACATCTCCACTGTTTTTGGAATAACATTAATGAGTAATTATTTACAAGCTAATGAAGTTCTTTTTACTGTGGATTAAGATGTTTAGCTGATTGCTGGCACTGTTACTACTGCTTTTGTCCTTCTGTTGCTGATTCTTATCCAATTAACATTTGCTACTATACTGTTATTAATGTAGAGAAGTGATAGGACTGATATTAACAAAGAGAATTGGTACTGAATTTGATTATCTATTTTGAATGCTGATAATATTTTATTTTATTTAAGATCCTCTTCTAATGCAGATGTTGACTTGCTGGTAATGTTTCAGATATTTCAGTTAAGACAATACATGAAAAAGAAGAAGAGCTTTTCTAAAGTAACTTAACTTTTCGAAAAAAAGAAGAAAATGTAGATCTCAGATATCATATCTCTGCAATTACCAATGTAAAGATACTATTTGATATATATCGAAGAATAGTAAATACGAATATTAATACTATCTAATTTTTCCATTTGATTGAACATCCAATAGATGGATCGAAATCCTTTTCTATTTTTTCCCCTTTCAGAATTTTCTGTATATTATTTTCCATGACTTGAATTTTCGGTGTCATTTCAGGCTCAACTGCATCGTTAATTCTGCCATGGAAAACCAGTCTCCGTTGATCATCAAATAGAAATGGATCAGGTGTACAAACGGCTCCATATGATTTAGCGATATCTTGAGTATCGTCAATCAAATATGGAAAATTTAATCGCTGTTGCTTTGCAAATTTTATCATATTATCAAAACCTTCTTCTACATAGTTAGGATCGTTGCTGTTAATACCTACTACTTGTAATTCAGAAGTTTTGAACTTAGATTGCAAATCTATAATATCTCCAATTCTTGCCTTGACATAAGGACAATGATTGCATATGAATACTACAAGCAATGATTTGCTTGTAAAGTCATGAAGAGAATAGGTTTTGTCTTCAACATCTCTCAGTTTAAAATCTGGTGCAGTCTCACCAGTTTTTAGAGCTTGACTTGAATATGTCTTTACCATACTATAAGCTTTGAGCATTATACCATATTAAAAATTGTATGTTTTTAAATGTGTAATAATTTAATATTTAGTTTATTATTGATGGACAGTTAAATCTATGTTTGCATATGATTGATCGTGCTACGATAATTACTGTTATTTAATTTCTAAATAACCTGCGTAATACTCTCTATCTTGGCAAGTCAAATCGGTAATAGAACTGGCATTATATTCATACCTTACATATATACATCATAATTTAGAATTTATAGAATTTTTATTCGGTTTGATGATTCAGTCAAAGAAACTTATCCTTGGAGATATTTAACATAAGAATCTAATTTCATAGATGATAATGATAATTATTAAAGTAGTATCATAATCTATAATATCTATACAAACAAAAATTATAAGGATAGATAATTTATGTTAAAAGAAGAATCTATTGATGAAATATTGCAGTTACCTCAAAGGAAACTCGTAGTAGCTCAATACGATATTGATCTTGGACTTGACGCCAGAAATGAAATTTTCATTTTGATGGTCGAAGAATCATCCGGATCCGCCGGAGGGAGAGCAGCTGGTTCTGGAAGCAGAAGAATTAACAGAATCTATGGATTCTCTTGTAATAGCGGAATGTGTAGAAAATATTATGAGACAACTGAGCAACAAAAAATTGGACTCTTTGATATTCCTTATAGTGCTGTTGCAATGGATATAAAACTATCTACAGGAAAATCCTTTGTAGTTCAAGGTATAGTAGATCCGATTTTGATTAACTCTTATAAAGAGTTAATAAAATGAAGCAATATTAATATAGTGATATTAAATAATAATTGTAATTAAATGTTAAATATTTTTATAAACACAGTAGATCACAATAAAACCAATAAACGTTATGCACCTTATTATTTACTTAGATCTATTATTAATACAAGTACTATTGAAGCTGATAGATATATACGTATATTTAATCGACGGATAATTTTTATATTCCATACATCTGTCATAAGAGCCTTTAAAGCAATTGCAGCAAGAAGTGAACTGAAAATGATAGTATAATCAATTAGATTCTTCATTACCATTCCTTGTCTGAATGTTACTATTGCAATAACTTTCTAACTAACATAGAACTAATATGAATACCATAATGTCACAGAATATCTTGACAATTAGCTGATCCCAAGTAATGCAGAGCTGGAAATACTTGTGATAGATAGAAAAGGGAAAGAAAAAAAGAAGATTAGAAAATATATACCCGTCTAATATTATTAATTGAAAAATCAATAGATTTTTAGCAGATTATAATTTTATATACGCTGTTCCTATTTTTATTGTAATGTGACATTTTCACGCGGCAACCAGAACAGGACTAGGATATTGCACCGTGCTGAAGTAGTAAACGCAATATTGGATATTTTCTATAATGCAAAGTACAGAATAGATGTTTGTGGTAATTCCAGTTTTCCATTAAAAATCTCCTTATTTGAATCAGTAAGGAAAGTAATAATTGCTGCGAAAAATAGAGGTATAAGGTCAAGATTCATTGTTGAAATTACAAATGAAAATCTCCAATATTGTAAAGACCTAATGAAAATTACAGATGAGATTCGTCATATGGATAAAATTGAAGCTAACTTTGGGCTGAATGAGATAGAGTATTTAGGCTCTATAACTTTACAAGAAGAAGCATTACAAGCTACTTATAGCGATGTAAAGGAAGTTGTAGAACAACAACAGTTTATCTTTGATACCCTATGGAGCAGAGCCATACCATCTGAGCAGAAAATAATAGAGATCGAAGAAGGTATTGAACCAGAAGTTATAGAGACTATCGGAAATCCTTTTGAAATACAAAAACTTGCTTTTAAGCTTGTAAGAGCTGCTAAAGATGAAATACTGCTAGTATTCTCTACTGCCAATGCATTCCATCGTCAAGAGCGTACAGGTATGATAAATTTGTTAAAAGAAGCAGCAGAACGTGGTGTTAAGATTAGAATTTTGACACCTATAGATGATCTACTAAAAGAGCTTGCACAACAGTTGATGGGAGGACGCCGGCTGCAGCTAAATCAGCAGAGAATTGATATTCGGTTCATCGGAAGATTTTCACAAACTAAAATCAGAATTTTAGTTGTAGATAAAGTAGCTTCTTTAGTGGTAGAATTGAAAGATGATGCAAAACAAAGCTCTTATGAAGCTATGGGATTAGCAACATACTCCAATAGCAAATCAACAGTTTTATCTTATGTGTCAATATTTGAAACCCTGTGGATGCAAACTGACTTGTATGAACAATTAGTAGAATCAAATAATGAACTAGCGGAAGCCTATGAACAGCTTGAAGCAGCTAATGAACAACTAAAAGTTCATGATAAGATGCAAAAGGATTTTATTAATGTTGCAAGTCACGAGTTACGAACTCCTATTCAACCAATACTTGGTTTGTCTGAAGTTCTTCACGCTAAAATAAAAGATACCGAACAGCGTCAATTACTAGATATCATCAATAGAAATGCAAAAAGATTACAACGACTCACAGAAAACATATTAGATGTTACAAAAATGGAAAGCCAGTCATTAAAACTAAACAAGGAAAGATTCAATCTAAATGATGTAATAACAAACACGATAGATGATATGATACTAAATAGAGAATTTAAGAATAAAAAGAATGATGATGATAATATCGATGATATAAAATTATTGTATGAACCTAAAGATATATTTGTAGAAGCAGACAGAATCAGACTGACGCAGGTTATTTATAATCTATTAAGCAATGCCATAAAATTCACAAAAAAAGGTAGAATCATTATTACAATAGAAAAGAAGAAGGATAACAAAGAGGAAGTTGTTGTTAGTATTAAAGATACTGGCATCGGTATAGATTCTGAAATATTGCCAAAACTATTTTCCAAGTTTGCTTCAAAGTCTTACCAAGGTACTGGATTAGGATTATTTATCTGCAAAAGTATTGTTGAATCCCACGGTGGCAAGATATGGGCTGAAAATAACGATAATGATAATAACAATAATCATAACAATAATAATAATAGTATTGCTGATAGCAAAGAAAAAGGATCTACTTTTTACTTTACCCTACCAGTTATTAATCAATAACTAAAGCTAAATGTGGTTGATTAATAATAAATAAGAGAAAGAGACCCTTGTTGGTAAATGACGAACCTGATACTATTTTAGCAGTAAAGATAGAAGAAAAAGAATACTTATACTTGATATTGAAAAGATAGATTGTTGTATAGCCTTACAACTGAGGACTGTGTCTGTATTGTTGGTGACAAAAGAAAATATGCAAATGCAATACTTATGAAATTATGCGTCCGCGCTTTAATGTCGAAAAGACGAGGTAGATTTGAATCTACAAATATAATCTTTGTTGATGCTGGAAATAATTTAGATGCCTTTTACCAATGTATTAATTTTGCACGATAGTATCATGGATTGAATATTAAGAAAGTTGCAGAGTATAATGGTAACCAGAGCGTTTACAATCTACCAGTTAGCAGAATTAATCATATACCGGTTACCTAGAATTATTCAGCAATTCGAAGAAGCAAAAGTGGAGATGGTGGAGGTAGTGGAGATATTTTCCGTAAAGTAGACTTAATATAATAGTTTTTCAAAAACGATTTGAAACATTTGAAGAGCCAACAGGACCCAGATTTTTGTTATTCAAAGTTATTAATTGTAAATAGCCTTATTATTAAGAAACATGTATAAGTATTTTAACGACTTAATAAAAATAGTTGATGTACATTGACGATCGTAAGCGTATCCCTAAATGAAGAAATTTTAACTGAAATGAGTAAATTGCAAAAATCACTTGGTTTCACAGGGAGGTCTGAAATTATAAGAGCAAGTGTTAGAAGCATGTTATCTGAAGAAAGAAAGAAAGAAGAGCTAACTGGCGAGCTTCATGCCATTTTCTTAGTAATACATGATGAAAAATCCGATGATGAAATCAATGAGATGGGACATGCATACGACAAGCTGATAAATACACATTTACACAATAAGATTGATAAAGACAGATGCCTTGAAATATTTCTTCTCAAAGGAAATGCTAATCAGATAAGAGACATGACAAAGAGATTTCAATCTAACAAGAAAATGGATAACGTTAAGTTAATTCCGTTGTAAGGACCAAATCTGTCGTCGTCTTTTCGTTTGTAGTAATTTAATCGAATTAGAAAAAAATTAAAGTAACAGGAGGATATGTTATTAAACCATTTATATATATTAGCACTATTATTATTAACACAAGTTTATAAGGTTAATAACTAATA
>Ga0065704_10000983_pt1 | contig 10312 bp, 8 predicted proteins | sample SwiRhicommuniRL2_FD_59091 | JGI IMG/M metagenome (GOLD analysis project Ga0065704, IMG submission 59091) | Switchgrass rhizosphere bacterial communities from Rose Lake, Michigan, USA - RL2 v2 (version 2) | ecosystem: Host-associated > Plants > Roots > Rhizosphere > Soil | place: East Lansing, MI | reverse complement strand
TAACTTTTTTTCGCGACAGCGCATACCCCGTTAACTTACGGTGGCGCTGGCGGAGCAGCAAACGCTGGCCGTTTTCTTTGTGCACGGTATTCCTACCTCCGTCAGCGCTGCCCCTCCCTGAGCGCAGGGACTTACAGGGTGGTCAATTAATTTCATGCATAATGAGGATGCCAAATGGCTACTATCCCAACCCTGTTTTACGCGCAATCTGACGAAAGCGTTATTCAGCAGCTTCTCAACGCCCCGCTCCCGCAAACGGCGGATTTGTTCCAGGTGGCCGATCTCTGCGCCTCATTTGTCTGCGTGCTGGTCGAAACCCACGACAGCAAAACGCGCGAAGCCTTGTGCGAGCGTTTACTGCAAGCGCTCAATCAGCTGCGCGAACTGTGCGATAAAGATCTTCCACCATACCTGATTGAGCAACTGATCAAGGGCGAGAAAATCAGCTCAAACGTGCCGGATCTGTGGCAAGAAACCGCCACGCTGTTGGATTACATTCAGGCGCTAACGAACGCTATTCTGGCAGGGACTCTGCCACCGAATGTGGCAAAAGAGTTAACGGGGCTGCTGCATGATATGGTCTGGCTGCTGACCGATTTTGTGAAGGAGCCGTACATCACGGCGCACTGAGGCAGGAGTGAGGCCGAAATTCTGCAGATGAATGGCACAGAATTTCGGCACAGGATCACTTGAGGAGTTTCACCGTGGCCTCGATGTCGATCTCATCTTCAGAGAAGATCAGCGTCGTCCCCTGGAAGGTGGTGATCGCCAGTTTCTTCACCGAACGCATCTCACCCGGTTTCGCCGCAGATTTCGGACGGATATTATTCAGCAGCAGGCCAACGGACAGGATCGCATTTTCTTTATCGATGCCCGAATCAGCAGGCACTTCTTCGCTGTAGACCAGGAAAGATTTAATCGACGTCAGCTTAATACGCTCGCCCGCGATATAAATGTATTTGCTTTCCGGCACCACTTTCACCGCATACGCGGACAAGCCTTTGTTGTTGGTCGTCGGTTCAAACGTGACCGCCGCGTCTTTCTTAATCAGCTCAGGATTGGCAACTTTGATCACATGAAAATACCGGTTGTCACCGTTTTCATCTTTGATAAATCCAAAGCCTTTATCTTTAAACCACGTTGTGATCGTTCCGTTCATCGCCATTACCGCCTGATTAATCGTTTATCAACACAAATTTTGCAGCGCGCAGTGTAAAGCACATTGCCTGCGCAGACTACGTCTTTGGATTAAGTCTGGACGATAAATTTGTGGGATGCGAGTCCATCGCCCGGTGGGGAAGTTGCTTGCACGGGCCTACGCATCGCATACGTTGATAATTAGGTACGGCGCTGCCACTTCCGCCATGCCGCTCAGGTCAGGAGATGTCTATACTCATTTCATCCCCGCAACCGGAGCGCGCCATGCCCCTACCCGACTTCCATGTATCCGACCCTTTTACGCTGGGTATTGAACTCGAACTGCAGGTGGTGAACCCGCCGGGNTACGATCTCAGCCAGGACTCTTCGGCGCTGATTGCCGCCGTGAAAAACGANATCAAAGCCGGTGANGTNAAACACGATATCACCGAGAGTATGCTCGAAATCGCCACCGGCGTGTGCCAGGACATTCATCAGGCGGCAGCGCAGTTTTCCGCGATGCAGCAGGCGATCCTGCGCGCGGCGGCGGATCAGCATATTCAGATCTGTGGCGGCGGCACACATCCGTTTCAGAAGTGGCAGCGTCAGGAGGTGTGCGACGACGAGCGCTACAACCGCACGCTGGAGATGTTTGGCTATCTNATTTTGCAGGCGACGGTTTTCGGCCAGCANGTTCACGTCGGCTGCCGGAACGGTGATGAGGCGATNTACNTGCTGCATGGCCTGTCGCGCTTTGTGCCGCACTTTATNGCCCTCTCCGCCTCGTCNCCTTACATGCAGGGCAGCGATACCCAATTCGCCTCCTCGCGGCTCAATATTTTCTCGGCGTTTCCGGATAACGGCAAAATGCCGTGGGTGAATAACTGGCAGGAGTTCGAAGGTCTGTTTCGCCGCCTGAGCTATACCAGCACCATCGACAGCATCAAAGATCTGCACTGGGACATCCGCCCCAGCCCGCATTTTGGCACCGTAGAGGTGCGGGTGATGGATACGCCGCTGACCCTGGCGCACGCGATTAACATCGCCGGGCTGATTCAGGCGACGTCGCACTGGTTGCTAACCGAACGCCCGTACAAGCACCAGCCGCAGGACGCCCTGCTCTATAACTTCAACCGTTTTCAGGCCTGCCGCTATGGGCTGGATGGCATGTTAACCGACGTGAACAGCGGCGAACAAAAAACCATTGCGGAGGATATTGCGTGGCTGCTGGAGCGCGTCGCACCATCAGCCGATAAGGTGGGCGCGACAAGCGCGATTGCGGAAATTGCCCTGATGTTAAAACAGGGCAAAAGCGAGGCGCAGCGGATGCGGGATTTTATCGTCGACGGCGGTTCGCTGACCTCGCTGGTACAAAAACACTGCGAGCTGTGGACTACTCACCCGTAAGTGAGTGCCCCCACTCACGCAGACGCTGGAACAGCACGAACAGCGCCGGGATAAAGACAATCCCGACCACGGTCGCCACTAGCATGCCGCTGAACACCGTGGTCCCGATGATGCGCCGGCTCTGCGCCCCCGCACCGGAGGCCAGCATCATCGGCAGCACGCCGATAATAAAGGACACGGCGGTCATTATCACGGCACGGAAGCGGCGCGACGCCCCTTCGCGGGCGGCATCGACAATCGCCATGCCGTCGATGCGCCGCGCGCGGGCAAACTCGACGATCAGAATGGCGTTTTTGGCCGCCAGGGCGATGAGCAACACCAGCCCAATCTGCACGTACACGTCGTTAGCAAAGCCCGCAACCCACAGCCAGACCAGCGCGCCGCCGATGGCAAACAGCACCGAGAGCATCACGCTTGCGGGCAAGGTCCAGCTTTCGTACTGCGCCACAAGGAACAGCCACGCCATCACCACCGCCGCCAGCACAATCCAGATCGCCTGATTGCCCGTCTGCTGCTCCTGATACGACATACCGCTCCACGCGTAGTCATACCCGGCGGGCAGAGTATCGTTCAGCAACTGGCCCATCGCCGCCATTGCCGTACTGCTGCTCACGCCCGCCGCCGCCGAGCCGCTCACCGACACCGACGGGAACTGGTTGTACTGCTGCACAAACGGCGCACCGACGGTCGGGGTGATAGTCACCAGGTTGCTCAGACGCACGCGCTCGCCGTTATTGCTGCGCACATAAAGCTCGCTGATCTGCTCCGCACGCTCACGCCACTGCATCTCGTTTTGCATCACCACATGGTAAACGCGATTATTAATGCTGAAATCCCCGGCGCGCGTGCCGCCAAAGGCGGTTTGCAGGCTGCTGAAGATGCGGCTCACGGGCACATCCAGACGTGCTGCGCGCTCGCGATCCACCTCAAGGGTCAGCTGCGGTACGTTGCTGCTCCAGGTGGTAAACACGCGGGTGAGTTGCGGATGCTGGTTGGCTTTCGCCAGCACCTCGCGGGTGACGCGCTCCAGCTCCGCCGGGCTTTGCCCTGCCTGGGCCTGAATACGCAGATCGAACCCGGAGGCATTACCCAGCCCCGGCAGCGTCGGCGGCGCGAAGGTCATGATGGTCGCTTCCGGCAGGGCCAACAGCTGACGTTGCAGCCCGCCCATTACCTCGTCGAGCGGCGGGCGTTCGCTCCAGTCTTTCAGCATCACCGAGATAAATCCGCCGTTCGAGGCGCTGGTGCCGTTGAGAATATTAAAACCCGATACCTGAATCACATCCGCCACCGCCGGATTGGCGGCAATCAGCTCGCGCGCCGTTGTCATCACCGCTTCGGTGCGCTCCAGGGATGCCGCCTCCGGCAGCTGGACGCTGGCGAAGAAGTAGCCCTGATCTTCCTGCGGCAGGAACCCTTTTGGCATGGCGGTAAAACTCAGCGCCACGATGGCCGCCGCACCGGCGGTCGCCAGCAGCGCCAGCACAGGGCGAAGGTTAAAGACCTCCACCAGACGGGTGTAAGCCTGCCGCGTGGCGTCCAGCGCCCGGTTAAAGCCGCGGAACACCGCCGCAGGACGCCCGACGCGCGGGCGCAGCAACAAGGCGCACAGCGCCGGTGTAAGCGTCAGGGCCACAATACTTGAAAGGGTTACGGCGGTGGAGAGCGTGACCGCAAACTGGCGATACAGCTCGCCGACAATCCCCGGCAGCAGCGCCACCGGCACGAACACCGCCAGCAGTACCAGGGTGGTGGCGATCACCGGCCCGGCAATCTGACGCAGGGCGTTGGCCGTCGCCTCCGTGCGGCTTTGCCCCTCCGCCATCAGCGTTTCGACGCTCTCGACCACCACAATCGCGTCATCCACCACCATGGTGAGCGCCAGAATAATGGCGAACAAACTCAGGGTGTTCGCCGAATAGCCGAGCGTGTAGAGCACCGCGAAGGTGCCAATCAGCGACACCGGGATCGCCAGCACCACAATCAGCGTCGCGCGCCAGCTTTGCAGAAACAGGGAAACCACCACCACCACGGCAAGCAGCGTCAGGGCCAGTGAGACACCAATCTCTTTGATGGTCGCCGCCACAAACTCGGTGGTGTCGAACTTCACTTCCCAGGTCAGGTCCGCCGGGAAGCGTGTGGCGAGCCGCTCAAGCTCGCCGCGCACCGCTTCGGCCACGCGCAGGGCATTAGCCGACGGCGTCGGATAGATGCCTAAATACGCCGAATCGTGACCGTTCAGCTGCGCGCCAGAACTGTAACTGCGTGATCCCAGCTCGATCGTTGCCACGTCTTTCAGGCGCACCAGTTGCCCCATGTCACCGGCGCGAATAATGATATCGCCAAAGGCGTCGGCTTCGTTGAGACGCCCCAGCCCGTTGATAGTGAGCGTTTGCTGCTGCCCGTTGAAGACCGGCGGCGTTCCCACCTGGCCTGCCGCGCCCTGCACGTTCTGCTCGTGCAGCGCCTGGGCCACATCATCCGTGGTGACGTTGAGAGCATTCATCCGATCCGGACGCAGCCAGATGCGCATGCTGTAGTCGCGCGCGCCAAACAACTGGACCTGCCCGACGCCCGGCAGGCGTGCCAGAGCTTCACGCACCTGGGTGCTGGCGTAATTGCTGACAAACAGCGTTGAATGGGTACCTTCCGGTGAGTAAAGACTTACCCCCATCATCAGGTTAGTGGCGCGTTTTCGCACCTGGACGCCGTTTTGCTGCGCCTCGGCGGGCAACTGCGCCAAGGCTTGCGCCACGCGGTTTTGCACATCAATCGCCGCCAGATCCGGGTCGGTGCCTGCGGCAAAGGTGATGTTCAGGCTGTAGGCGCCTTCATCGGAGCTGGTCGATTCCATGTACAGCATGTGATCCACGCCGTTGAGCTGGGTTTCCAGCGGCGTGGCGATGGCTTCTGCCACATCTGCCGCGCTGGCACCCGGCCAGCTGGCGCTCACATTCACCACCGGCGGCGTGATCTGCGGGTACTGCTCCACCGGAATCAGCCTCAGGGCGATGGCCCCGAGCAGGGTTATCACCAGCGCAATCACCATCGCAAAGCGCGGGCGTTTGATAAACAACGTCAGCATGGTGGCTCCTTAATTCAGAATCTGGACAGCAGCACCGGGCTGCAGTCGCGGCGCGCCGTCGGTGACCACGCGCTCATTCGCCTCAACGCCGCTTTGCACGGTGAACTGCTGGCCCATTTGTCCGCCGAGCGTGAGCGCGCGTTTTTCAGCGTTTCCGTCGGCGTTCACTACCCAGGTGAAAAAGCCGTCGCCATTTTGTTGTACCGCAGCCGCCGGGATCACCAGCGAATCCTGCTCGCTCTGCGGTCGCAGCCAGACATTCACGTTGCCCCCCGGCAGCAGGCGGTGCTGCGGATTGGCGAATTCGGCGCGCAGCATTACGCTGGCGGTGCGCGGGTCGATACGGTTATCCACCGAGGTCAGGGTGCCGTTTTCACGCTGCTCGCCGTTCTGAATCTGCGCCAGCCAGGCCTGTTTTAGCGCCGTGATATCCGCATGCTGCCCGGCTTTCGCGGCAAATGCCCCCTCTTCCAGGGCGAAGGCAATGCGGATGGGGTCAAGTTGCACCACCTCCACCAGCGGGCCGCTCGATGGATTCACTACGCTGCCGACATGGAAGCGGCTGTGGCCCATACGCCCGTTGATGGGTGAGACTATCCGCGTGAAACCGAGGGTGACGTTTCGCGCCTCGAGACGGGCATTGGCCTGCTCCAGCGCCGCGCGAGCCACGTCGCGCTGCATCTGTGCATTGTCGACGTCATTACGGCTGATAGCGTTGCCGGTTTTCAGGCTTTGAAAACGCGTGAGTTGCTGCTGCGCCTGGCGCAGGGTGGCTTCGGCACTTTTCACTTCCGCCTGCGCCAGACGCACCGCCGCACGCGGCTCCGCGTCGTCGAGTTCGAACAGCAGATCGCCCTGTTTGACGTACTGCCCGTCGCGGAAATGGATTTTGGCAATCGCCCCTTCCGTGCGCGCCCGCAGCTCTACCGTATGGATCGCCTCAATGCGGCCAGGGATCTGGCGCTCAGCGGCGTGGGTGGTCTGCTCGACGCTGGCGACGCGCACCGGAATGGCGGCGGCAAGGGCGGTTTGCAGGGTGCAGGAAAGAAGTGCGACCGCCAGAGCGGTGCGCAGGAAGGTGGATTTCATGGGGAAGTCCTCAGGTGATTCTCTCCCTCACCCTGGCCCGCTCCAGTGGAGAAGGTCAGGATGAGGGTGAGGGCAAAAAGTTATGCAGCCTTACGGAACCTGCGGGTCAGTCGCTTCTCAATTTCGACGATGAAGAACATCACGCCAGCCAGCGCCAGGGTAACCCCCCAGTAGCGCAGCGGCAGGGCTTCGGTGCCGAACAGCATCTGCATAAATGGCAGGTAGATAATCGCCAGCTGCAGCAGGAACAGCACACCCGTGACCAGCCAGATCCCTTTGTTCGCCAGCAGACCGCGGTTCAGAGAGAAACCATCGCTGTTGCGGCAGTTAATCATGTACACCCACTGCGCGCACACCAGCATCTGCAGCAGCACGGTGCGGATGAACTCGGCGCTGTGGCCGCGCGGCGCGAGCCAGGCTTCCAGCGCAAAGGCTGCAATCGCAATCATGGTGCCGACGAAGGCCACGCGCCAGACGGCGAAGGCATCCATCACGTGCTGACCGGTCTGACGCGGCGGACGCTTCATGATGTTGCGCTCGGCGGCTTCAAAGGCCAGGCCGAAGGAGAGCGTGGCGGAGGTCGCCATGTTCATCCACAGAATCAGCACCGGCGTCAGCGGAATAATGTTCCCCGCCAGCAGGGCAATCACAATCAGCAGCCCCTGCGCCAGGTTGGTTGGCATAATGAACAGAATCGTTTTCTTCAGGTTGTCGTAGACGCGACGCCCCTCTTTTACCGAGCTGGCGATGGTGGCGAAGTTGTCGTCCGTCAGAACCATATCGGCGGCTTCTTTGGTCACTTCCGTGCCTTTGATGCCCATGGCGATCCCGACATCCGCCTGACGCAGCGCGGGCGCATCGTTCACCCCGTCGCCGGTCATCCCGACGATTTCACCTTTCTCCTGCAGGGCTTTCACCAGGCGCAGCTTATGCTCCGGGCTGGTACGCGCAAAGATGTCGTACTCCACCGCCGCATCCGCCAGCTCGGCGTCGTCCATCTTCTCCAGCTGATAGCCGGTAACTGCCTGCGCGCTGTTGGTGATCCCCAGCATCTGCCCGATGCTCATTGCGGTCTGCGGGTGGTCGCCGGTGATCATCTTCACGCGGATACCGGCCTGCTGACAGGCGTGGATGGCATCGATAGCCTCCGGACGCGGCGGGTCCATCATCCCGGCGATGCCGAGGAAAATCAGCCCGTTGTTCAGGTCGTCGTGGCTCAGCCCCTGCTGATCGGCCGCCGCCGGTTTGTACGCGGCTGCTACCATGCGCAGCCCCTGGCTGGCATAACGCTCCATCTCGGTTTCCCACCAGGCGCGGTCAAACGCGTCGACACCGTGGCGAGTCTGCTGCTGGTCGCACAGGGCGAAAATTACGTCCGGCGCGCCGGTGACCAGGATCTGCTCCTCACTGCCAATCTGGTAGTGGGTGCTCATGTACTTGTACTGCGAGTCGAACGGAATTTTGTTAATCAGGCTGGTGACGACCGGCTCAAGATTAGCTTTGGCGGCCAGCACTTTCAGCGCCCCTTCCGTCGGCCCGCCGGTGATACCCCACAGGCCGCGCTCGTCCTGAATAATCTGGCTGTCGTTGCACAGGTCGATGGTGCGCAGATAGTGCTCCAGCACCGTGCCCTGCTGAACGTGCACCGGCTCGTCGCTGCCGTCCAGATAGATGTTACCCACTGGCTCGTAGCTGTTGCCTTCCACGCGGTAGCAGCAGTCGGCGGTGATAATTGCTTTAACGGTCATTTCGTTCATGGTCAAGGTGCCGGTTTTATCCGAGCAGACCACGGTCATCGCCCCCAGGGTTTCAACGGTTGGCAGCTTGCGAATAATCGCCTTTTTGCGCGCCATCGCCTGAACCCCGAGCGACAGGATAATCGAGATAATCGCTGGCAGACCTTCCGGTACAGAGGCCACCGCCAGGCTAATCAAAGAGAGCAGCAGCTCGCCCATTGGGATGTCGCGGAACACCAGGCTGAAGACAAACAGCGCCGCCATCATCGCCAGAATAATGGCGAAGATCGCTTTGCCGAGTTTGTCCATCTGCACCAGCAGCGGCGTGCGGTGCTTTTCAATTCCGGCCATCATCTGGTTGATGTGACCAAGCTCGGTGTCCTGGCCGGTGGCGATAACCACGCCCACACCGCCACCTGCGCTTACGGTGGTGCCGGAGAACACCAGGTTCGTGCGGTCCCCGAGCGATAAGTCGCCCTGCAACGGATTAGTGTGTTTATCCACTACCGTCGATTCACCCGTCAGAATCGCCTCTTCGACGCGTAAATTATGCGCCTCGATCAGACGCATATCCGCCGGAATACGATCCCCGGCGCGCAGGACAATAATATCGCCCGGCACAATATCCGTGGTTGGAATGGTCTCATGGACGCCGTTACGAATAACACGCGCATCGCTGGAGAGCATATTGCGAATACTTTGCAGCGATTTCTCCGCATTACTTTCCTGCACATGACCAATTAAGGCGTTGATTACCGCCACGCCCAGAATCACCAGCGTATCCACCCAGTGGCCCATCACGGCGGTTAATACGGCGGCGGCCAGAAGAACATAAATCAGGACGTCATTAAAATGGGCGAGAAAACGCAACCAGGCCGGTTTGCCTTTTTTCTCAGGCAGGGCATTTGGGCCATATTGCTGCAAACGCGCCTGTGCTTCTGCACGGTCCAGTCCGTTGGCGTGGCTCTTTTTTTGCGCCAGTACCTGCTCGATGGTCTGCTGGTATGGCCGATTCTGGGAGTGAGTCTTTTTGGTCATTGATGCAATTCCTTCAATATCCGGTGGACGGAAGCCTGAATTCCTTTCTGGCTTTATTAAATTCATTTTTTATGGCGTTAATTCTTGCGGTGTAAATTGTTCTGCCGCAATATAATTAGCGCCGGCTTATTCAAAACACACATTCAATATTTCGATGAGATGATTTTTACAAAATATTTCTAAACGCAATCTAAACGAGGAGAGAGCATGTTTGGGATTTATCGCGGGCGCCGCCTGGCTTTGTACATAGTTGTTGCCATTGTTATTGCGACGTTAATTGGATACAGCACATATACGTTTGTAAAATTATTCNCNTGATGATGACAGTTATTTACATAACCACAGAATAATTGAATTCATTCATTCGAGGTTTAATTAAATCAGGAATATTCCCGGAATAATTATTCTTTTTTTATCAGGAAAGTGAATTTCGGGATGATATTGCTTTACGTTGCAGGATGCCGGACAATAACTTTTTTAACTGACAATTAACATTGATATGAAACACCCGTTAGAATCGCTGTTAACGGCAGGAGGCATTTTGCTGATGGCACTGCTCTCCTGCCTGCTGCTTCCCGCGCCATCATTCGGACTGGCGCTGGCGCAGAAACTGGTCGCTCTGTTTCATCTGATGGATCTGAACCAGCTCTACACTCTGGTGTTCTGTCTGTGGTTTATCCTGCTCGGCGCCATCGAATTTTTCGTCCTGCGTTTCATCTGGCGCCGCTGGTTTTCACTGACCGCGTAGCCCCGTGAAATCGCGCATTCCGTGGATCAGCGCTTCGCACCAGGCCGCGTAATCGTGGCCGCTGGACCACGG
>Ga0065704_10001215_pt1 | contig 10318 bp, 10 predicted proteins | sample SwiRhicommuniRL2_FD_59091 | JGI IMG/M metagenome (GOLD analysis project Ga0065704, IMG submission 59091) | Switchgrass rhizosphere bacterial communities from Rose Lake, Michigan, USA - RL2 v2 (version 2) | ecosystem: Host-associated > Plants > Roots > Rhizosphere > Soil | place: East Lansing, MI | reverse complement strand
TCCCTGCACGACGCATGCAGGCTGGCCTGTGTGCGTCGTCGTGGGTCCGAACAGTTACGCAGCGGTCGGCAAAAAAGAAAGGGAATTGTGCAGTTTCGCAAGCATGTCGCTACGACGGGAGCGCATCCGATTGCCTGCGCTCCCCCGCTTCGATATCAGAGTTCGACCACCGACAATATGTGGCTGTCATGGCCCGGCCAGACATAGTCGAATTCCAGGATCAGCGTGTCCCCAATCTGGCCGCTCGACAGCAAATCCGTTTCGACGAACAGTTGCAGGCCATTGCGGCCATAGGCGTAGCGCTTGATGTCGCCGAAGGCCGGGGAGGCATCGAGGCGCGCGTCGATTTCGGCATCGCCCAGGCGTGGACGGTTGACCGAAACCTTGATGTGGCCCTTGAGGTCGGGATCGTTCTTGTTCGCGTCGATCAGGTCGAGCGTCATCCTTTCGACCACGTCGATCGAATCGACCAGCGTGCCGATGTGGAAAGTATATTCCGGATCGGCCTCCACCGCGTCGCGCAGGGCCTTGACCGCCTCATGTTCCTTGTCGGTGCCATAGCCAAGCGCCTCGCGCGCGGCTTTGTTCACTGCCGCCTGCGCCGGGGGCAGGGCGGACAGATAGAAAATGCCGTCGCCGCGGCCGCTATGCTGGTCGTGGACGACGAAGCGGTAGAAATTGCCATTGGGGAAGGGCAACATCTGCGTTTCAACGAACCCGAGCAGCTTTAGCAGCTTTGCTGCGGCAGGGCCGTCCTCAAGCGAGGGGTAGAATAGCGCGACATGCCCCATCGACCGGACGCATTCCTGCGCTTCCATTGCTAAAGTTGCCATTTCGTCTCTCCTCATCAGGCCGCGAACCGCAGCCCTGCTATCCCTAAAGCCATAGGCACAGCGGTTGTCCGCGCCGCTTTCAAGCGGCCTGATTTTCGTTACGTTTATCGAGCGTGACGTGGATGCCGTTGGTGCGTTTGTGCAGTTCTGGGGTTTTGTCACGGGGGTTGTAGAATTGTTTGTACCAGGTCCGGACCTTGCCATAGGGTCCGTCGTTGGGGATCACGAGTGGGTTGAGGCAGGCCTTCTTGTTCTGCCAGATTTCGACGTCCTGGGCGAAGGCGAGGCGGCTGCCTTCCTGATATTGCAGCGCCGCTTCGCGCAGCTCGTCGGTGATCGGCGCGGAGCCGTCGTTCACCTGCACCATCAGGCCGTGCCAGACGCGGATCCTGCCATCCTCGATCGGGGTGTGGGTGATAAGGATGAAGCTGTCGAACGTGCCTTCCATCTCCGACTGGAGGATCGAGGGGCCGGTATACCAGGTGTCGAGCGTCAGCACATCCTCCGGGTTCAGCGTCAGCGTGCGGTGCCCGGCGGCATAATATTGGTGGACGATGTGATCCTTGAACTCGTTGGCGAAATAGACGAAGTCCTTGGCGCCATGGATCGGCACGAAATGGCCAAAGTCGGCCATGTTGTCGACCACCTCGATCGGATGGATGTCGAGATCGCCCATAAAGTCGATCTTCCAGTTGACCCAGCCCGGCGCGTCATAATGGCCGCCGAAATCGGGCAGGTCGAAATTGGGTTCCAGCCCTTCGGGATCGTGCCAGATCCACACGGTCCCGGCGCGCTCTATGGTCGGGAAGGTCTTGAGCTTCGCCGCCTTGGGCACGAAGTCGGAATAGGGAATATTCTTGCACTGGCCGTCCGGCCCATATTGCCAGCCGTGGAAGGGGCAGCGGATCGACTCGCCCTGCACCTGCTCGCCGTCGCGCACGATGTAGCTGGTCGTGTTCTTCGCCAGATGCGCGCCCATGTGCGGGCAATAGGCCTCGGTCACATAAACCTGACCGCTCTCGCCACGGTACATCACCATGTCCTGGCCAAGATAGCGCATCGCCCGCGGCGTGCTGCTCGCTTCCGAACTCTCGCCCACCATGAACCAGCCACGGGGAAATTCAAATTCTCCCAGACGATAGTCCGACGATCCCGCCATGTTACAATCCTCTCACCGGGCTTTAAAATTTGCATCTTACTACGCAAATCTAAAGGCACGGCGCAAGTTTATATGTTAAATGCGCGGCATTTATCCTTTAAGATCGCGATAGGAGATGAGACCCTTGACCCAAACAGGTGCTCCAGCCGACAGCGGCGCTTTCTGCTTCCCCAGCCAGGCTCAGATGCGCGCCGCGCTTCAGGCCTATGTCGATCGCATCAACGAAGGCGATCACGACGGCGTCATCGCGTTGTTCGCGCCCGATGCGGTTGTCGAAGATCCGGTTGGGTCGCCGCCCAAAAGCGGAGACGATATACACGCCTGGTTCAGCGACACGATCGCCTTCAAAACACATATCCGCCCGGTCGCGCCGATCCGAGGCTCCCATGCCAACGCTGCAGCGTTGACATTCGACGTCACCTTCCATCCGCCCGAAGGCCCTCGCCTGCTCATCCGGTCGCTCGACGTCTGCACCTTCGATGCCCAAGGGCTGATCACCAGCCTGAAAGCCTATTGGGGGCCGGACGACATGGAACCGGCGCCCGATTGATCCAAGAAAAAAGGCGCCGGATCGCGGCGCCCTTCCTTTATTTTCAGAAAGCCAAGCAGGTCAGGCCGCAACCAGTTCGCGCGGGGCATCCGCCGGATATTCGGCGGGACCACCATAATCATAGGCGTCGTTGAGCGCCTTGATGAAGGCCGGATCATTCATCGGGTCGGTCGGCGTTTCGATCTGGATGCCGCGCGAACGCACATCCTTGATCAGCGTTTCGAACACCCGATCATAGGTCAGATTATCCGACCCATCCATGTTCTTCTTCAGTTCGGCATAGTCTTCGAACACTTCAGCGGACCAGTGCACAAGGAAGCGCAGTTCGTCCGTATGGTAACGCTCGATAACCTGATCGCCGGTCTTGACCAGCCAGCCATCGGGATTACCCGGCTCACCGCTGAACAGCGAGTCAAAGCCCAGCCCGGCGGGGTTCTGCCGCTCGATCGGGCCATTGGCTTCGCCGCGATGCACCAGCATCTCGTTCTGCACCAGCACGCCGCGATTGTAGACCGGCGGCTGCAGGCGGGCGGGCTTTTCCAGCGGGCCCTTCGGCCAGTAGGTGAAGCCGCTGTTCGGATCATGGCTGAACCAGGTGATGACCTGCGCCATCTTGATCAGATAATCCTGGAACAGGCCCGAACGGCCCATGATCGAGCACAGCCAGGTCGGCGAATTTTCATAGCGAACGCCACGGAAGCTGGGCGAATCGAGATGGCCCGGATCCTTATTGCCGCAAGGGCCATTCACGTTGAACAGCATCATCTGCGGCTTGGCATAGTCCGCATTCCAGTAGGATTTCGCATATTCCAGGAAGGTCGGATTGTAGAAGGTGTCCTGAATTTCCGGGAACATGCAGGTCGAATAATTGGCATAAAATCCGCGGAAGGTCGGCGTCAGGAACATGTCGAGCGTCGGTTCGAACCCTTCGGGGAAACCGCCCGCAAAGGTGGCGATCAGCGATTCCGGGGTCGGGAAATGCTGCGCGATGATCAGCTTCCACGCACCGCCATGCACGACATCCAGCAGGCGGCGGCGCTGGTCCTCGGTGAAAATATTGTCGAGTTCGCGCGGTGGCGCGACCGGCTGCAAGATATTGGACAAATGGCGCTTTTGCGCATCACTAAGCATGATTTCCTAACTCCTCTCACGGGCGTGACTCGTGCGAGTCAAAGACCGCACCGCTATCGACCCCAGAAAGTTATCATTCCATAACTTTCCAGTCAATCCTGTGCTGCCGATCCCGCCCCCATCGCCATTTTGCGGCACACAGGAAGGATAATGACACGGTATCGACAGAAGAAAGGCTGGCCCATACCCGGCCGCAATGGCACTTTCGCACCATCAAAAGCTGGAGAGGATGCGCCGCGATGGCTGACGCGCCGATGGAATCCATGGAAATGCGCGAGATCGAGGCGCGCGCCACGCAGCGGCTGCTGTCGGGCCAGGCATGGGACGATTTCTGCGATGTCCTGAAGGTTGCGGGTCGGATGATCGACCGCTTCGGCGACGATCCGTCCGATCTGGACCGCGCCGAATGGTATCGGTTCCTCACGCGCCTCGCGCGATCGGGTTTCGAGCGGCTGATCGAAAATGCGGAGCCGACCCGCCCGCGCCTGCGTGACATGGTGTGGCGGCAGTCCATCAATGTGCAGACGGTCGATCAGGATCACTTGATGTGTCAGTTTGACGAAGCGCGCGATTATCGCATCGTCGGTACGCGCGGCACCATTCCTTATTTCATCCTGGCCTTACTGACCGCGCCCGCGCCCGACGATGTGGGCGCGCGGGACTGGGCGCCGCTGGGGGTCGAGGGTCTGACGCAATTCGACCCCGCCAATCTCAAGACCACCGGCTTCCTTGGCAGTCAACAGTTGCATATCGAAGCGGACGGGACGTTTGAGATCATCCTGTCGCAAACGAACCCCGGAGAGGACAGGAACTGGCTGAAGCTACACCCCGATACCAACTGCATCCTGATCCGCCTGGTCTGGAGCGACCGTCAGCAGGAAATCGCGCCTGAAATGCGGATCGAGCGGATCGATGGCGCGGAGCCAGCGCCGATGACGCCCGCGCTGATGGCGCACAACCTTGCATGGGCCGCGCAGAACGTGCTGGGCTATGCCGAATTGGTGCGCAACTGGTGGAACGGCGCGCAGGGCAATTTCGCAGCCAGGCTCAACCGGCTGGATTATAGCCGCGCTCAATATCTGTCGAACGGCGGCGTGCCCGATCGCCATGTCGCCTTTGGCGGATGGGAAAAGCGGCGGGATGAAGCGCTGGTGCTGGAGTTCGTGCCGCCGGAATGCGAATATTGGAATTTCCAGATCTGCAACATCTGGCAGGAAAATCTCGACACGTTCGAGGACGGCAACGGCTGGGTGAACAACTACCGCTTCGCCTCCGAACCGGATGGCCGCGTGCGCATCGTCATAGCGGAGCATGATCCGGGCCTTGGCGGCAACTGGGTCAACAGTTACGGGCACGAGAAAGGCATCTGGTGCCTGCGGCTGGTGCGGACCGAGAGCACGGCGGCGGTCAAGCTATGGCGCCTGCCACTAGCGGAACTGGACGCCAAGGGGCTGGAGGCGCTCAAGCCCGACGCGGCAGTCGCCACCGGCCAGTTCGTGGACTGACGCGATGGCCGCGCGAACACTGGATCAGGTGAACATCCGCACCGCCAACGTTCCCGCCACGGTCGCGTTCGAGTGCGACGACCGGCCCNCCATGATCGCGCGACTGGAGATGGCGGGCGTCGCCGTGGTCCGCACGGATTNTCCGTCCGCCAGACTGACCCAACTGTNGGTGGAGGCGTGGAACGGCATCCCGCNGGAACTGAATTTCACANGGGATTTCGCATGACCGACGACGCGCCGCTGATCCTGTCCGGGCCACCCTTCGTCCATGTCCCGCTGCTCGACCGGCTAGCCCCCGCGCGCGACGCCGGGTTCAGTGGAATCTCGCTAATGCCGGGCGATATCTGGTCGCTGGAGGAAGCGGGCATGACCGCCGCCGAGATCGGAGCGCGGATCGCCGACCATGGCCTCTCCGTCATGGAAATCGATTGCACGGCCTGTTGGCTGCCCAGCCAACGCAACGCGGGTGGCGGTGCGCCGCTGGCGCGCATGCTCCGGTCGATGACCCCCGAACATGTCGTCGAAACGGCGGCGCGGATCGGCTCGCCCTCGGTGACGGCTGTCGAGATGATGAACGTGTCCCCATCGCTCGACGAAGCGGCCGAAGCCTTTGCCCATCTGTGCGACCGGGCGGCCGACCACGGCCTCAAAGCCCATATCGAATTTCTGCCCTTTGGCGGCATCCCCGATCTGGCAAGCGCCTGGGCCATCGTGCAGGCGGCGGGGCGGCCTAATGGCGGGCTGACCATGGACAGTTGGCACTTCTTCCGCAGCGGATCGAGTTTCGATCTGCTCGCGAAAATTCCCGGATCGCGCATCCACACGGTGCAGATCAACGACGCGCCCGCGCAGGCGGAGGACGACCTGCTGCACGAAACCATGACCGGCAGGCTTGTCCCCGGCCAGGGCAGCTTCGACCTTATCCGCTTCATCCGGACGCTGGATGAGATCGGCAGCACGGCGCCCTTCTCCGTCGAAATATTCTCCAGACAGCTCAGCACCGATCCGATGGCACAGGCCATCGCCCCATGGGCGCCTGCTGCCCGCGAGATCATCAGAAAGGCGAGAGAGACAAGATGACCGGCAAGGAAACGCCCATCGGCGCAGTCGTCGTAGGCACCGGCTTCGGCCTGTTCACGCATGTCCGCGCATTGCGCGACGCAGGTTTCGACGTGCGCGCGATCGTCGGGCGAAACCGCGATCGCACGGCCGAGCGCGCGGCTCCGCTGCACATCCCGCTTGCGTCGGATGATCTGGAACGGGTGCTGGCAGACGATCCGGCGATCCGGCTGGTGACCGTCGCAACCCCGCCCCATGCGCATTATACGCCCGTCATGCAGGCCATCGCCGCAGGCCGCAGCGTGATGTGTGAAAAGCCGTTCGCCCGCGATCTGCCTCAGGCGCGCGAAATGCTGGCCGCTGCGGAAAGAGCAGGCATCGTCCACGCGCTGGGGGCCGAGTTCCGTTTCGACAGCGCGCAGGCGCTGCTTCGCCGTGTGGTGCAGGACGGCCTGATCGGCGATCCCCTGATGTTCAGCCGCATCTACCAACAGCCGGGCAGCGGCGAGGAAGAACCGCTCGCCGACTGGTGGACCGATGCGACGCAAGGCGGCGGCTTTCTGGGCGCGTTCGGCACGCACATGATCGATCAGGTCCGCTCGACGCTGGGCGAGATCGTCGCGGTCAATGCGATATTGCGCAAATTGACCACCACGCGGCCGGCGATGACGTCCGACGATTATTATAATGTTCAGTTCCGGACCGAAAATGGCTGTCTGGGCGTGATCGAGGCGGCGATGAATTTCCCCGGCCCGTTCGTCATGGCGACAAAGGTGGCGGGCACGAAGGGCGCGGCCTGGATTCAGTCCGGCAACGCCTTTGGGGATCCCGAAGAGGTTTGGGTGAAGGATGCCGATGGCGCACGACAGATCCCGATGCCGGCGGAGCTGGTGAACCCCGCGCCTGAACCCTTCGCGGTCAAGGAACTGATCCAGACCGAGATGGACCGTTGGCACACGCAGGGCTTCGACGTCGCGCCCTATGCCAAGCTGTTCGGGCAGATGAAGGCCAGGATCGAAGGGCACTCGGCGCCGTTGCCCGATCCGGGCGGTGACTTTTACGACGCGGCGGCCGGACAGGCGGTGCTCGATGCCGCGCGGCTTTCCGCAACGGAGCGCCGCTGGGTCGACGTGGAGGCAGTATGACCAACCCCAGCTATGATTTTTCCGGAACGCATGTCCTTGTCACCGGCGGCACCAGCGGCATTGGCGCGGCGGCGGCGGCGGCCTATCGGGAGGCGGGGGCGGATGTGACGATCACCGGCACGCGGGGCAGCGCCGCCGATTATGAAGTCGACCTCCACGGCTATCGCTATCAGCGCATGGACATAGAGGATGGCGAGAGCATAGACGCAGTCGCCGCGAGCCTTTCCAAGCTGGACATACTCGTCAATAATGCGGGCATAGCGCTGCCCAGCCTGGGCCTGGACGAATATGAGCCGGATGTGTTCGGCCGGGCGGTCAACATGCTGCTGGTCGGCGCATTTCGCATGGCCCAGCGCAGTGCAGACCTTCTCGCGCAGAGCAGCATCGCGGGCGGCGGCAGCGTCATCGGCATCGCGTCGATGAGCAGCTATTTCGGCATATCCGTCGTGCCCGGCTATGGCGCCGCCAAGACCGGTCTGGTCGGCCTGACCCGTACGCTTGCGGTGAAATGGGGCGAGCGGGGAATCCGCGCCAACGCGGTCGCCGCCGGACTGACGCGCAGCCGCATGACCAAGAGCACCTTCGCGCAGGAGGATTGGATGGCGCCCACGCTGGCCCGCACGCCGCTAGGCAGACCCGGCGAGCCTGAGGATATCGCCAATGCCATCCTCTTCCTGTCCAGCCCCGGCGCGGCGTGGATCACAGGGCAGACGCTGGCGGTGGATGGCGGCTATACCGTTGCGGGGTGAAGGCGCGCAAACAGGAAGAGCCGGCCCTTGCGGACCGGCTCTTTCCATCGATGCAACCTTCGAACCGGCTCAAAGCAGTTCGAAATTCTCCTTCGCCGGCCCGCGCGTCTGGTTCCAAAGGTCCACAAGCCGCCATGGCCAGGACAGGAAGACGCGCCCCTTCGAATTGTTGTAATAGCTGCCCGCCCGCGGATGGGTCCAGATCATATTCTTCATCTGTTCCTCTACCTGTCGGTTCCACGTTTCGAACGCTTCCTGCTTGGCCTCTACCGCGCGGGCGCCGCTGGCGTTGATCCAGTCGAGGCACTCGATGATATAATGCACCTGCGCTTCGGAAATCAGGTTCTGGCCCGCGGCATGGTTTGGCGCGCTGTTCGGGCCAACCGTCATGAAATAGTTGGGATAGCCCGGCACCGTCACGCCCAGATAGGATCGCGGATCATCCTGGCCCCACTCATCACGGAGAGAGCGGCCGCCCTTTCCGATGATTTCAAGCTTGCCCATCATATTGGCGACGTCGAAGCCGGTGGCGCAGATGATGATGTCGAACTCATACTCCGTCCCATCCTTCAGGCGGATGCCCTTGGGGGTGAAACATTCGATGCCACCCTGCTCCAGCGTGACATTGGGNTGCTTGAGCGCGTCGAACCAGCCCGCGTCCAGAATGATGCGCTTGGAGAAGATCGGGAAATCCGGCGTCAGCTTTTCCTTGAGGTCCGGCCGATCATGGAACTTCGCTTCCAGATGAGCGAGCGCCCACTGTCGCGCGCCTTCGTTGAGCGCCGAAACCGACGGCGAGTCGACCGGCCATTCCGGATCCTTGACGACATTGGCGTAGAGGCCGTCTGCCGCGAACCAATAGACGCGGAAGCGGAACCATTCGCGGAAATGCGGGATGTAGCGCAGGGCGAATTTCATGCCCGGCGACACTTCGTGATTGATCTCCGGATTATAGATCGACCAGTAGCGGGTGCGCTGGAACACCGTGAGTTCGCCCACCTGGTCCGCAATGGCGCCGATCAGCTGCGCGGCGCTGGCGCCGGTGCCGATGATGCCGACGCGCTTGCCCTCGATCCGGGTGGCCGGGTCCCAGGTCGCGGTGTGCATCATTTTGCCCTGGAAGTCTTCGCGGCCCGGAATGTCGGGCCACTTCCAGCGGTTGACTGGGCCGTGGGCGTTGATGACGGCGTTGGCGCGGATCACTTCCTCGCTGCCATCCTTGCCGCGAACCGTGACGTTCCACACCGCATCGGCATCGTCATAGCGCAGCGCGACGACTTCGGTATTGAAACGGATGTTGCGGCGCAGATCATATTTATCGGCGACGTGCAGCAGATATTTCTGCATATCGACGCCCTTGGGATGATAATGCGTCCATTCGGGCGTGATTTCGAAAGAATAGGAATAGAAATGGCTGGGCGTGTCGACGCCGACGCCGGGATAGCGATTTTCATACCAGGTGCCCCCGACTTCGGGGTTCTTCTCTATGACGATATGCTCGTAACCGGCTTCCTCCAGCTTGAGCGAGGCAGCAAGGCCAGTCATGCCCGCGCCGATCACCAGCACCTTGAAGTCCGCCTGCGGTGCAGGACGGCCTTCGATTTCCTTGCGCGGCGTGGGCCGCTTGAAGCCGATCTGGTCGAACAGCAGCGGCAGGAATTCGTCGGCCACTTCCTCGGCCACGCCGACGCTCATCATCCGCTTCATCAGCGCTTCGGATGGATCATCCTCTCGCGCTGCGCCTGGTGTGGTCAGCACATGCAGCAGCTTGGCACGCAGTTCGTGCAGATATTCGGTCGGAACTTCAGTGCCGGGAACGGAAAAAGGCGGTTTGATATAGTTGCTGAACACATCCAGCATCGATGCGTCATGGGTCAAATGCACATAGACCATCAGCAACGTCTGAAGATTGGCGTCCTCCAGCGCGTCGCGCAATTCTTCGGTATCGGCCAGCGGCAGGCTGCGATCGTGCCAGTCCCGCGCCATCACCCCGCCATCAGCATGTTCAGCCATCACAGCAATCCCTCTCCGACTCATTACATAACAAGTAAGTGAATACTCACTTGTTAATAGCAACGCTGGTTGTGCTGGTCAAGCCGCCGCCGTGGCGCGTCTGGAGGAATCGCCGCCGCCTAAAAAAATACGCACTGCCATATCGACATGCCGCGCACATTCCGGCTCGCTCGG
>Ga0065704_10071665_pt1 | contig 10334 bp, 7 predicted proteins | sample SwiRhicommuniRL2_FD_59091 | JGI IMG/M metagenome (GOLD analysis project Ga0065704, IMG submission 59091) | Switchgrass rhizosphere bacterial communities from Rose Lake, Michigan, USA - RL2 v2 (version 2) | ecosystem: Host-associated > Plants > Roots > Rhizosphere > Soil | place: East Lansing, MI | reverse complement strand
GGCAGGCGCCCACCGCCTGTGCCAGCTTCCCGCACAGCGGCAGCGACTACCGTGTCTGCGGCAAGCTGCTGCCGGACACCGGCGTGTCCTACATGATGCTCAACCCGGTAGTGCCGCCGCAGATCCCCGCCGCCTTGCAGCAGACCGTGGCGGACGCCACCGACCCGCCGCGGACCTCGCGCGTCGTGCCCGACAAGACCCAGCTCCGGCTCGACGTCGTGGACGCCGGCGGACGCGCGGTGTTCGGCTACGGCTTCGCGGTCGGCGACGGCCAGCCGGCAACGCCGGACAGCGTGCAGTGGCGCGGACCGCTGCAGGCGTCGCCGGCGCACATCAACAGCGGCCGGCACCTGCTCGCCGCGGGCGACTATGCCTACGACGCGGACTGCGGCCGCGCGGGGTTCCACGCCACGTCCAAACAGCCCTGAGCGGCGTGCCCGTCCCGCGTGGACGGGCCGCCATCGACTACCGGCGATCCACGACACCCTCCGCGCGACGTGGCGCGGAGGGAGATCGATGCGCATCGCCGGCCGTCGACGCCGAGGTCGATGTCCGGCGTAGCATTCGCGTAACGATCGTGCGTTCAATGGGACTGCGAACAGATCGCACCTACATCCAATGGCCCCCGCTTCCATAGCTCCCGGGCGAACGCGCCGCCCATCTCCGCGGTGTGGCCTTGCGCCACGTTGGTCGGCAATAATCGGCCCCAAGGACGACGGACACAGAGCCAAAGGATGCATCCACAGCGCGGCACCACCGGCGACGCAGGCCATGCGCCGCCAACACCGCGGCCAGTGCGCGACACATGACTTCGGCCAGCACGTTGTGCCACGGCCATGTGCGCATGAATCCGCCGCTGCGCACGGTGCGCAGCGAAGACGACGGCCCCGCCTTCGCGCGCGCTCTCGCGCTGGGCGGCCAATGCCGGCAGCGCCGTCCGTGAGCGCGCTGTCCGGGTTCGAGGCCCTGTCGCGCGCGACCGGCATTGCGCTGCCGCCGTTGCTGCACGCGCTGCTCGCCAGCGGCAACACCACCTATTTTCCGCAGTGGTTCGACGCCTGGAATGACCCCGAGCAGCCACGCGTGGTGCCCTTCCTCAGTTGGTGGGACTACGAGTGGATCGACGCCGAAGAAAGCGCACGCGGGATTGCCGGCTGGTTGCACCCCGAGGCGCAGGAAGGCCGTCGCTTCCTGCCGTTTGCCCAATCCGGCGCCGGCGATCTCTACTGCCTGGTGCCCGACGACGCCGGCAACGTCGGGGTCGCACTGGCATGGCACGACGACGACCGCTGCGAGATCGGACATCGCACATTCGACGATTTCGTGTATGCCCAGTACCTGCAGACGCTCAGCGACGCCAGCCACCTGGCCGACGACTACGGCGACTTGACCGCCGAGGCGATCGCCACCGACATCCGCAGCGTGAGCGGCTTGATGGACCCGCGGCGCGGCGAGCGGCTGCGCCAGTTGTGCCAACGCCCGCTGGTGCTGCACGACGTGCGTCGCGGCCCCAGGGCCTGCGTCGAGCAGGTTCCCGCGTTCATCTCGCAGCAGGAACTGGAAGGATATCTCGCGGAACTCGCCGAACCGCTGCCGCCCTTTACCATCACGATGCGCTATGAGATGGCGGCATGCGACCATGGCAACGCCGCACCGCCAACGCCAACGCCAACGCCACCGCCGCCGCCCGATTGGCGCGAACTGGCGAAACAGCCCGGCACCAAGATGCTGGCGATCCGCACCTACCAGCAGGAATGCGCCTGCACGCTGGCGGAGGCCAAACAGGCGATCGACGACTTCCTCGCCTCGGCGCGGGAGAACCGACTCCCCTGATGCTCAGCACGTCGCGCGCTCGCCCGGCGACGCTCCCTGCCAAGGCCTTGGCACCCCGCCACACTTTCCGGCGCAGGCTGCTCGATGGCCGGTGTCATCTGTTGCATGCTCACTCAAACACAACAAACCCGAAGCTTCTGATGGTTGACTGATGCAGGGACGCGCTCTGGCTGATCAGCGAGGCAGTATCGGAGAAGATACGGGTGCATCTGTGGCAAGGCATGGATGGCATCCGATGAGCGACAGATCGTGATGAGCCATCATCCATCGATTGCCGCATGCCAGCCAATGGCCTCACGGGTCATCGTTTGACCTGGCAGAAGTCGCCGACCTCGATGAAAGGCAGATTGGAGCACGTCGCCTGCGCCGCAGTGCATTCGCCGCGGCGACGACACACTCATTCGCACTCGAAATGAATGTCGATCGGGTGATGGTTGCGATCCTCGCGCGTTCTCCCCATGCAAGACCGGATATCGTCGCTGGCGCGCTTGTAGAGCTGTACCGCGCCAGCGGCGCCGTATTCGCACACCAGATAGATTCCGTAAGGATCCTTGCCTTCGAATTTCCAAAGGGCTTGCGAGATTCCGGATGATTCCTGCGCATCGCTATTGTCAGGGATCAGCGACGCCAACTCGCGCGGGTGCCCCGAAAAGACCGCCATGGAGAAGAATGGCAGCGACGTGGCGCCCTTGAGAATGACCCGGGACCCTTCTGGTACATCCTGGGCGTGCAGTGCGGTCTCTGAAACGGTGAGCGATGTCGGGCAGTCCAGGGTGTCCTTGGCCAACGCCACGTCGCAGAGGAACACCCCAGCCAAACACAATGCTGCCATTACCGTGGCGGAAAAATGCTTGAATGACACGCGAATGCTCCTGGATGCCACTGGGCTCACGGGTTGGAATGCGACGGTGGCAACAGACGCACGAGCGAAATAGGCTGCGCGCGGCCATCCGGTTGGCACTGGCGAAGGCGCCCGGTTTCCGCAAGCGCCTGGGCATGCTCCCAGGTCACCCGGATCAATGCATACCGATGACGCGACGCCGACTGGTTCGGCCCGGTATCGATCGCGCTGTACCCCGAAAGGCAGCCCGAGGCGGCCCTGGCCAACCGTGCCGCGCTCAGGGTGCGGTAGAAGCCCGCGACGACGGCCTGCACCTGCGGCGGCGCGGGCTCTTCGGAAAACACCCGATCGCGGGCGTTCCACTTCAGTTGGCGAGCGAACACGGTATCCGCCGCATCGTCATAGGGAGAGAAGAACAGCGAGACGTAGACGGGCGCGTGGCGTTTGCGGAGCGCGACCCAGGACACATAGGGGCCCTGCGGCTCCGCCTTGGACCACGCCACCTTCAACTCTCCGGACACCGCCGCCAACAGGACATGGTGACGCTTCGGATGCTCGAATCCCGCGGCCTGCGTCACGAGCAGCGCATAGGCACCTGTCTGCTCGCCTCGCCCCACCGGCACCACATCGGCAGACACGGCGACCAGACCCTCCTCCTCGCCTGTCATCCATACACGTGGCAAAGCAGCCCCAAAAAAAGCGATGGGGTCAGCGGTGTACGCTCGGGCATCGGCTCTCCAAGCCGGCGCGCTCGACGCGTTCCACATCAACCTGACAGCAGGTTTGTCGCTGCCGCCCCTTGCGCTCCTTCCTGCTGCTTCTCCTTCCGGCGTTCTTGCGAGCAGGCGCACTTCAAAAGGGCATGCGGCGCCGTCACATGGAATCAAGGAGAGCTCGTAGGTCAGCAGGCGCCGACCATCGGGCGCAACATCTGCGGGAAGAGATTCGAGCACTTGCCGGACCGGATCGTCGGCAATGACGTCGTCGGCCGGCGCCGAAATCCGTTCCGCGTCGGCGGCATGCCCCACGCCGACCACGTCATCGGCGGCAAAAGCGGGACTGGCGGCGTGCAGGCCGAACATCATCACGGCCGCGGCAAAGGTGGCCGTTTGTGCGATTCGAGGTACTTGCGCTAGCAGCAAGCGGAGCACTCCTGGTTCATCCGCGGCTCGGCGAGATGCCTGGGCCAGCAGGCATGCACGTTGTCCTTCGGCCAGCTCCATGGTGCCTCTTCCCTATGTATCCGATGCCAAGCCGTTCACTGGGCGATCCCCTCCCGAGGAATCGCCCATCGGCATGACGACTCCATCCAGATTTTTGGAGATTGAAGGTTACCCAGACCGGATCGAGGCTGAAGTTCGCCAGGCCCTGCACCTCGATCTCGCGTGTGGCGTCGACGCGACGGCCATCGCTCGGGAACCCGATGGTATCGCCGAACTCATGTGAGTGGCCGATGGATGAAATGACATTCCAGGAAGATGGGTTTTCAAGGCATGAAATTGCTTTTCCGATGGAGGAGCGGTTGTAAAACCTAATGATTGCGCTATCGGACTCTTCTGATTTCTATTTGGAAGACGAACGACAGGCCGGTTTCCCCACCCGCGACAGTCGACTTGGAGCCGTCATCTAGCGTCCCTTTGCCAGCGGTCCTGGTCCGCCGCACGGCAGTATCTGTCGACGCCATCGACCTCTCATCCGGGCCACTGGGCACCAACCTGGCCGAGGCATCAACAACAAGATCAATGTCATCAAACGCACGGCCTGCGGCTGCCGCGATGACGCCAACTTTTTCCTGAAGATCGGGGCTGCTTCCCCGGACTTGGGTGGAGCACCAAGAAAAAAGCCCTTCACTTCACGATGAAAGGCCTTTCGTTTCAAAACTGATTCAGGGCCGGAGTGCGCTTCTCCCCGCCCTCCCTCAGCTCCCGGGCCCCGGCCTGGCGAAGTCGAACGAGGATCGCCGGTGATGCCGGATGGACAGCAAGCACAGCGTGGCGTTTCCCGCGGCCAAGGCCTCAACCACGGCATGGCGCATCAGGTCGTCGCCATGCAGGCGATCGCGCAGCGTGTGCCGCGCGCGCCGCAACACGGCCAACTGCACCAGCAAACGGGGCAACGTGCGCTTTCCTGCGGGAGGAAATACAAAAAGGAGCAGGTTCCCCACCACCGCCCGTACGAGCGCAATGACACAGGAAGACATTGCGCGATGCCATGACCAACCGGGGTTGAGGCCTACCCGCAAAGTCTCAGCAGCAAGCGCTTGTCTGGGTCAGCGGGCAAAACCCGTCAAGGCGTGTAGCCCCACGCTGCGATGATGGATTGCAACATCGCTTGATTCGTTGGGTTCGTGGTCACGCCTGGACATGTCATCAGATAGGTCCGGCGTGCCGCGGCCGTGGCCGGCGGGTTGAAAGCCGGGCTCCATACCTGGATGGCGTGGAAGACGGCAATCGGCGCCGTACATTGGGGACTCGGAGCACCGGCGCCGGTCACGCTGGCCATGCAAAGAAAGACCGAGCAAGGATCCGGCGCCTGGGCGCGGGCTGGAGCGCTCAAGCCAAGGCCTAAAGCCGCAGCCAGCGCGAAAGTAGCGGAAACGGTGCGTAGCTTCATGATGAATACCTCCATGGTAGTGATTGAAACGACGTGCTTGTCTTTCGGCGACTTGTGATCAGCGTGGCTCCGCGAGACAACGCCGGCGCCGCTTGCCATCTATGACGTTGGCTGGATTAGGCAATGCGTGGTTCTCGGCATGGCGGGCGGCTTTAGTCGGTTCGTGGAAGCGGACGGCGCGGCCAAGGGATGCGGCGAAGTTTGTAACAAGTCTTCCGCTCGAAGGTGGGTATAGCGCTCCAGCATCTGCATAGCCGCCATGAATGCTCCGCACTACGGCCCGCGCCGCATTACTTTACCGAAACTATAGCTGACCACAACTTAGAAAACCTTTCCGGGGCGAAACCAGGCCAGCCAGCGATCCAAATCTTTGAATTTATTCAGTATTTTTTCGATAAGTCTGCATTGTCGCAGCAACTGCCGTGGCGAATGCCGGTCACCGTGGACGAAGGGAGGCGCTCGGTCGCGGATGCATTGCAATGCCCAGCGTGGGGCCCAGCCACCCCCATGCCAACCGATGATGTCAGCGACATGCGAGGCAGCCATCGATACTGCCGGTGGATTTATGTGGCGTTCGCTGAAACGCAAAAAGGAGCCGAAGCTCCTCTTTTGTACCGCCTACAGATGTCGGTGCAAATCTGTAGATCACTATTTGGAGCGGGAAACGAGACTCGAACTCGCGACCTCAACCTTGGCAAGGTTGCGCTCTACCAACTGAGCTATTCCCGCTTGAGGCCGCGAATTCTACCGGGTACGCGCAGGCTGTCAACCGTTGCCTTCGATTTTCTTCGCGTTCTTTTCCGCCACCGCCGCGCGCTCGTCGGCGCGCAGGCTGGGCCAGGCCGCATGCAGGTACTGGATGCCCGACAACAGGGTCAGGATCGACGCGATCGCCAGGGTCCAGTCGCCGACGTGGAAGATGAACGCGCCCATCCACACGCTCTCCGGCGGCGCGCCGTCGGGCATCACCGAGTACAGCAGGCACAGCAGCGCCACCATCTGCGCGGTGGTCTTGATCTTGCCGATCATCGCCACGCGCACCTTGGCGCGCTGGCCGATCTCGGCCATCCATTCGCGCAGCGCCGACACCGCGATCTCGCGGCCGACGATCACCGCCGCCCAGAACGCCATCCACGGCGTCGGGTGGCCCTGCACGATCAGGAACAGCGCCACCGCCACCATCAGCTTGTCCGCCACCGGATCCAGGAACGCGCCGAACGCGGAGTACTGGTGGTAGCGCCGCGCCACCCAGCCGTCCAGCCAGTCGGTGAAGGCGGCCAGGCCGAAGATCGCCGCCGAGGCGAAGTTGGTCCAGGTGTACGGCAGATAGAACACCAGCACCAGCACGGGGATCATCAGGATCCGCAGCAGCGTGAGCCAGGTGGGGATGGTCAACTTCATTGCGCTGCTCTACTCGCCTGCCGAATCGGGTACCGGCAGTCCGTGCAGGTTAGCGTAGATTCGCGCGGCCAGTGCGTCGTTGATGCCTTCCACGCGCGCGATCTCCGCTTCGCCGGCGGCTTTCAGCCCGGCCAACCCGCCGAAATGCTTCAACAGGCTGGCGCGGCGGCGCGGGCCGATGCCGGGAATGTCCTCCAGCTTGCTGGTCATGCGCGCCTTCTGGCGCCGTCCGCGGTGGCCGGTGATGGCGAAACGGTGCGCCTCGTCACGCACCTGCTGAATGAACTGCAGCGCCGGCGAGGCCGCGCCGGGACGCAGTTCGCGCCCGTCCGGCATCACCAGCGTCTCGTGGCCAGCGCGGCGTTCGGCGCCCTTGGCCACGCCGATCACCAGGATGCCGTCCACGCCCAGGTCGGCGAGCGCGGCGTTGGCCTGCGCCAACTGCCCGGCGCCGCCGTCGATCAGCAGCACGTCCGGCAGCACCACGTCGGCCTTGTCGCCTTCGGCGGCGCGGCGGAAGCGGCGCTCGATCGCCTGCCGCATCGCCGCGTAGTCGTCGCCCGGCTCGATGCCGCTGATGTTGTAGCGCCGGTACTGGCTGCGCACCGGGCCGCTGGCGTCGAACACCACGCACGAAGCCACGGTGGCCTCGCCCATGGTGTGGCTGATGTCGAAACACTCGGCGCGCTTGACCGGCTCGGCCAGCCCCAGCATCTCGCGCAGCGCTTCGCTGCGCGCATGCTGCGCGTTGCGGCTGGTCAACTCGTTGGCCAGCGTGGCCTGCGCGTTGCGGCTGGCCAGTTCCAGGTAACCGGCGCGCTCGCCGCGCACGTTCCATTTCAACTGCACCTTGCGCTCGGCGGCCGAGGCCAGCGCCGCCTCGATCAGATCGGCGTCGGGGATCTCGCGGTCCAGCAGCACCTCGCGCGGCGGCGGCTGCTCGGCGTAGTACTGCGACACGAAGGCGCCCAGCACTTCGGCGGCGCTGTCCTCGCCGTTGGTCTTGGGGAAGAACGCGCGGGTGCCGAGATTGCGGCCGTCGCGGAACGCCAGCAGCAGCACGCAGGCGTTGGCGCCCTGCATCGCGCAGGCCAGCACGTCCAGGTCGGCGGCGCGGCCGTCCACGTACTGCCGGCTCTGCATGCTACGCAGCGAGCCGAGCAGGTCGCGCAGGCGCGCGGCGCGCTCGAACTCCAGTTGTTCGCTGGCCGCCTGCATCGCCTGCACCAGTTCCTCGCCGAGCTGGTCGCTGCGCCCGTCCAGGAACATGGTCGCGCGGCGCACCGACTCGGCGTAGTCGTCGGCCGCCACCAGCGCCACGCACGGCGCGCTGCAGCGGCCGATCTGGTACTGCAGGCATGGCCGCGAGCGGTTGCGGAACACGCTGTCCTCGCAGCTGCGCAGCTTGAACAGCTTGTGCATCAGGTTCAGCGTCTCGCGTACCGCGGTCACGCCCGGATACGGGCCGAAGTAGCGCCCGGGCACCGCGCGCGGGCCGCGGTGCAGCGCGATGCGCGGCCACTCCTCGCGGGTCAGCAGCACGAACGGATAGCTCTTGTCGTCGCGCAACGACACGTTGTAGCGCGGCGCCAGCGACTTGATCAGCTGGTTTTCCAGCAGCAGCGCCTCGCCCTCGCTGCGGGTCACGGTCACGTCCATGCGCGCGACCTGCGCCAGCATCGCCATGGTCCGCGCGTTCTTCGGCGAGGCGCTGAAATAGCTGGACACACGCTTGCGCAGCGCGCCGGCCTTGCCGACGTACAGCAAGGTATCGTCGGCCGCGTACATGCGGTAGACGCCGGGTGCGGTGCTGAGGTTGGCGGCGAAGGCCTTGCCGTCGAACGCGGGTTGCGGGGTCGCGGTCATTCGTTGATCGGCACGTCGCTCAGTGCGCCGCTGGCGATGTCGTAGCGCAACACCGCGTGGGCGTCGGTCTCGGCGATCCATACCGCGCCGGCGCTCACCGCCAGCCCGGCCGGGCCGTGCAGGCGCCGCGGCAGGACCGTGGTCGACAGTTCGCCGCCGCCCAGGCGCAGGCTGCGCAGGCTGCCGTTGCCGCTGTCGGCGATCCACAGCAGCGGCGCGTCCGGGCTCAGCGCGATCGCCTGCGGGAACTGCAGCCGCGCGCGGCTGCGCGGGCCGTCCTCGTTGCCGAAATCCCACGGGCCCTGCCCGCCGAGCAGGGTCTGCACCAGGTCCCCGCGCAACTGCAGCGAGCGCACCGCCGAGCCCAGCGCGTCGCACACGTACAGCGCCTGCTGCACCGCGGCCAGGCTGCATGGCTGCGCGAACGCGGCCAGGTGGCCGCTGCCGTCGCGCAGCTCCAGCACGCCTGCGCCGGCACGCCAGCGCAGGCTGCGGGTGCCCAGTTCGTAGCTCCAGATGCGGTTGTCGCCGGCCATCGCGATATGCACCTGGTTGTCGGCCACCACCACGTCCTGCGGGTGGTTCAACGGCGCCTGTTGCGGCAGCGGCACCGGCCCCTCGACCGGCTCCCCGGCGCGACCGTTGCCGCACAGGGTATCGACGTGGCCGTTGAGCAGGTTGATCCGGCGCAGCGCGTGGTTGCCGGTGTCGGCGACGTACAGCACGCCGCGCTCCAGCGCCAGGCCGCGCGGGCGGTGGAAGGCGGCCTCGCCGACGCCGCCATCGATGAAATCGGCGGTGCCCAGCCCGAACTGGCGCAGCACGCGACCGCCGGTGGTGCATTCGAGGATGCGGTGGTGGCCGCTGTCGGCGACGTACAGGCGATCCTCGGCCACCGCCAGGCCGACCGGGAAGCGCAGGGTCAGGCGCGGCTCGGGCTGGGTCTCGCGGGGCTGGCGCAGTTCCTCGTCCGGCGGCAGCGTTTGCCCGGCGCACAGCGCGGCGAGCGCCCTGTCCAGATCGGCGCCGCCGGTGCCGACCAGCCGCTCGCGTTCCTGGCCGCCGGCGTCGATCAGCACCAGCGTCGGCCAGGCCTGCACGCCGAAACGCTGCCAGGCGGCCCAGTCGGCGTCGAGCAGGATCGGCGCCGACACGCCCTGGCTGCGCAGCAGCTTCAGCGCCCGCTGCGGTTCGCGCTCGCAGTCGAAGCGCGGCACCTGCACCACGATCAATTGCAGGCGTCCGGGATTGCGCGCCTGCCACTGGCCGAGTTCGGCCAGACGCTGCGCGCACCACGCCGAGGCGGCGTTGACGAAGGCCAGCACCAGCGCCCGGCCCTGCTGCTCGCGCAGCGTGGCCGGCGCCGCGTTGAGCCAGAGACCGGACTGCGGCAGTTCCAGGGCGGCGATCGAATTCATCGCTCGATTATGCCGGAGCCGCCGTCTAGGGAGAGTCGCGTTACACTGCGCGCCGCGGCCTCGTCTACGAGCCGCCAGACCTCCTCGAACTGCGCGCTGCCGCCGGTGTAGGGATCGGGGATCTCGCGGCGGCCTTCCATCCCGGCCCAGGGCAGCCACAGCGCGATCCGTTCGCGCGCCGCGTCCGGCGCACGCTGGCGCACATCGCGCAGGTTGGCCGCGTCGGCGCACAGGATCCAGTCGAACGCGGCGAAGTCGGCATCGCGCAGTTGCCGCGCGCGCAGCCCGGCGATGTCCACGCCATGGCCGCGGGCGCAGGCGATGGCGCGCCGGTCCGGCGGCTCGCCGCGGTGCCAGCCGCC
>Ga0065704_10071664_pt1 | contig 10336 bp, 7 predicted proteins | sample SwiRhicommuniRL2_FD_59091 | JGI IMG/M metagenome (GOLD analysis project Ga0065704, IMG submission 59091) | Switchgrass rhizosphere bacterial communities from Rose Lake, Michigan, USA - RL2 v2 (version 2) | ecosystem: Host-associated > Plants > Roots > Rhizosphere > Soil | place: East Lansing, MI | reverse complement strand
TTATAATAGTTTGATCATGGTAAATCTAGAATGGTATCGGACATTTAAGGCGGTCTACAAATCGGGAACGCTAACGGGAGCTGCTGAAGTATTGTTTATTTCACAGCCAGGAGTGAGCTTGCACTTGAGCTCGCTGGAAAATTATGTGGGCTATAAATTGTTTGACCGCACGGGCCGCAAGATGGTGCCAACGGAAAGAGGAAAGGTCCTTTATAATTTTATCATCGAAGCGATGACCAAGCTGGAAGAAGCCGAAAAAAATTTCCAGCGGAGTACCGAAAAACATACGCCCACCATCAGCGTTGGAATGTGTTTTGAGACTTTCCAGATTACGCTCGAGCAGTATATTTCTACATTGCCGTTCAACGTCATCATCCAGTTCGGGGAATATCCGGAAATGGTAGAGAACTTGGAAAAAGGCATTCTGGATATTATTATCACGCCGCAGATGGTTCCGAAGAGCAGCATCGACTACCAGCCGTTTTCGTCAGAAACCATCGTATTGGTGGGAGGCAATGATATTGATGACGCTACATTTGACGCCTTGGAAAAAGCATGCGACATAGAAGGAATAGAGGCTTGGCTGAAAGAGCAGAAATGGTACGGTACGACGGGCGATATGGAACACTTGAGACGGTTCTGGCAGCTGAACTTTAACAAATACCCTGACTTCCGTCCCAATTATATCGTCCCGAACTTGAATTCTATCGTGCGTTGCCTGAGCAGCGGACAGGGACTGGCGGTAATTCCTGATTTCTTGTGCAAAAAAGAAATCGAGAGCGGACTGATCAAGATGGTCTGGAAAGGGAAGACACCGCTAGAGAATACGCTCCACTTTGCCACACGAAAAAAGACAATCTACGCGGACGAGATTGCCTTGATTAAAAAGATATTTATAGAAGTAATGGGATAATAGCCTTATTCTTTTTTCTTCTTGAAATTAGGCATAAAAGAAATTCCGAGACTGAAATAGCCTGTAGGATCCTGTTTGGTCGAAAAGATATAATCGTTGGTGTTTTCGCCTCTTTCGGATAATCTCGAATTAAACACATTCGACAAGCCTGTCTTGAATGTAGCAATAATCGTAGTATTGATGCGGTGTTCGTATGTAATTCCGGATCGCAGTTCTAAAACGCGGTAATCATAAACATCGGCAAAACCTGGCGCTTTATTGTAGACATAGAATCCGTCGCCGTTCAATTCAGTTCCCAAAGAAAGCTTTCCGTTTTCAAATAGCGGTCTGTGGAACAAAAGGCGTTGCGGAAGGATCAAATCCATGACCCAAGGCGAGTTTTTGAACTTATGCTCCATGATAAAGGTAGGAGCGACCGGAATCGGAGAAGCAGGGTCGATAAAGATAACAGCACCCACGCCAATCATCGTTCTTTCTGTTTTTTTCAAGATGATCGAAGCGCCTACAAAACCTTTTAATCGCTCTACATCTTTTTCAGAACCGTCTGCCGTAAAGCTGGCATTGTAGATAAACGGCTTGTTAAACAGCCTGGCAAAATACGTAAAGCTCAACGTAGCAGAAAGGTAGTGGAAATCTACATTTTTGTTGTAAGGAGCAATCGCATCGCCGGCAACATTTTCTACATCATTAAGCTCAAAAGCCTCATATTTGTAGTTGAGCGAAGTCGTGATGTTCCATCTTGGCTTAGAGAAGATGGTAAAATTGGTATTGGCATTCAGTCGATAATGGTTCTTGATTTCCCCTTCTTCAAAGGCCCTGTCAAACAGTTCCGAGTCAAAATCGGTCGGTAGATATTGCTGGTACTGGATGTCCAGAAAGCGCGTCGTAGGAAATCGATCTGTCACGGCTTCCTTTACTTTTTCCTTCAATTCTTCGTTTTCTTGAGCATTCACGAATGCGCAAAAGAATACTGCCAATGGCAAAAACTTTAATTTCATAGCTTGTTTATAAAAAGGTTTGTTATAATCGGTCGGAAATATTCTTTCCTAAATACTGCTCCAGGAATTTTTTTCGGAAAACATCTCCGATCGGAATTTCTGAGGTTTTTATATGGATTGTGTGGTTGTCAAAAGAATCAATGTGCTGCACGTTGACCATATACGATTTGCTGACCCTTACGAATTGGGCTTCCGGCAAATGCTGCGAAATGGTCTTCAGGTTCATGGCCGTGATGATCTTGCTGTCGTTGGCATAAATCACGACATAATCTTTCAGTCCCTCGATATAGAGTACGTCGCGAAAAAGGATCTTGTGAAATTTTCGATCCGACTTGATGAGCATAAAATCTTGCTCTAGGCTTTCGAGCGTGCTTTTTCCTTCCTTATTGGCTAGAAGCTCTTTATAAGCAAAAGCTTTTTTTATGGATTTGTCCAAGCGGCTCTTGATGATCGGCTTGACCAGATAATCTATGGCATCGACCTCATAGCTTTTCAGGGCATATTGCGAGAAGGCCGTAGTAAAAATAATCAAGGTGTTTTCAGAAATCGATTCGGCAAATTCCAGTCCGTTGATTCCAGGCATCTGTATGTCCAGAAAAATCAAGTCAACGGGGTTTTCTTGCATGAATTCGCGCGCTTTTTTGGCACCATTGAAGCACCCGATCACATTCAGGTCCGGAATGTCTTGCAGCAGTAGCAGCATTCCTTCTCTCGCCAACGGCTCGTCATCAACGATTATGCAGTTCATATAGGTAGGGTTAAGGTTGCTGTATAGTTGGTGTCATTATTTTCGATCTCGAGCCTGAAATCCTTGCCATAAAGAAGTTCCAGCCTGCGCTTGATGTTGGCCAGTCCGAGGCCTCCCTTTTTGTCGCTATCGATAGGCTCTGCAGGTTTTGTGTTGGAACAGACAAAGCGCAGTTCTTTTTTATAAATCGTAAAGCTCACGTCTACTTTAGAAGGACTGTCGGCATCGGCACTGTGCTTGATTGCGTTTTCAATAAACGTGATGAACAAGTTGGGTGGAAGCACAAGCTGCGAAATCATATTTTCGTTAAGGCTTTCGTTCTGTATGCTGAGGTTGAAATTAAAATCGTCGCGGCGGATTTTCTCCAGTTCCATAAAATCGTTCAGGAATTGGATTTCCGACAGCAACAGTACCGAATGCTGGTTGTTGTCATACAGCTGGTATCTCAAGAAATCTGAAAGCTTCATGATAATCGTAGACGCCTTGTCTGGATTTTTTTTGACGAGCACATTCACATTGTTCAGCATATTGAAGAGAAAATGTGGATTGATCTGATTCTTCAGTTCCCGCAGTTCGATCTGGAGCGAGTTTTTTTCCAGCTCATTGATCCTGTCGCTGTCTCTTGCCCACCGCTGAAACAGCTTGATCGATGTAGAAGCAAAAACCATGAGGGTGAGCATGTTGATTGTTACGAAAAAATTCTTGAACGAGTTGCTCTCCTTTGCTTCATTTACAAAATCGTAGCCTTTCATAAAGGTTTCCGTTAACACTGTGGCTATGAGATAGCAACAGATGATAATAGTAATTAGGCTGAAAATATAAGTAAGGTACCTTCCTTTATACAGAAAAGCAGGCATGAGTACATACATGTTCAGATAGAACATGGCTAGAAAATAAATGTTCCAAATAATGCTTCTTAAATAATCATCATCCCCCACCTCTTCTGACGAGTTTCTGGAGACAATAAATATAGCAATCATATAAGCGAAAATCAGCAGATGCCTGTATATCCTGTATTTTGGAGCGATAAGAAACTCCATGAACCAGTTTTTGTTACAATTTTTGTCAAACATAGCTTTTGCTTGCTGTTAATTTTGATGCGAAGTAACTTAAAAACTGTTTAACAAGATATTATATTATACAAAACCTGAATTAAATTATACAAAACCCTATCCGAAGTATTTTTAGTACCACAATTAAGGATTTAGTATAAAATAAAAGGCGGTTCGTATAAAAAAGGCAGCCAGCTTTGGTGTTCGCTCTATTTTTGAATAAAAAAAGATGAAGATGATTCAAGCAATAGAAAACTGGATGGATGCCATAGAAAGCTCAAAGCAGAAAAAAAGGGTGAAAGAGCAAGAAATCAAAGCGATTGTTGATTTGTGGAAATTTGCTGAGTCGTATGACGGCGAGGCCATCATTTCGCAAAAAGGAGAGCTCATCATCGGGGGCTCCCAAGGCCCAGAGAAGATTAACGTGCAGTGCGCAGACCTGCTCTTGAACCAGAAAAAAAACGCCATCTCAAAAATCCTTTTAGAAATCGAAATCGAATTGACAGCTTTAGGTTCCCGATATACCGGACTCTATAATGTAGAATTCAGGAAGCCGAATGCTAATTTTGATGCTGGAGAAATGCAGAACCTGAAAAACGAAATTATTTCGGGCATCAAAGGCGAGGTCATCTTATATAAATATGTAGAACGTATCCGCAAGCTGCCTTCTTCGGAACTCAAAATTGTCAACCGCGATTTCAAGATTGTCGAGTGCAGCAGTAGCGCTATTGCAGAAATTATTGCCAAGAGCCAGCCGATTCAAGCGGTGCCCGAAAAACAATGGCTCGTCTTGATATTAAGCTCTATCGACCATTGCTGCAAGTCGTTCTTGATTGACGAGGCGATACAGGCCAAGACTTTCGAATCGGATTTTGACAAGATCTTTATTTTTGATTTCTATACGTCAGAAATTATCGAATTGAATGTCGCATTTGGCGTTCAGAACCCCGCGGATGGCGTTCCATCACCCGCGAATGGCGTTGCCTGACGCCAAAAGACACGTTCCGAACGCCAAATTTGGCGTAGGGTAACGCCAATTTATACGTCGAGAACCCCACGAATGGCGTTCCAAACGCCATCGGCGGGGTTCCGAGGGCCGTGCGCGGGTGATGGAACGCCATTTACGGCTCTTTTTGCCTCAAAAACGCACCAATCACACCCTTCTGCGCAGTCTGTTGCACTCTTCTAGGCTGCAATTGATAAAAACACGCACCCTACCGAGGCCGAGTCTAGAAAAGGCCTTCGATAGAAAGGTAGCGTTCTCCCGTATCATAATTAAAAGTCAGTATTCGTGCATCGTCTGGCAGCGAAGCTATTTTTTTTGCGACAGCGGCCAAAGAAGCTCCTGTAGAAATTCCTGCCAAGATGCCCTCTTTTTTTGCGATAGCCCTCGCATAGTCAAAAGCATCTTCCTTGCTTACCTGAATGATTTCATCAATTGCATCGCCGTGGTAGTTCTGCGGCACAAAACCAGCGCCGATTCCTTGGATGGGATGAGGCGACGGGCTTCCGCCGCTTAATACTGGCGACAATTCGGGTTCGACGGCAATAACTTTCAGGTTAGGGAACTTTTTCTTCAGGACTTCGGCTACGCCCGTGATATGTCCGCCGGTGCCCACACCTGTGATGATATAATCCAGTCCGTCCGGAAAATCCTCTAGTATTTCTTGAGCGGTAGTTTTTTTATGCACTTCGACGTTCGCAGGATTCTCAAACTGTTTCGGCGACCAAGCATTTGGCGTTTCGGCTACCAGCTCGTTAGCTCTTTCGATAGCCCCTTTCATTCCTTTCTCGCGCGGCGTCAGCTCGAACTCGGCGCCGTAAATTTCCATCAGCTTTCGGCGCTCCACGCTCATGGATTCTGGCATGACTAAAATCACTTTATAGCCTTTGACTGCTGCCACGAGCGCCAGTCCGATTCCGGTATTGCCCGATGTCGGCTCAATAATCACGCTGCCCAGCTTGAGCAGCCCTTTTGCCTCGGCATCTTCGACCATGGCCAAGGCGATACGGTCTTTGATGCTGTTTCCGGGATTGTTTCTTTCTAGTTTTATCCAGACGTTCTTGGTCTCGCCAAACAATCGGTTGATTTTCACCACGGGTGTCTTGCCGATGGTTTCTAAAATACTATTTGCTTTCATGTTCTTTCTATTTTTTAAATTTAAGGATGCTTTTTATTTAGATGCTAAAATTGAGCGCTTCTGGAAATACCTGCTTGCTCTTGATGATGATTTCGCTTTTGTGGAAGACGAGCGATTCTGCCGGAATGGAATTGGTAATCCAGACGTTGCCTCCGATGACAGCTCCTTTTCCGACGACCGTGCTGCCGCCCAAAATGGTCGCGTTGGAATAGATAATCACGCCGTCTTCGATGGTCGGATGCCGTTTTTCTTCGGCCTTGTCTTTGCTCACGCTTAGGGCACCTAGGGTAACGCCTTGGTAAATTTTTACGTCGTTTCCTATACTAGTCGTCTCGCCGATAACTGCTCCCGTTCCGTGGTCGATAAAAAACCGTTCGCCGATAACCGCTCCCGGATGGATGTCAATTCCGGTGGCACTGTGGGCATATTCCGAAACCAGTCGGGCCAAGGTAAGCGCCTTTTCCTGCCACAATATATGAGCGGTGCGGTAGACCGTGACCGCAAAGAATCCAGGATAGGCGAGGATGACTTCGTTTCTTGATTTGGCTGCAGGGTCAAATTCCAGCACGGCTTTTAAGTCTTCCGATAGCAGCTTGTGCAGCGAGGCAGCGTTCTCAAAAAAGGCTTCGGATAGTTGCGAGGCTTCTTTTTCTGCAAACGATTCGGCTTCTAAAAGTTCTTTCAGTAGCAGTTTCAGTTCAAATTCCTTCTTTTCGAAAAAGCTAAAATCAATATATTCTTTCTGGCTGCAGAAAAGCCAGGATGCTAGTTCGGTAATCCAATAGCTCGCTTTTTTCTTGTCCAGAAAAATCTTTTTCTCCGAAAAATTAGACTGGTACAGCGATTTGTTTTTTGACTTCTCGGGCATGGCAAGAGGGATTCGTTTTTAAAAGTTTGACATTCGTTTGTTCTGTGATATAAAAAAAGCCTGTTGAGAATTTCAAGAGGCTTTGGCGGGGCTAATTATATCGGGGCGTTATAAATAGGGCGGCTACCTCTGGACCACAAAAGCAGACAGCAGCACATTTCGTTTAAAAATAAGTTTGAAACCATAGTTTATATAATGCTTTAAATAAAAAAACTCCCCAATTTCTTGAGGAGTTTTTGTTATGCTTGAATCGTTTTATAAATTGCTAAAGCTGACAAATCACTCCTCGTTTTTCGAGCAGCAGATGCAAGCCATACGCTTCATTATAAATGGATTGTTCATTAATTTCTTTCTAAAATCAGTACAGTAAACTTATAAAGTTTTCTCCACTTTTCAAACTTTAAATCGGCTGTTAACACCGAAATCAGAAATTGTTTTTTTAAGGTTTAAAAAATTGAAGTATCGATTTTTTTGAGGCCCTATTCTGTTATAAAATCTAATAATTGTCAAGATTTGGGAAATTGAAATGTTAAAGAGAAGCCTTTCTTTTCTAGCCTGATTATCTTTTTATAATCTTTTTAGCGAATGACGTTCCGTCTGTAGTACTGCCTTTAAGAAAATACGTTCCGGCAGCCAGCGCGCTGATGTCGATATTCTCGCTTCGATTGGTCTGCAGCACCTTTTGTCCGGTAATTGTATAAAATGCCGCTTCCGCTAGTGCTGTATTGGAAGGCAATGCGATAGAAACAGTCGCTTGAACCGGATTTGGATATACTGCAAAAGAAGGATTCTCAACAGGAGTCGTGCCCAAGCTTCCGCTGGTGATTATAAAATTGTCATAATACGCATTGCCGCCATAATTATTGTGCAGCATAGTAAAGCCGGCAATCTCCAGATCGGTATAATTGTCGATGGTTTTTTCTAAGACATTGTTGACATAATACTTGATTGCATCTGCAGTAACCTCAATCTTGATGGCGACCCATTGGTTAGGAGTCCACTCGGCCTCGGCATAGAGAATGCCGTAATTTACATCTTTGATCAAATAGATATACCCTCTGTTTTCGATGCCGACTCCGGCAACAGGCACATATTCTTCGTTGCTGTCTATAGCAAAGAGCGTGAATTCAAAGTCAGAGCCCTGCTGTTCTGTAGCCAATACATCATAAGTGATGGTAAAATTAGCAAACCCCTGAGGTACATCGAAAATTTTTGAAGCCCCGAATATCGGTAAAAACTGGTCGTTAAAGCTAGGCTCGAAAGCATTTTTAAAAGAAAAACTGCCAGCAGAAGCCTTTTCATTGCTTACGACTTGGTTGAGGAGAAAGCCGCCAGAGCCTTCCGTCACTTCCCAGCCATTTTGCTGGTTTAAGGTTCCGGGCTGATAGCCTTCTGACGTTTCGAAAGAAATGGTCTGCTGGGCAAAGGCTGCGGCTGACGTGAACGCAAGAAATAAGGTGTAGATCGTTTTCATAGTTATTTGGTTTTAATGTTATCTAAATTTAATCCGCAGAAAACAGGGCGCAGGACAATTCCTGACAAGTTTTCGCTTGCGAATATGTTGTTACTGTTGCTCTAAATAGCTTGGCTGCGGCCCTAGAAATAGAGGTCGTCAGTTTTTTTGGGAATCCTATCGCCGGGCGGGAATAACGGCAGTTTACAGAGAAGCGAAAATTAGGCGTTATTTTATCTTGAAGTTTCACGGCAATTAAAAACTTATTAACAATTTGCCTGAGAAAGCAGATTTTTGCAACATATTTTAGGCGTAAAAGCGGTGTTTGCATTTCGGCAGAATAGGAATTGTAAAGAATTTTAATAGTTTTGTAAACAATTCAGAAGCATATACCACAGTCCCCCTATAAAACCTATGGCAAATTTTGTTTTTTACCTGACATTATTTTTTTGTGTTCTTTTACCCCAACAGTCGCACTCCCAAAATACTGCGGATTCACTGCAGACGCTCCTAAAAAAAGCAGAAGAGCCTCGAAAAGGCGAGCTCAACCTGGAAATTGCGAGACATTTTTTGCCAACCCATCAAGATTCTTGCATCTACTACAGCCGCATTGCGCAAGCCATCGGAAAAAAAACAAACAATCAGACCGTCGTGATCCGTTCGTATGCGTTGATTGCAGAAGCCTATCAGAAACAAAACAAGATGAAGGAAGCCATTGCTTCTTACCTAAAAGGTCTTGAGCTGGCTGAAAAGCACAATGAAAAATCCCTAGCGGGAACACTATACAACGGCATAGGCACTTGTTATTTTTACCTGAACGATCCAAAGAAAGCAGAGTCCTATCTGAAACAGGCAGCGCAGGCTAAGAAAGAGGCGAACGACTACCAATACTATTCCTTTATCGCAGCAAACCTCGCGGCTCTGCAGATCATGAACCAATCTTTTGATGAGGCCATAAAGACGCTGAAGGAAGCAGAAAAAACACTTCTAAAAAACAAGCAGGACAATTATCTGGCCACAGTCTATAACTCTCTCGGGGCGGCCTATCAGGGTACAAAATCGGATTCTTGCGTTTACTATTACGAAAAAGGCCTTGTGCTTTCTGAAAAAAACAAGGACTATCTCAACATGATGACTACCCATCAGAATTTGGGCGATTATTATCTGGAGAAGAAAAACTACTCCAAAGCAATCGAATACATGAAAAAAGCGATTGCCGTAAATGAATTGAGGCCAGAAGACCCTTATAAGCCTGCTTTGTTTGAAAGGATGAGTGCTTTATATGAGTCGATGGGAGACTTTAAAAATGCCCATCATTATAAAAAGCTGGAAACTGAAACACGCCAGCGCCTGCTTGCAGCAACCAACAAAAAGGAAATCGAAGAGCTGGAAATCAAATACCAAACCGAAAAAAAGGAAAAAGAAATCCAGCGGCACAAGCATGCAATTGAAAAAGCTAAAAACCAGCAGATTTGGCTTTTATTCGGTGCCGTTTCGCTGTTTGTGATTGCCGGATTCATTATGTACCTCGTCTTCCAGAGAAGAAAGATTACCCGAAAATTCGAGCAGGAAAAACTCAGGCTGTTCGAAAACATAGTACATGACATAAAAACGCCGCTCACGCTTATCGACGGTCCTATCCAGATGATGAAGCAGCACCCAGAAACTCCACATCAGGAGCAGCTGGTCTTGATGGAACGCAATTCGAAAAAGCTGATGGGCTTGGTCAATGAACTGCTGGACGCGTCAAAATTGCGAAAAGGAAACTTTCAGCTGCATTACACGACCGGAAATCTTGATGATTTTATTGAAAATAGCATCGACAGTTTTGCTGGCGAAGCCAAGTCCAAAGACATACGCATTGTCCACACTAAGAATAATGCCGAAAAACACTATTCATTTACTTCAAACGCTTTAGAAAAGATACTTTCCAATCTTATCGGGAATGCCGTAAAATATTGTCCTCCAACATCAGAAATCCAAATTACGTCTATCCTAGAGGCTGGCAAGCTGATAATCCGCGTAAACGATAACGGTCCGGGAATTCCCAAGCAAGAACAGAAAAAAGTGTTCCAGCGTTTTTTCAGAGGAAAAGAAACGTCGGATGTCAATGGCACGGGCATAGGCTTGTCATTGGTCAAAGAATTAGTAGACTTGGCACAA
>Ga0065704_10071663_pt1 | contig 10336 bp, 9 predicted proteins | sample SwiRhicommuniRL2_FD_59091 | JGI IMG/M metagenome (GOLD analysis project Ga0065704, IMG submission 59091) | Switchgrass rhizosphere bacterial communities from Rose Lake, Michigan, USA - RL2 v2 (version 2) | ecosystem: Host-associated > Plants > Roots > Rhizosphere > Soil | place: East Lansing, MI | reverse complement strand
CCCACTTGCGGGGAGAGGGAGTCGCCATGTCAGTTGAAGTCGTAATTCATCGCGGGGCCGGGTGCTGCGAGGAAGTTGCCTTCCACGTAGTCCAGGCTGGCGGTGAACAGGAAGGCCATGGTGGCGGCGTCCTGCACGTGTTCCGCCACCGTCAGGATGCCCAGCGCCTGTGCGCGCTCGGCGATCTCGCGGATCTTCTGCTGGTGCTCGGTGTTCTTGCCCAGGTCTTCGCTGAAGACGCGGTCGATCTTGAGGAAGGTCGGCTGGAAGTGCGACAGCAACTGGAACGAATCCAGGCCCGCGCCGAAATGTTCCAGGCCCACCTGGCAGCCCAGCTTGGCCGCCGCCGACTGGAACGCCTGCGCCTGGCGGAGGTGGGTGAAGACCTTGGCCTCGGGCGTCTGCAGCCACAGCCGGCTGCCGGGCACGTCATGTGCGGCCAGTTCCCGGGCGATGAGGTCGAGCAGGCGGTTGTCGGCGAAGGAGGCCGGGCTGACCTTCACCACCAGGCGGGTGTCGTGGCCGGCACGCTTGCGCTCGGCCAGCACCTCGATGGCACGGTTCACCACCCAGCGGTCGATGGCATCGAGCAGGCCGTTGTCCTCGGCGATCCCGATGAAGGATTGCGGGAGCACCGTTTCGCCATTGGACTCCAGGCGCAGCAGCGCCTCGTAGACTTCGCCGGGTTCGCCCTGCAGGCTCACCACCGGTTGGAAGTGCAGGCGGAAACTGCCGTCCTGCAGGGCTTCCTGCAGGCGCTTGATCCAGTTCTGCACGCGCTCTTCCTCGGCACGGTCCACGGCGCCGGGGTCGAAGATCTCGAAGCGGTTGCCGCCCAGGTTGGTGGCGGTCTGCAGGCAGTCGGTGGCACGCGTGAGCACCTGGCCGATGCTGGCGATCTTCTCGCCGATCTGCACGCCGCCGATGCTGGCGGTGACCGAGGCCGAACGCTCGCCCACGTTGAACACGTGCGAGGCGTACGAAGCACGCAGCTTGTCGGCCAGCGCGGCGGAGTGGGCGTGGTTGCCCCGCAGCAGCACGGCGAAGGTGCGCTCGCCGAAGCGTGCGGCGGTGCACTGGTCGTCGAGCTTTTCCGCCAGGCGCGCCGCGAGCGCGGCTGCGAGGTCGTCGGCCGAATCGATGCCGATGTCCTGCAGCAGGCGCTGGTAATGGTCCGGTTCGATCAGCAGCAGCGCGTACTGGTCTTCGCCGCGGGCCACCTGGGCCACGGCATTCTCCAGCTCGCGCAGGAAGGTGGGGCGGTTCATCAGTCCGGTGACCATGTCGCGCTGGCGCAGGTCTTCGACTTCACGCGCCAGTTCCGGGTCGAACTCCTCGCGACGGCGGAACACCACTTGCACGCAGGGCTCGCTCTCGTAGGTGGCGGTGGCGAACTCCAGCGTGGCCGGGAAACTGTCGCCATCGATGCTGCGCGCCTCCAGTTCGAAGCGGGCCGGCGGCGGTTCGCCCTTGCTGAGTTTCTTCAGCAGGGCCTTGAAGTCGTTGACGTACTGCGGGGCCACCAGGTCCAGCAGCGACAGGCCTTCGACATCCTCGAAGGACTCGAAGCCGAACATCTCCAGGTAAGCGTCGTTGGCCCGGATGTGCATCCCTTCGTGGATGTAGGCAATGGGGTCGCGCGAGGACGAGATCAGTGCGTCGCAGCGGCGCTCGGTCTCGCGCATCTGGCCTTCGAGCCGGCGCTGCGAACGGCGTGCGTCCAGGTCGGCCCATTCGCGGCGCAGCACTGTCAGCACGTGTTCCGGGCGCCCGCGTAGCGCGATCGCGCGCGCGCCGGCGGCCTGGTCGGCCAGCAACTCGGCTTCGCTGATCGTGTCGGCCAGCACGATGACCGGGATGTCCTTGCCGCTGGCATCCACCTGGCCCAGCACGGTGGCTAGCGGGATGCCCTTGGCCGTGCGCGAGGCCAGCAGCAGGTCCATGGGCTGTGCCGTCACCATCTGGCCCAGTTCCGCTGCGTCGAGCGGTCGCAGGGGGCGCACGGCGATGCCGCCGTTGCGCAGCGTCGAGACGATGGCTTCCGCGTCCTCCGCGCTGTCGTCCACCAGGGTCAGTCGTAGCGTGGTGTCTTTGCCGATCTGCATGCAGCGTGTCCGCGAGGGGTGCGCGTTTAATACCTGAACGCGGCAGGTGAGTCCAATGCAGGCGTCGCAGATGCGGACATGGCCTGCCGTCGGTGGGTCACAGCGGGCGCTTGCCGGTATCGCCAGCGACTTCCCGTACCAGCCTCGGCACCAGGTACCCGGACAGCCGGGCGGCCAGTGCCGCATGCAGCGTCTTTGCCCGCGCGTCGTCGACCTCGAAATGCGCCGCGCCGGCCACCCGGTCCAGCTGGTGCAGGTAGTAGGGCAGCACGCCCGCCGCGAAGCCGCGCTCGCTGAGGTCCGCCAACGCCTCGACATCGTCATTCACGCCACGCAGCAGAACCGCCTGGTTCAGCAAGTGCACACCGGCGCCGCGCAGGCGCCCGAGTGCCGCGTCGACGCTGTCGTCGAACTCGTTGGCATGGTTGGCATGGATGACCAGGGTCACTGGCCACGGCAGGCCGGCCAGCCAAGCCAGTAGGCCATCTTCGATGCGTTCGGGCAGCACCACCGGCAGACGGCTGTGGATGCGCAGGCGGCGCAGGTGGGGAATCTCCGCCAGCGCGTCGGTGAGCTCGGCCAGCTTGGCGTTCGACCGCGACAACGGGTCGCCGCCGGACAGCAGTACTTCTTCCACGCCCGTGTCGGCGCGGATCAGCGCCACGGCTTCCCGCCATCCTTCGCGTGCCGCGGTCTCGTCCGAATAGGGGAAGTGGCGGCGGAAGCAGTACCGGCAATTGATCGCACAACTGCCGGTCGCCACGAGCAGCGCCCTGCCGCGGTATTTCTGGATCACGCCGGTTCCCGTCCTGGCCGCGCCATCGCCCACGGCATCCAGGCCATAGCCGGTGGCCGGCCGCATTTCGTCGTCCAGCGGCAGCACTTGGCGCAGCAGCGGGTCGTGCGGATCGCCATGGCGCATGCGGGCCACGAAACCGCGCGGCACGCGCAGGGGGAACTGCGCGGCCGCCTCGTCCGAGACGCGTCCGGCCAGCGCGTCCAACCCCAGCGACGACAGCAGCTCGCGCGGGTCGCGCACGGCATCGCGCCAGGCCTGTTGCCAGCGGGGTGCGGGCCTCGGGACGGGCTGTCGGGGTTCGGGGGCTGCGGTTATCATGTCGGGTCAGAAAACAAGCACCCGCCGGGTCCGGCGGGTCTCCCATTCTATCCGGCCGGCCGCCCTGCGCGGCGGGTACGCCTTACCCCAGGAGCACATGCATGGCCAGTTATGGCATGAACGACGTCAAGAACGGGATGAAGATCCTGATCAACAACGAACCGGCGATCATCAACGACACGGAGTACGTCAAGCCGGGTAAGGGCCAGGCGTTCACCCGCGTGAAGTACCGCCTGATCAAGAGCGGCCGCGTGCAGGAAATCACCATGAAGAGCACCGACTCGGTGGAAGCGGCCGACGTGGTGGATACCGACATGCAGTACCTGTACTCCGACGGCGAGTACTGGCACTTCATGCAGCAGGAAACCTTCGAGCAGGTGCAGGCCGACAAGGCCGGCATGGGCGGCGCCGAAAAGTGGCTGAAGGGTGAGGAAGACTGCGTGGTGACCCTGTGGAACGGCAACCCGATCCAGGTGACCCCGCCGAATTTCGTCGAACTGCAGATCACCGAGACCGACCCGGGCGTGAAGGGCGATACCGCCGGTACGGGCGGCAAGCCGGCCACGCTGGAAACCGGTGCCGTCGTGCGCGTGCCGCTGTTCGTCGGACAGGAAGAGATCATCAAGGTCGATACCCGTACCGGTGAATACGTCAGCCGCGTGAAGTGATGGAACAGCTGGCGCTTTACCTGGGCGTCTGGGCCGTCGGCGTGCTGATCGCCGCGCTGGGCGTGATGCTCTGCTGGAATGTGACCCTGCCGCGGCTGTTCCCCAGCGTGCCGCGGCTGAACTACGGGCGCGCGTTGGCGTTGATGCTGCTGTGCTGGCTGCTGTTCGGCGCCGGCGCCATCGGCTTGACCTACACGCTGGGATTCTGAGCCGAGGCCCCATGAGCGACCGCACCCCCGAAGCCTGCGACCTGTTGATCGAAGCCGGCTTCGTGGTGCCGGTCGTCCCGCACGGGGTCGTGCTGGAAGACCACGCGGTCGCCGTCACCGCCGGCCGCATCGTCGCGATCCTCCCGCTCGCCGAAGCGCGCACGCGCTTCGCGCCGCGCGAGACGGTAGCGCGCCCTGACGCTGCGTTGATCCCGGGCATGGTCAATGCGCACACGCACAACCCGATGACGCTGTTGCGCGGCGTCGCCGACGACCTGCCGCTGAAGGTCTGGCTGCAGCAGCACATCTGGCCCATCGAGGCTGCAGTGATCGGTCCGGACTTCGTGGCCGACGGCATCACCCTGGCAATCGCCGAGATGCTCCGCGGCGGCACGACCTGCGTCAACGAGAACTACTTCTTCCCCGATGTCCAGGCCGCGACGTACAAGCGCCATGGCTTCCGCGCCCGCGTCGGGTTGCCGGTGATCGATTTTCCCACGGCATGGGCGGCATCCGACGACGAGTACTTCGAGAAGGCTGGCGAAGTGCACGACCAGTGGCGGGACGATGCGCTGATCGCGACCGCGTTCGCCCCGCATGCGCCGTACACCGTGAACGACGCCAACTTCGAGCGCGTGCGGATGCTGTCCGACCAGCTCGACGTGCCCGTGCACCTGCACCTGCACGAGACCGCACAGGAAGTGGAGCAGTCGCTGGAGAAGCACGGACAGCGCCCGATCGCGCGGCTGGACCGGCTGGGGCTGGTCAACGACCGCCTGATCGCCATCCACATGACCCAGCTCACCGAGGCGGAGATCCACCTCTGTGCCGAGCGTGGCGTCAGTGTCGTGCACTGCCCGGAATCCAATCTCAAGCTCGCTTCCGGTTTCTGTCCGGCCTGCGCCCTGGAGCGTGCAGGCGTGACCTTGGCGGTCGGCACCGACGGTTGCGCCAGCAACAACGATCTGGACATGTTCAGTGAGACCCGCACGGCGGCGCTGCTGGCCAAGGCGGTGGCGCAGGATGCCGCGGCACTGGACGCGTTCAGTGCATTGCGCGCGGCCACGCTGGGGGGAGCGAAGGCGATCGGGTTCGACGACCGCATCGGCTCGATCGAACCGGGCAAGGAGGCCGACCTGGTCTGCGTGGATCTGTCCGCGCTGGAGACGCAACCGTTGCATCACGTGGTGTCCCAGCTGATCTACGCCACCGGCCGCCAGCAGGTCAGCGATGTGTGGATCGCCGGCAAGGCGAAGCTGCGGCAGCGCGTGCTGGTCGAGATGGACATCGACGGCGTCATCGCCAATGCGCGCCAGTGGCGCGAACGGATCGCCGGTATCCGGCTGTCTTGACAGCGTCATCCCAGCGAACGCTGGGATCCATGTGGACGTTGTGTTTGCTGTTCCCGAGGCTGCTCCAGGCAAGAGCAAGATGGGTCCCGGCGTTCGCTGGGACGACGGAATTGGCGCCTCGCGGGGTCAGCCCGCTCTACAATGGCGGCATGACAACCACGACTTCGCCCCTCGACGACAATTTCAGCCAGGCCGAACTCGACAAGTTCGGCGCGCTGGCCAACCGCTGGTGGGACCCCGATGGTCCGCAGAAGGCGCTGCACGCGCTGAACCCGGTCCGCTTGCAGTACGTGCGTGACCGTGCGCGCCTGCCGGGCGCCACCGCACTGGATGTCGGCTGTGGCGGGGGACTGCTGAGCGAAGCGCTGGCGCGCGAGGGCGCGCATGTCACCGCGATCGACCTGGCACCCGAGCTGGTGAAGGTGGGACGCCTGCACAAGCTGGAATCGGGCGTGCAGGTGGACTATCAGCTGCGTTCCGTCGAATCGCTGGCCGAAGAGCGTCCCGGCAGTTTCGACGTGGTCACCTGTATGGAAATGCTGGAGCACGTGCCGGATCCGGCGTCCATCATCCGCGCCTGCCACACGCTGCTGAAGCCCGGCGGACACCTGTTCCTGTCCACGCTGAACCGCACGCCGGCCGCCTTCGCATTGGCGATCGTCGGCGCCGAGTACGTCGCACGGCTGCTGCCGAAGGGCACGCATCACTACAAGGAATTCATCCGCCCGGCAGAACTGGCACGCTGGTTGCGCGATGCGGGCTTCCAGCTGCAGGACGTCACCGGCCTGGCCTATGAACCATGGCGGCAGCGCGCACGGCTGACCTCGCGCACCGACGTGAACTACCTCGCCAGTGCGGTGAAGCCGTGACGGCGCGGGGATTCCCGCGCGCCGCGCTGTTCGACCTGGACGGCACGCTGCTGGACAGCGCGCCTGACATGCTGGCCACCGCGAACCGGATGCGCGCATCGCGCGGTGTCGATGCGATGACACTGGATACCCTGCGGCCGCACGTATCCAAGGGTGCGCGCGCGATGTTGGCCGCTGCCTTCCCCGCCATGGAGCAGGGTCCGCGCGAGGCGCTGGTGCCTGAATTCCTGGCGATCTACCAGGAAGAGCTCGGTCGCCACAGTCTCCTCTTCGATGGTGTCGCCGACATGCTTGGAGCGCTGGAGCAGGCCGGCAGCGTGTGGGGCATCGTGACCAACAAACCCGAATACCTGGCCCGCGACATCCTGCCGCAGCTGGGCTGGGAGACGCGGTGTGCCGTGCTGATCGGAGGCGACACGCTGGCGGAAAAGAAGCCGCATCCCCTGCCTTTGCAGGTAGCCGCCGAGCGCATCGGCATCGCCATCGTCGACTGCGTGTACGTGGGCGACGACGAGCGCGACATCCAGTCGGCGCGTGCCGCCGGCATGCCGTCCATCGCGGCGTTGTGGGGGTACCGGCAGGCGCACGAAGAGCCTGCGCAGTGGCTGGCGGACGTGATGGTCGAATGGCCTGTGGCGCTGGTCGAACCGTCGGCATGGCCCACTGAGCGGCTTGTTGCAGGAGCGACGTAAGTCGCGACCGCACGGCTGCCGTTCTCGGTAACTTCACCGGCATACAAGAAACGTGTTGCGTTCAGTCGCCAGCGGTTACCGGCATGACGGTCGCGACTTACGTCGCTCCTACAAGGTTTGATCGCATGTCCGACTCCGCCGCCCTCGACAGCTTTCTCGACAAATGGCGTGCACGTTGGCCCGAGTGGTCGGTGGCCGAGGTGTTCGTCGCGCCCGCGCGACGCGACATCGCGGTGGCATGGTTCGCGCTGCTGCAGGAGTTCGAGGACGCCCTGAACATCACCGGCGATCCGCTGCCGGCAGATGCCAAGCTGGCGTGGTGGGGCGAGGAACTGCGTGGCTGGGCAGGACGGCGCTCACGCCATCCGCTCGGCCGGCGCCTCGAACCCGTGCGCGCCGACTGGGCAGGGCTCGCGGAGGCGCTGCCCACGTTGGCGGAGGCACGCGCGCAACCGCTGGACCGGAATGCGGGTCTTGCCGCGCTGTCGCGCTACGGCGATGCGGTTTCGGCCGTGGAAGCCGGGGTGCTGGGCCGCGCGCCCACTTCACGCAGCATCGTCGCGCAGGCGCTCGCGATGCGATTGGCGGAGGCCGGCACGGCGGGCATTCCCATGGAGCTCAGGCAGGGCGGAAACGACGCGCATGCGGCGCGCGCTTGGGCGGACTGGCTGCTGGGGCAATGGGCGCTGCGCGAGGGCGCGCGCGAACGCCGCCTGGTGTCGGCCTTCGCGCACGGACGCCTGCGCCGGCTTGCACAGCGGAGCGAACCCGGCGCGCTGCCATCGCGCGCCTCGCTCCTGTTCACAGGCTGGCGCGCCGCGCGCGGTGACTGAAGAGCACGCATATCGTTGCGATAGCGGCAGGAAACGGTCGTAACGGACTGTTTCATCTGGGGATTCAGGGCAAGGGGTACAATGCGCGGCATCCACTCCCCCCGTACACGATGATGTCTTCCTCGCTTCCCCAGGCGCCCCGCGCCGACCTTCCCGATGTTGCTCACCAGCGCGTGCCACTGGCCCGTCCGCTGGACTGGGTGGGCATGGAGAACATCGCATTGCCGGTCCGCATCGCGGACGGTCAGGGTGGGCAGCTGCAGGTGGCCGCCAGCATCGACCTGTCGGTGAACCTGGCCAACGCGGATGCGCGCGGTATCCACATGTCGCGCCTCTATCTGCAACTGCAGGATGGACTGGCGCGTGAAGCGATCACGCCTGCGGGCCTGCGGCATCTGCTGCAGGACAGCGTGGCGTCGCAGGCCGGCCTGGCAACCAGCGCCCGCCTGAAGATCCGTTACGAAGCACTGCTGCAGCGGAAGGCGCTGGAAAGCGACTATGCCGGCTGGAAGCGCTACCCGGTCGAAATCGAAGCCACGCTGGCCGACGGCCATCTGGTGCTGGCGTTGTCGTTTGCCGTCGAATATTCCAGCACCTGTCCGGCCTCGGCGGCGCTGTCGCGGCAGGCCAACGCGGAGCGTTTCGCGGGAGATTTCGCCGCTGCGCATCCGTTGTCGGTCAATGTGGTGCAGGACTGGCTGGCCTCTGAGCGCGGTTTGGCCGCCACGCCGCACGCGCAGCGCAGCCGGGCCAGCATGCGGGTGGAATTGCGCCCGCAGTTCGACGAGCTGCCCCTTGTTGCCCTGATCGACGCCATCGAAGCCGCGCTCGGCACCCCGGTGCAGACCGCAGTCAAGCGCGTGGACGAGCAGGCCTTTGCACGCCTCAATGCCGAGAACCTCATGTTCTGCGAAGACGCCGCGCGTCGCGTGGCATCGGTGCTGTCGGGTGACGCCCGCATCGCCCGCTACGACGCCACCGTGGCGCACTACGAGAGTCTGCACCCGCACGATGCGGTGGCCCGCGTGAGCGGCAGCAACGACTGAGGCCGCCAGTCGGCAAGGCCGGCACCACTTCACATTTATGCCCTGATCCGCGCTAAGCTCGGGCGCTGACCGCTCGGCGGAATGGATATGGGGAATCCACGGCGCCTGGCCAGAGACTGGTTGCTCTGGTTCTGCCTGATCGTGTGGGCGATGCCCGCCACCGCGCAAACGCTTTCGCTGGCCCGGCTCGACGCCGATCCGCCGGCGCGTGATGTCGTGTCCGGCAAAGTGGATGCGCAGTTTGCCGCCGCCGCCCGCGATGGCGTGATCTTCGAATCCCAGACGTCGCCCCGTTGGTGGCGCGTTGTCAGCCCCGTGGACGTGGATGCAGGCCTGCAACCGCACCTGGTGGTGCGCGCGCCGTACCAGAATCGGATGGAACTCTGGACCAGTGAAGGTCCGCCGGTCTCGCGTGCGTTGTTCGGTCCAGACGCCGACCTCGCGTTCTCGGCGCGTGCGCTGGCGTTCCCGTTGCCGGAAGGTGTCCGGGCGGGCCAGCCCCTCTACCTGCGGGTGATCTCGGTGGGCGGCACGCCGATGCCGCTGTCGATCCAGTCCTTGCGTGATGTCCATCGACAGGACCTGGAACACGTGGCATGGCGGGCGATGGTCCTGGGCGCGATGTGCGTGCTCTCGGTGCTGGCGTTGGGGTTCTGCATCGGGCTGGGGGAGCGCAGCTACGGATTCCTCGCGCTGACCCTGCTTTCGCAGGCATTGTTCCTCGCGCTTGCGGGCGGCGAACTGCGCAGCATCGAGGTATTCGGCCATGCGTTGGGTGCGGACCCGCGGATGTCCCGTATAGCCGGCATGCTGTCGGTGATCGCCAGCAATACCTTCCTCGCCTTCTATCTGGATCTGGCGCATTGGAGCCCCGTTCTCGCGCGCGTGCTGCGCGCGTGCAACGTGCTGCTGGGCGGCCTGATGCTCGCTTCCCTGGCGAGTACCAGCCTGCTGGTTCCCCGCGCGGGCAACCTCATATTGCTTGTGGCGACCGCCTGCGTGCTGCTGGCCTGCATCCGTGGCGCGTTGCGCAACGAGCGCCCGGCGTTCTTCCTGCTGCTGTCATGGCTCCCGATGATCTCGCTTACCGCCGCGCGCGTGGGCGAACTGCTCGGCTGGTGGGTGGGGCCCGCCTGGCTGATACATGCGTTCCCGCTCGGCTTCGCGCTGGCCGGTCTGGTACTGACGGTCGGCCTGGCCGACAAGATGCAGCAACTGCGCCGCGACCGCGACCGCGCCAGTCGCATCGCCGCCGTGGACATGCTGACGGGCGTGCTGTCGCGCACCGCGATCATCGAGCAACTGCAGCGCGAAGTGGACCTCGCACACGTGCGTGGCACGCCGCTGTCGGTGGTGTTCTTCGATATCGACCACTTCAAGCGGATCAACGACGAGCACGGCCACCCGGTGGGCGACCAGAGCCTGCGGCTCGTGGCCACCCGTAC
>Ga0065704_10071660_pt1 | contig 10345 bp, 10 predicted proteins | sample SwiRhicommuniRL2_FD_59091 | JGI IMG/M metagenome (GOLD analysis project Ga0065704, IMG submission 59091) | Switchgrass rhizosphere bacterial communities from Rose Lake, Michigan, USA - RL2 v2 (version 2) | ecosystem: Host-associated > Plants > Roots > Rhizosphere > Soil | place: East Lansing, MI | reverse complement strand
CCCCTCCGCCGGCAGTACCGCCCCCGCATCGGCTTCGACTCGCTCTTTGCCTTCGAGCAACTGGTGCGCGGCGACTTCATCTCGCTGATCAACCACGACTTCGTGCGCGGGATGCTCGAGTCCTACCTGCACTTCCCGCAGGTGGTCAAGCGCGACGTCACGCTCTCGGTGGTCACGTCCGATCTCAAGGGTTCCACCACCCTCACCGACGACTTGAAGCTCAACACCGAGTACGCTTCCTTTGACGAGTTCCGCTGGCAGGCGGGCATCGACGAAGAGAACTGGGACGCCATGAACTCCCGCATGCAGGACGTGATCCTGGCCTCCAGCTCCTTTCCGTTCATCTTTCCCCCCGTCGAGAGCGCCAGCAAGAACGGAGGCGACTCCGGCTTCTTCGTGGATGGCGGCCTGATGGACTCGGCCCCGATCGGACGGGCCATCAAGCTGGATCCCGAGATCGACACCATCCTCGTCGTCTCCGGCTCCACGGTCGTCGAGCCTCCCGATGCCGATCCCCAGACCTTTCACCAGGTGCTCGGACGGGTCTTCTCGCTCCTGGCCGGCCGCTTCCTGATCCAGAACTACCACAAGGTCCTCCAGTGCAATGACCGGATCCTCCGGCTCGACGCCTTGGTCAAGCGGGGCAAGAACGGGAACGTCCTTCACAACGCTTACAACGAAGACCTCGCGAAGCTCGCAGGCTTCAAGGGGCTCGAGGACTACCTGGGCCGCCGCGTCGTACGCTTGATCCCGATCCTTCCCAACCCCGGCCTGCCGGGAGACGTCTTCGACGGCTTCTTCCAGCCCGAGCTGCGCGCCCAGTACGTCGAGCAGGGCTATCACGACGCCGTCACGGCCTTCGGCCGCGAAGCCCGGATCTCCGCGAGCGAACCGATCCCGTCCCCGTTCCAATCCCTCGTCTGAGATGCTCGATCGCAAAAAGCTGCTCTCGGTTCTTGAAGCCCGCGCCTCCGACTTCGCGCGCTTCGAGCAAGCTCGACACCAGGCCCTCTTCCGACTTCAAGAGGCCCTCTCCCGGCTCGAGCGGCGCGGCTTCGCCGACCTCGGCCTGGACGGCGTCCCGGCTCCCGGAGCCCTTCCCACGTCCGAGCTGACCCAGGGGCTCATTCGTCCGTTTGCCGAGGCCTTCCGGCATCACCCCGACGCCCTCACGTGGGCCCAGCGGCAGTTGGAAGGCCTGACCAGCTTCGCGGCCGACGGCAGCCAAATCGAGCCGGATAACCGCTATTCCCTGCCGGTCGCGCTCATCCAGGTCGGCAGCTACGAGAACCGCCACCACCGCGATGGCGCTTACCGCAAGGAAACCGCGTTGCAGGTGCTCACGCCAAGCGACCTGGAAGGCGAAGGCCCCGTGAAGCGCCTGGTCGACCTCGCCCGCTTCGAGCTCGAACTCTCCACGCTCATCCGCTTCATGCGGGATCGGGATCCCGCGAGCCCCTGTCTGGTCTTCCTGGACGGCTCCTTGATCGTCTCCTTCGCCGAGAAGGAAGCCAAGGATCCGCAGGCCGTCCGCTACGTCTCGGGCATCCTCGCGCTCTTGGAGGCCTCCGAGGAGACCCGCACGCCTTTGATTGCCTACGTCGACGGCTCGCGCGCCAAGGATCTGGCGCGCATGGTCGCGTTGGCCGCAGGCGAGCCCGAGAGCGGGGTCACCGACGCCATGTTGCTGGACGGGAGGCTGGCCTGGGGCGATCGCACCGCCGCCTTCCGCTGCGCCCGCGAGGGCATCCTCGACACGTACGGGCGGCATCGCCGCGAACTCGCCTTCTGCTACCTCCAGACTCGCGAGGACCAAGCGCCGGCCCGCTTGGAGTTCCCCGCCTGGATGCTGGAGGCCATCGAGCCGCATCTCGACGCCGTGCGCGCCGAGGTCGTTGCGGGAATCGGCTACCCGTACACCCTGGCGGCGGCCGACGCGACGGCGGTCCTCACGCATCGTGACCGGGACCGCTTCCAGCGCACGCTCGAAGATTTCCTGAGCCAGCAAGACATCCCGCTCGCCTTCGAGACCAAGGCCCTCTCCAAGTTGCGCCGCCGCTAGCCTGGCTTGGGCTCGGCACGTTAAACTAAGATCCCGTCACCGCCTCGCCGGAGCGGTCATTCGCCAGAAAGGACCCCGCCTTGAAGCATTCGATCCAGTTCCAACCCGCCTACTCGCTGGCCGTCATCCAGCTTGACGCCGGAGAGCGCGTCCGCGCCGAAGCCGGCGCCATGGTCTCGATGTCGGGGACCATCGAGCTGGAAGCGAAGTTCAACACCGGCGGCAAGGGCCTGATGGGCATGCTCAAGCGGACCGTGCTCGGGGGCGAGAGCCTCTTCCTCTCGACGCTGACCGCCAAGGCGGGGCCCGGAGAGGTCACGCTCGCCCCGTCGATGCCCGGAGACATCCTGCCCCTGACGATGGCGGGCGAGACCTTGCTGACCGAGCGCGGCGCGTTTCTCGCTGCTGCCGACGGCGTCGAGATGGACGCCCAGTTCGCCGGCCTGCGCGGCCTGATGGGCGGGGAAGGCCTCTCCTACCTGAAGTTCACCGGCCATGGGCTGCTCCTGCTCGCGGCTTTCGGGGGCATCTACGCTCGGGAGCTGGCTCCGGGCGAGCGCTATATCGTCGACTCCGGCCACCTGGTCGCCTTCGAGGAGCGCGTGAGCTATCAGATCCGCAAGGCCGCCACCGGCTGGATCTCCAGCTTCACCAGCGGAGAGGGCCTCGTCATGGAGTTCACGGGACCGGGCCGCATTTGGCTCCAGACCCGCAACCCCCGGGCAAACGCAGAATGGCTTAGCGCCTTCCTTCCCAAGCCCTCGGCCGAGTAAGCTCATGCGCATCGGAAAGGTCGTTTCGTCGCGCTCCCACGTCGACGTCCTCTGCCAGATCGACAAGCCCCACGAGTCTGAGCGGCCGCCGGGGCCTGCCGACATCACCTTCGGACGCTTCGTCATGGTCGGCGAGTCGACCGTGGGCCTGATTTACGACTCCCAGCTGCAGAACCCCGACTTCGGCAACTACGGCCCTCGGCTGTCCAGCCCCGCCCAGGTGGGGGTCTTCACGCCGGATTACTTTGACGAGCAAGCGACCCTCGTGAGCGTGCTGCTGTTGGGGGGCCTCGAGGCTGCGGGAGGACGGCAAGGCGTGCCCCATGAAGTCGTGCCCATCCACGCCGAGGTCCGGCTCATGGACGATGCCGAGATCGTGCGCTTCCATCAGGATCCGGCCACGGCCGTCCAGGTCCGCTACGTGCCGATGGTGCTTTCGCATGCCGGAGCGGTCGCGGCTCCTCTCTTGATGGGAGTCCTGGATCGTCTGGCCGGGCTCTTCCCCCAGGATCGTCCCCGGATCGAGGTGCTGCGCAAGGCCCTCCTCTGGCAGACCACCATGAACGCGATTCGATGAGGAACGCCTTGGCTTCGCCGGCAAACACCCCCCTGGCTTCGCCAGTCCCCCCGTCAAGGGGGGACAACGAGAGGAAGATAAGATGGACGTGCTGATCGGAACGGTGAAGGGCCCCGGGGAGTCCTCCCACGAATACTGCTTCATCACCACGGACAACCACCTGAGCAAGATCGGGGAGTTCGTCTACTATCCGGTCGTTCTCGACGGCGAGCGCTGCCCCATCCTGGGCAAGATCACCGAGCGAAAGCTCGTGCGCTCCCTGCCGGACGCCTTCATGGCCGATCCCCAGATCTCGCCCAAGGAAGTCGCCGCCCTCCTGGGCGGAGAGCTGGGCGAGGCCGAACTTTTCGAGGTGACCGTGGCGATCGCCGGCCGCTTCGATCCCAAGCTCAAGGGCTTCCTCAACCCGCGCATCCCCCCCGATCCGGGCGCCAAGGTCTACGTCGCCTCCAACGCCTTCCTCACCCAGGTCCTCAGCCCCCGGGCGCAGGACCAGGTCGGCTCGGCCCACCTCGGCTCGCTGCTCACTCGCGCTCCCGGAGAGGTGCCGATCGTCCTCGACGTGAAGAACCTGGTTTCCACGCACCTGGCCATCTTGGCCTCCACCGGCTCGGGCAAGTCCTATACCGCGGGCGTGCTGGTCGAGGAGCTCATGAAGCCCTACAACCGCGCAGCCGTCCTGATCGTCGACCCGCACGGGGAGTACGGCACCCTCAACGCCCTGGAGTCTCACCCCGCCTTCGCGCAGGGCGGCTACCGCCCCCGGGTCAAGGTGATCCCCCATGACCGGGTGAAGATCCGGATCTCGTCTTTGACCGAGGCCGACATCAAGGCCCTGCTGCCGATGATGAGCGAGAAGATGATGGCCTTCATCGGCAAGGCCTTCGACCGCTTGAAGCGCCGCGACAGCCACCTCTGGGGGATTCGCGACCTGCTGGCCGCACTCGACTCGCTGCGCGCCGAAGGCGCCGAGGACGATCCCGCCTCCAACGCCAGCACCATCGAAGGGCTGCGCTGGCGCCTGGAGGACCGTTTCGCCCGTTCCAACATCTTCGACGACAAGGACCATATCCCGCTGCCCGAGCTCTTCACCCCAGGCCAGGTGACCGTCCTCCAGCTCAACGAGATCGATCAGGTCGAGCAGCAGATCATCGTGGCCACCGTCGCCCGCCGGGTCAACCGCGCCCGCATGGACACCAAGACCGGCAAGGCCTTGGACGGCGAGTCCTTCATCCCCTACCCGGTCTTCATGCTGCTCGAAGAAGCCCACCGCTTCGCGCCCGCCGGAGCGTCGGTCGTGAGCACGCCGATCCTCAAGACCATCCTCGCCGAGGGCCGCAAGTTCGGCGTGGGAGTCGGACTCATCACCCAGCGCCCCGGCAAGCTGGACGCGGACGTGCTCTCCCAGTGCATGACCCAGTTCATCATGCGAATCGTGAACCCCATCGACCAGCAAACCATCGCCCAGAGCGTGGAGGGCGCCGGCCGAGACCTCCTCGACGAGTTGCCCGCCCTCACCAAGGGGCAGGTGATCGTCTCAGGCGTGGCGGTGAACACCCCGGTCCTCTGCCAGGTCCGCGCACGGCTCACCGAACACGGCGGCGAAACCATCGACGCCCCGGCCGAATGGCTGGACTACTTCGGCCTCTCCCAGACAACTGCCCGCGAGCAAGACGCGGCTCTCCTGGCCTCCCCCGCCAAGCAAGAGCGCTACAAGGGGTACTCGATCTGAGTCCAAAAGCCGCGAGACGCCCTCGATCCGATACGCCTCAAGCACTGAAGGTAGCCCATGAAACGCCAACTCTACGTCTTCTGGACCGGAGACAACCCCCTAACTGAGAATCGGCAGCGCTCCTTGGACCATATGTCGAACACGGGCCTGGAACCAGTACTCGTCACCGGGCGGAACCTGCATGAGTTCGTACCCGCGGAAAGCCTGCACCCCGCCTACCCCCACCTGAACCTGGCCCACCGGGCGGATTACCTGCGCTGCTACTTCATGAAGCATCACGGCGGCGGCTACTCCGACCTCAAGTACAACGGTGCCTCCTGGACGGACGCCTTCGACGCCCTCGAAAGCGATGCAAACGCCTGGGCCGCCGGCTACCGCGAAGTTTCACCCCGGGGCGTCGCCGATATCTACCTCTCGTCACGCCAGTTGAAGGAAGGCCTCAGCGCGAACGTCCGCGCGCAGCTGCAGTGGCGCTACTTGCAATGGCACTACAAGACCCTGATCGGGACCTGCGCGTTCATCTTCAAGCCGAACACGCCCCTGGTCGACGCGTGGTGGGACGGCCTCAACCAACGCCTGGACGCCCTTTACCCGAAGCTATCAAAGCATCCCGCCAAGCACCCCAAGGAGCTGCCCGGGGCGATCTATGACGGCGAGCGGTCACGCTACCCGGTGCCCTGGACCCACGTCCTCGGCGACATCCTGCACCCGCTGATTCACCAGCACCGCGCTCACATCCGCTACGACCTGCCCAACCCCGACTTCTCGAACTATGCGTAGGCATGGGGCCATTTAACAAACTCCAAACAAAAACTTCATCGGTCCTTGCGAATCCTAATCAGGAAGGGACCCGACAAGAGTCTAAGGTGGGCCGTGCGGCCCCGCACGCCCGTGAAACCCAGCAGGAGGACGTATGAGCATTGGCGGCATTCAAGGCCACGGTCACGCCCTTCACGGGCTTGGAAAGGCCCAAGGCGCCCAAGGTGGCGATGCCAAGATCCAGAAGCTCGAGCAAGAGCTATCGCAGATCGAAGAGGGCATGAAGCTCGCCGCCATGACCGGCAACCCCCAGCTTCTCGCCATGCTGCAGCAGCAACTCCAAAGCATGATGCCCTCCGCCGAGAGCGGCGCCGGCCAGGACCAGGGTGGCCAGCGCGAAGGCGGCCGGGCACAAGGCTTCGACGCCCGCCAAAAGCTCGACCAGTTCCAGCAGAAGGCCGAATTGCTGGCCCAGGAGATTCAGCTACAGCTTCAGTCGGTGCAGGCGCAGGCCGGGAATCAAAGCTCCCAGGGCAGCGGCTTCCAGGATCAGAACCAGGCCCAGGGGCGCGACATGCGCACCATGTATCCGATGTAACCGGATTCCCCACCACGTCGAAAGCGCCCTCGTTCGCGGGGGCGCTTCGTGCTGACTGGGCTGGCCTTCAGGCTTCGAATAAGGGATAATGGGGTCTCGCCGTCCCTGTGACGGTTGGACCCCGCGGCCGCGTGAGGCCCAACGATAGTGGAGAGAACCGACGATGATCTGTCCTAGCTGTGGCTTCAACGAAGACAGCAAGTTCTGCAAACACTGCGGCGCCCCGATGGTCAGCGAAAGCAAGGCCAACTACCTGGGCACTCCGCAGTTCACGGGCATCACCATCCCGCCGCCGTCCGCTTCCGAAGGCTTCAAGGCCGACGACCTCGACGAGGTCGGCATGGAAGGCCATGACTTCGACCATCCGGATGCCGAATCCAAGGATTCCTGGTTCGGTCTGGTGCTCGTCGGCGTCATCGTGGTCGCACTCATCGCCTGGGGAGTTTCGCGCGTCGCTGCCGGCTAGTTGCTAGCTTTCCTTTTTGCAGCTACTATCAAAAAGAAACCAGACCCGCGAGAAAGGGAGATGAGCCGATGACCGAGCATGGCATTCAGGGGAACAGCTGTCTGCAGGACGCCCCCCGCGATCCCGTGGAGGTGTGCCTGGAGATCAACGAACGGGCCGCCGGTCATCCCCTTTACCAGGATGCGCGCAAAGGGCTCGCCCCGGGCTCCAATCTGGCATGGCGGCTTTCGCCCGAGCCTTTCTGCATCTCCAAGGAGACCTACTTCTACCTCAAGGGTCTGGGCAATCACCTCTTGAAGTTCTACGAGGCGACCAATCGCCTCTACTTCGAGAGCGTGAAGGGGCAGCAGCCCGCGTGGATCCACCGCCTGCTCGACCAGGGCAAGCCGGACTCCCTGATCGATTACGGCCGCATGAACCGTTTCAAGCGCCAGCTTCCCACGGTGATCCGGCCGGACCTGCTCTTCACCGACACCGGGAGGGCCGTGGCCAGCGAGCTCGACTCCATTCCCGGCGGTCTGGGCTTCGTCGCCTCGCTCTCCCATGAATACGCCCGCCTCGGCTTCGAGCCCGTGGGCGGCGCCTCGGGCATGGTCGAGGGCTTCGCCAAGATGATGCGCGCCCAGACCACGGAAGCGGATCCCACGGTCGCCATCGTGGTCTCCGAGGAAGCCAGCGATTACTGGCATGAGTTCATCTGGCTGGGAGAGGCCCTCACCGAGTATGGGCTGACGACCCTCGTCGTGCGCCCTCAGGACATGCGCTTCAGCGAGGAGGGCTTCGAGGTCCCCTTGCCCAACGGCGACATGGCCACGCCCCACATCATCTATCGCTACTTCGAGCTCTTTGACCTCAAGAACATCCCCAAGATGGAGCTCATCCAGTACGCCAACAAGAAGCAGCGGGTCTTCGTGACCCCGCCCTTCAAGGCCTACCTCGAAGAAAAGCTGCTCTTCGCGCTCTTCCACCACCCCATGCTGCGCCGCTTCTGGGAAGGTGCGCTGGGCGAAGAGACCTGCAACGCCCTCGACAGCTTGATCCCGCGGACCTGGATCCTCGACCCGACGCCCCTGCCCCCGCAGGCCGTCATCCCAGGCCTGGAAATCGACGGCATGGCCGTCAACGACTTCCGGCAGTTGCTCCAGACCACCAAGAAGCAGCGGGACTACGTCGTGAAGCCCTCCGGCTTCTCGGAGCTGGCCTGGGGTTCGCGCGGCGTCGAGTTCGGCGCGGACCTCTCGGTCGAGGACTGGGAGCGCACGCTCACCAACGCCCTCGACTCCTTCAACACGACGCCTTACCTCCTGCAGGAGTACCATAAGCCGGCCAAGGTCACGGCGCGGTACTACGACTTCAATCGCCAGGAGATCCGCTCTTTCGACGGCCGCGCGCGCCTTTGCCCCTACTACTTCGTCTCGGGCGACCAAGCCGAGCTGGGCGGCATCCTCGTCACGGTCTGTCCTGCCGACAAGAAGGCTATCCACGGCATGGTCGACTCGATCATGGTCCCGGCTCGGGTCGAGTAACCCTCTCAAATCTTCACTTAGTTGTCCCCCCTCGACGGGGGGACTGGCGTAGCCAGGGGGGTGTCACTGCTCCCAGGTTCCTTAGAATCGAGGAATGCCATGGCTGCGCCGATACATAGCCGTAGCCGCAGGCGCTCACCCCCCTGCCAGCTACGCCGGATGTCCCCCCGTCGAGGGGGGACAAGTTAAGGCATGGGCCTGTGGCCCTTCTAGGGCAGCAGCTCGGCCAGGTCCCCGTAGGTCTCGGGGCGGCGATCGCGGAAGAACTGCCAGGTATCGCGAACCTCCCGAATCTGATCGAGGTCGAGATCCGCGACCAGCAGCTCATCCTGGCTACGGCTCGCGACGGCGACCATCTGGCCGCGCGGATCGCAGAAGTAGCTCTGGCCGTAGAACTCCCCGATGTTCCAGGGAGCCTCGGTGCCGACCCGGTTGATGGCGCCCACGAAGTAGCCGTTGGCCACCGCATGCGCGGGCTGCTCCAGCTTCCAGAGGTACTCCGAAAGTCCCGCGACGGTGGCCGACGGGTTGAAGACAATCTCGGCGCCGTTAAGACCCAGGAGGCGCGCGCCTTCGGGGAAGTGGCGGTCGTAGCAGATGTAGACGCCGATCGTGGCGTAGCGGGTCTTGAAGGTGGGATAGCCGAGGTTACCGGGCTTGAAGTAGAACTTCTCCCAGAAGCCGGGAAGCAGATGCGGGATGTGCTGCTTGCGGAACTTGCCGAGGTAGGAGCCGTCCGCGTCGATGACCGCAGCCGTGTTGTAGTAGACGCCGGTCATCTCTTCCTCGTAGATGGGCACGATGATGACCATCTGGTAGGTCTTGGCCAGCTCCCGCATCAGGGTGACGGTCGGGCCATCCGGGATGCGCTCGGCCATGCCGTACCAGCGGGGGTTCTGCTCGGCGGGGAAGTAGGGGCCGTAGAAGATCTCCTGGAGGCAGAGGATCTGAACGCCTTGGCGGCCCGCTTCGTGGATCTGCTCCACGTGCTTGTCGATCATCGCCTGCTTGATACGCTCAAGGGGCTCGGAGGGATCGACCACGTTCGAGGCCTGGATCAGGCCGCATTTCACGACTCGGGACATCGGGCTACCTTTCTTACAAGACGAGAACGACTTGCCGCCATGATAGCTCAAGGTCAACCTAGGAGCCAGTTTCGAAGGCTGTGGCGCTCCCAATTGCGCTAAAGAAGCGGCAAACGGCCGCAAGCAGGCCTGATTCGCATGCCGGGAGATGAAGAGGAGGGTTTCGAGGGTAAGAAGCAAACGAGGGTAATGAAAGACCGTCCCACGCTGTGAGGCCATCAAGACCATGAAACGAGCCCTGATCGCCCTGACCTTGGTTCTGGGAATCACCAGCTGTGATCTCAAGAATCCCCTGGCCCCGAATGCCCGAGAGCCCGTGCTCAATCCCAACGGGGAATTCTACGTCCACGTCGAACTCGACGGATGGGACGACTCGCTCGTGCGTCACCCGTACTACCTGGACGGGCGCGGCGAAGAGGTCGACACGTCCCTCTTCATCAAGCGCGAGTCGGACTGGGTCCGCATTCGCCTGGCCTTCGACCGTCAGAGCCCCGAGATCTACGGCGCCTTTCGGGTGATGGCCTCCTCGCCTGCGTTGCAGGGCGACATGCCGCCATACGTGATCTACAACATTCCCTCCAAGGTGGCCACGTTGGATGCCGTGCCGGTGGATCTCTACGCGAAGATCGGCCAGCACTACGTGAAGGCCACCCTGGAAGTCGAGACGCACCACGACGGCGCCGTGCCGCAGCCAAGCCCGTCGTCCTCCGGAATCAAAGGAAACAACGAAAACGTCTCCGGAAGCATTTCGTAGCCCAAAACGGCGA
>Ga0065704_10071659_pt1 | contig 10350 bp, 15 predicted proteins | sample SwiRhicommuniRL2_FD_59091 | JGI IMG/M metagenome (GOLD analysis project Ga0065704, IMG submission 59091) | Switchgrass rhizosphere bacterial communities from Rose Lake, Michigan, USA - RL2 v2 (version 2) | ecosystem: Host-associated > Plants > Roots > Rhizosphere > Soil | place: East Lansing, MI | reverse complement strand
TCGGGGGCAGTGAGATTGATAATACCGAGAGCTTGTGAAAGTTCCATTTAAAAAGGGTCCATGATGAGCATGAACCCTTTTTACACGAGCCACCGGATCGGTCAACTGATCCTTAAACGATCGGCATTAACCCGCAGGTGACTTAATTTACATACTAATGGTGCGAAGGCCGGACTCGCCAATCACTTTCAACCATCTGAATTATAAGTAAATAGATGAAGACACAACCACTATGTATACTCACTTATATACTCAATTGATTTTTACATAAAATAACATTAAATCAATAAGTTAGTGAATTTGTGGTTTTGAGATTTTACGTGATTTTTCTGAAGAAAAACAGATTTTAGAAATGCCTAGATTAGATGCTTTGCGCTAACATTCCGGGGTAGTGTTTCGCAATGATGTCATTCATCTTATCGATTAGCTCTGGGCGCTTAAACGTCAAGTGCCCGGTACCCTTCTGGAAATATCGAATACTGAAGTAATCATCTTCATACGACTGCTGGCTCGGGTGATCACGCACATGTTCCATGAGTCGGGTAGTCATATCGCCCCGGTTGTCAGGAATCGGTTTTCCGTCCAGCAAAAATAACATGCGCTCCAAATCGGCCAACTGATCTCGTCGCCAGCCCCAGTTCAGGCTGTAGCCCCAATGATTGTGGGTCACCAGATTGTTGATAATGATCTTCTTTCCAAAACTGCACGGACTATTGGTTTTGTAATTCCACGACAGACCTTTGAAGACGTTGATAATCCCCCGCTCAAATACCTCCAGTTTACTGTGATGTAGCTGCTCGAATGTGCTGAGAATGTTCTCTTCACTAATCGCAGGAAAATCACCCTCTTCCAGATTTTTCCGCCATTGGTCGCGAGCCTGTGCATCCATTAATGCCAACATCCCAGACTTCAACATCAGATCACGCCAGACACTACAATCAATGCTTCGAGTAATGGCGGGCATCGCTTCACTCACTGGCTTGGTCAGCCTGCAAGCATGACGATGCCCTTGTTGCATTGCCCAGTCTTCGGCTATCCCACCGCCAATCCTGCTGGTCAGTTCAGAAATATCATTGAGGTTTTCAATCAACGCGCCAATCTGCTTGAGTGCGGCATCGCGGCCCGTGACGATCCGCTCGATATTGGTCGAGCAGATGAGTTCAGTATGGTCAGTGAGTACTTCAGGTTTTGTCTGCATAATTAGTTTTCCATGCACAAAAGCAAACACGCCTGCCGGGAATGGCTGGCGCATTATGCTGGGAGAGTCGGGACAAGAAAAATCAGACGTTCAAATCAGGAATGCAGCTCGCAAGATTTAAATACTTAGCGATCCAGTCAGCTGTTTGTTGCCAGTCAGAGAGGGGAATATCAGTATTTATCTGCCAGGTGGCAGGGCAATAGTAGTTAGCTAATAGAATAACCACCCTGACCAAAAAACCATAAGGCAGGTTATCAGTATTGCAGCAGTAGTCGGCTGTTTGATGCATACCGCGAGTCAGTATAAATGCATCCCCAGCCTGCTGGCGGGCTCCGCTTCCGTTAAATGAAATGACGCCTAGCCCAATTAAACTATCGTCAAACCGCAACGACGTATTACCTGAATGCTCGCAGATGGTCAGGCTGGGATAACCTGTGGTTTGCGATTGCGTTCTTATGAAGCGATAAGCGAAAGTCACGGCCCTGCATAGATCCAGCCACGCGGCTGGTTCAGCCTCCTGAACCTGTTTGATACGGTATATTCCAGTATTGGAAGGATTGTTATCGTTCATGGCCTCTCCCCTTTTGTTTGAGAAAATATTCCGGTAGCCCGCCGCGCACGTAGAACATCAACGACGTTGAGGTAAGGCTCTTCCCAGGAAAACCCATCACGGTCTGTTCGTATCAACGCATATCGCTCAACCTGGAAATTCACCGCATCTGCAAGCGATATCCCCGCATCGATATGCTCCTGTATGACCCGGCTTTCACTGAACGGAGTATCGTTTAGTGTCAGGCCATAATGTTGCTGGAACAGATATGCAAGCAGAGTTTGCCAGGCTTCAGTTGGTGTCACTGCTTTAGAAATTGAAGTCATCAGAGAATCTCCTCACAGCCAACCGCGTTCGGCGAAAGATATCGATTCGCCGTGTCCGATGACGACGTGATCCAGCACCTTGATACCCATCAGAGTTGATGCTTCGATCAAGCGCTCTGTCACGGAACGGTCTGCACTGCTGGGCTCCGCAGATCCCGATGGGTGATTGTGTGCAAAGACCACTGCCGCCGCGTTGTGGCCTAAGGCTCTTTTTATGATTTCCCGCGGATAAACAGAGGTAGCGTTGATGGTGCCCAATGACGTCGTTTCACTGGCAATGAGGCGGTGCTGAGTATCCAGATACAGCACCATAAACACCTCGCGTTCGAGCTGCTCCAGTTGTAAACGCAGGTACTGCAGGGTCTCGGCGCTGGAATTAAAACTAACAGGTTTCTGTTTCATCTGTTTTTCAAGCAAGGTCAGCGCCATCTGGATAACGCGCTGGTGGTTTTGATATTGCATGTGGAGAACTCCAATAAAAGAAAAGCCGCTATCTATTGAGACAGCGGCTATTAAGCAAAGACTGGCTAAAAGAGATATTAGAGTCACGGCCTAAAAACCATAGCCAGTCGGTATAAGTTTATATTTAACTAATAGCGACAAAATAAATGACTCTGGCGAGATGCATTATATGGTGAAACTCCTTAAGGAGAGGAACCCTACGGAGGAGAGGTTTATGATGGCTATTAATACGGAGTATTAATACATCCTTTCATCCCTTTAGTAATAGCAGAGTACAGGAGATGAGAATACCGATTCTCATCTATTGATAATGCATCGTCCAGTTAGCCTGGTCAGTGACAACGTCGATCTGAAGCACAGAACAGGACGATAAAACAAACAACGTTATGGACTCACCATAGTGGAGTGTTTTGGGCAGCATGCTTCGCCCAGTAATTGCATATTTTTTATCCACACGACAGTTACCCCGATTGACAATAACATCTTTAATTTCGGCTTTATCAGTTATTGCAGTTATCTTCACTTTTAATTCTGGGAAATTATAGTTCGGATTAACTCCTTTATATAAAGAAATGTTTACGGGAGCAGAAGCAAATGAACATGCAGAAAATAAAAATAAGACGAGTGTAATAATGAATTTCTTATGCATGGGAATATCCTTTATAGAATATAACTGAGTGAGGGTCTGGTAACATGAAAACAGGAGTTAATGAGGCAGACTTGGTTGGGAACTCATGCGCCAGAACAGAAGTGTCTTTTTGAGGAAACGATGAAATTTCAGGAAGCGAGTTGCAACATTTGCTCAGCCATCACCCATAGCGCACGGTTAAGCTTAATGTCCCCATCAATGCCTTTAACAGCACGCGTGTGAGCCCGCTTGCCTTTTACGGAAACCCCCGTTAATCCACCTTTAATCAGGTTTTCCTGAACCCGTTGGTAGGTCGTCCATAGGTCATCAGCCTTGTCTTCCCAGCGACGGGCGGTCAGTAGTTGAGATTCGGTGATAGGATGATGTTCTTCTCCATAGCGATAGTTCAGCACAGCATGAGCAAAAGCCTGTCGAGCAGGAGCTGGTAGACTCAGGCACTGCATGGCTTCGCGCTGCTCTTCAACGCGTTCAAACACGTCCAAAACTTCATATGCTCCTTCTATCACCCGCCCTACCACATCACCTTTATGCGGAACTCGAACTTCACCAAAGGTATCACCGCAAATCAGCCCATTGGCACACACGGCTCTGAACATTCCTGGCAGCATTTGATAACTGCTCGAACCGTCATGGCTGTTCAGCAAAATGATTTCCGGCACTTGTTGACCAGTGATCTGGCCTTCCCTACGGAGCCTGAGTAAATGCTTGGTATGCTCGCGCTTATGTGGGTCACGAACACGGGTCTGGCAGGCATAGAACGGCTGAAAACCTTCACGCTGCAGATTTTCCAGCAGGGATATGGTCGGAATGCAGGTATACCTTTCGCTGCGTGACTCATGTTTGCTGTCACTGAATACACTGGGCACGTAGAGAGCCAACTCATCATGCGTAAGAGGTCGGTCGCGACGAATAGAATTCATCCGCCCAAAGCGGGATGCGAGACGTGTCATGGTTTTTCCTTGCAGAATAATGAAGGGGATACGTCACCAACAGGCGACGGATAATTATCAATTAGAGCTTGAGGCAAGCTATCAGAAAAGGAAGGTTTCGCAGGCAAGTCGTCCGGCAGCGTAGGTGGTGATACCGTCTAATCCGGCATTGACTAGCCCACCAATGACAGGTAGAAACCTCCCCGCTCCCGAAGCCAGCCCAAAAGTGATCTGCCCTGTGATATGAGACAAGGCCAGTTGTTGAGCTTGCTTAAAAGCAATCTCATTGACCACGCTTCCAAAAAAACGCGTATAGAAGGACTTCAGCAGATCCTTCGCGACGCTGCCGCCTATGCAAAGATAGGCCATATTCTTAATGCGAATATCCTCAACCGAATGTCCGCCAATAATCGCAACCGCAGCAATCATCCGTAGCTGGATAAGTAAATTGCCGGTCATACTCATGGGGAGAGTGAATGGCAACGCCACCACACCACCAAGACCAGTCATGAAGCCACAGGATGCTGATTTGGTTGACTCCCAGTTGACCAGGCTAGTGGCTGCATCCATTGTCGAAGGAGAAAGGTCAAGGTAGCTGTCAGCCAATGTGCGTGACGAATCGAAATGATGACCGCCACTGGTAGCTTGCTCATATAACCAATCAATCCAGACTGATAATTTACTAAAGTTAATTTCTTCATCCATATTTCACCTATCGTTCATAAAAATGACCCCAGAAGCTTACTGAGGCTATATGTCATACAGGTGATATAGACTTATAATTATTTTATTTGCTATAAATAATCGTGTGACTACTTTTCAGTTAAGATCTTGAATTCTCTATCGACCATCAATTCAATAAGCTCACCCATACTCATCTTCTTTTGTTTCAGAATTGAATCTATCTTATTTTTTGATTTTTTATTTATAAAAACATTTATTGCTTTTAAGTCCTTTTCTTTATTACTTATTATATGTTTTCTTTGACTCCAGGCTTTATTAGAACGTATGGAAAAAAGAGTTTTAATATCAGATTCAGTCACCCAATAATAGTAAAATGCACGTATTGCTAATAATTTTTCTTTATGAGTAGATGGAGATAGGTTTAGCGCATGAAGCTTTGACATAGACTCATACGCCAACATATATTCCCACAGAAAATTAATTTGATCTGGAATTTCTTTTTTGATCCACGCCAACCCTTTATTTTCTTTTTGTATAGCATTCCACATCGATTTTATTTGATGAATTAACTTTACCTTTACATCAATCATTGCAAACCAAGAATCAAATACGTCTCGTATTATTTCATATCGGCTAGTCTTCCCTGATGGATAAGCATCGAGGTTTAACAGGTCAAACACCATCTTTAGAGTTGCGAACGTGTTAATATCGCAATCATATTTTACCACATCAAGATAACGGCCATCTCTATCCTTCAATATCAGCCATACCCAATAGCACGCAACATCGTCCTCTAATATCCATTTCAATTCGTCCTCTGGAAAATTAAATTCATTTTTAAAATGAAGCATTTTCTCCAAATACCCTTCAAACATTCCTGATGACATACCAAAGTGCAAATCGAAATCGGTCTGTATTTTTTTGGCTAAATATCCACCAGTCAAATCATTAGTGGATACATTAACAGCAACTATCTTATTACCCAATGCCGGATTTTTAGAATAAAAAACATTTTCTCCAAGTTTATTTATTTTTATATTGCTGTATACAACGTAGGCGATAAAGGCCTTGGCCTCTCGCTTATTGTTACAAGTTCTCAGTCTTGAAATTAAGCCATTTTTTTGATTTTTCATATTGCCCCCATAGAATCACTAAGTGATATCATAAGTGATTAATTAGTGTTTTTACAGTGCTTTTTAAGTGATAATACAGTGATCTTTTTATAGATAAAGGGTAGATAACCCCTGATTTAAGGCTACTTAAATCACTATTCCTTAACTATATGCATTAAATGCCAGATGGGAGTGAAGCATCCCTTCAAATGGGGCATGGAAAGATTGCGCAACTCTGTGTACCTGTGATGATTTTAAATCGCACACCTGCCTACTCGAACTAGCCCCCCCTCATAGCAAGATAGTTATTTCATGAATAAAGAAATACATAGCACTCCTATGACATGAACCACCCAATACGAAAAACACACAACAGATACACTTGTCTATTTCCGAAGGATAACTCATGCCTTCAGTATTGAATGATAAATTGGTCAATATGGATTTTATTGTTTCTTATAGGGCCTTAGAAATTACTATTTCCACAGGATGTTCAAGATTGGACGATTTCCCAAAGCTATTAAACTATGAGGCTCACCTCGCTGGCTTAAAAGTGAGGTTGAGCAATGGTCAAAAGATCATATTCGCAATTACAGCCTAGATTGATACTAGTTACCCCTAACAAATCAACCTTAAAATACTTTCCTTTGCCCCGTATCTACGACTAAAAATTACATTTGGGTTAATTAATATAATTAATAGGCATCCCAATAAATACACACGGTATATCACTGTAATTAACGCACGCTCAACCACACATGTCAGCATCAATACGACATATAGCTTTGATTCACCTTAGCCATTTCAACCTGCTGATAATTAGGCAACCCCCATTGATATCTCACCCTGTTATCAGCCCTGAGGCATTGGCTTCTCAGGGCCTGAGGAGGCTGTTCTAATAAAGCATCTAATCTTGTGAGTTCTACTATGAGAGAAAACGAATTATACAATCAGGGCTATTCAATGAATTGGTTTCTTCATGCACTCATCAATAATCAAATCGATGCAATGGTACAACGCTATGCAAGGCTTTATGCCTTGAGGGTCGATTTTTTCTACAAAAAAGGCTCTGACCGTTTTAAAAACAGTTCTCCGCGCTCAATGGAGGATGAGTTACGCCTGTTAATGACGGAGATGATGGCTTCCCCTGCAGTAGTTGGGTACTTCTGGGTAGTGGAATGGACGCCAGATCATGGCTTTCATGCGCATGCTGTTATCTGGCTAAATGGTCATAAAACACAGCGAACCTATCCCTTTGCAGAGAGGGCAGGTTCATTTTGGCAGGAGCTTACTAAACAGGAAGGTTTTCATTACCGCTGTGAATATCATGAAAATTACAGCGCAAATATTAACATGCCAATCAACTACAATGACCCAGCCAGTATCGGCAATATTCGCTACATATTGAGCTATCTGGCGAAAGAAGAGCAAAAAGAAGGGTTATGTTGCTATGCCAGCAGTGAGGTTCCTCTTCCCTCTGGTGCTGGACGTCCCAGATCACCCGCCCATTCTACGGATTGGTCTTCTTGATGATCAAAAAACAGGGCTTGAGGCCCTGTTCTGATTACTTAGAAGTTACTGCGATTAAAACCAGAAGCTTCAGTGCAACGAATAAACGTTTGTAAGCCTTCTTTCATCACCAGGCGCTTCATATAGAGCATATTGGCATAATTGGCCTGAGAAACGTGTGATTCAAGATGGCGGTGCACAGTAATGTGATCGACCTGAAGTCGGTCATAACCGATATGTGTATTTCCGACGTTATAAGCTGAGAAAATCGCCATCTGATCCGAAGCATCTAATGTATTCAGAAACTCCTGCGCTTTTTCTTCACTCGTAATGTACGGCAATACCTCAACCGTCTGTTCAATTAATTTATCAATATGCATTAGCTGTTTCCATGTTGTTTTCGTATTCACAGAACATGGTGGCATTACGTCGAGGTTCAACCTGATTACTATGTAAATGGGGAGCCAGATCTCAATTTTTGAACTTAAAAATGCTTGCTAACGGTTCCCTTCTTTAAAGATTGCATCCGTGAACTCTTCGCCATCCCTTTTATTCAAAGCTCAGAAGTAAATTTTTACTCGGATGGACATGATATGTAGAGATGCCAGTAACCACACATAACCTTACCGCATGCTCTTCATCCCCCCACCGAAGAAGAGAAAACATCATGACAACGACACCAGAATTACTAAACGATCCGATGATTGACATGGCTTTCATCACAGCCTACACCGGGATGACGGACAAATGGCTTTATAAACTAATTCAGCAAGAAGAGTTCCCTAAGCCCATCAAACTTGGACGTAGTTCACGTTGGTTTACAAGCGAAGTAGAACAATGGGTAAAGCAGCGTATTGCCCAATCCCGTCCGTAAGCGTATCCCCACCAACTAAATTCAATTAAACCCAACATATCCCTGCAGTAGCTACTCCTGCCCACTTCGGGACGGATTACGCACGTCTGCAATTTGGCGTAACGGAGTAAAAACATGCACGCAAAATCATTTATTGCTTTCAACAGCAATGGGCAGCTTATGGCTGCAACAAAGGCGCAATTAGCCCCTAACGACCAATACCGTTGCCATCTGTGTAGGGCCCTCCTGAAACTCCACACGCCAGGGAACGGAAAGAATCCCTGGTTTGAACACGTCCAACAAACGACACGGACGACATTAGTTCACAAACTCCATGACTGCCCCTACCTCAGTCCAGATGCAGAAGAGATGGCCCGAGCCAGCGCTTTACGCCGCTTCGTTCCAGAAGCACAGCCCGTGGTCCAGAAAGGCGACTGGTACTGCACAAAATGCAGAAGTGACTACCATGCAGAGAAATACTGCACGCATTGCCAGACAGGCATCTACAGCATTGAAACTGCTTCCGCCACTTGAACTGAGTTATCTCCATTTCAGTAGCTCTCACTGCGCTGGCCTGACGTAAATTCATTACTCAGGCCATCAAAAGCTTAAGTCACCCAACTCCTCTTTCAGCAAAAAAATAAAGAGAAATCACGATGCCTAATGCTCATGCAATTACGGCTTTAAAGAAGTGCTATCAACACATACTTGATAGCTATCGCGTGGTCGATGCCGTAACGGGACAACCGGTGCAGGCCTTAAGGCCCTATCTCAGGCTTGGGGTGTATCAGTGTGGTTTTACTGAACAGCGACGTCACACCTGTCAGATTATCGCACCGGTTTTCATCGCTCACCTGCTCACTCTTAGACAGACGCAGAAGTCAGATAATCTGGTCTCGCACGATGCAGCGGCTAGACACCTGCGGCCTGAACATTTCATACAGAGTCCGCAATTCTACTTCTCATTGCTGCGAGCAGAATGTCAAAGGCTTGGATGGTCAGGGCTCGCCGATGACTTGCTGGCGCTAAGTTCACATTTTTACGATGAACCCTGGCATCTGGAGAGGTTTGCGCTCGCTTACTTTTACGGCTTGCTGGCGAACGATCCGGAGTACTTTGCTCTGCTGGCACCACCGCAGCATGAGGCTTCTCTTCATCCAGTTGAACGAGTAAATCATCGGGTGTTGCTACTGAACGCACACCTGGCGAAAACACCGAATCTGCATAACCTGATTGAGGAATATGTGTTTTTCGCATTTTACAACCTGTGGGGTCAGACCCCGCCTTAAGTACCGCCCCTTCCCATCCTGGGTGGGCTGCCCCCTAACACTTCCAATCGTATTGCAATCTTCTTATTCATCGGAAAAACCACCCAATGACTACAGCCGGTCGCGGCAAGAGGCGCATCTATGCAATTTAAGAAAATAAAGCGTGGCGTTACCCATGATGGCGGGTGGGTTAAAGCAGAATTATATCCTCTGCCAGCATCGCTGCGTTGTTACTGCGAGGGCTGTTTAAACCCTTTGCATTTTCGAATCACGCATGCGGAAGGTCGTTTTTTTGAACACGACCTTGAAAATAGCGACATCAACCGTTTAGAAGAATGCCCCTATTTGCTTTTACCCCACAGACCCGCGCAACTCTCCACTGTTGCCCAGGCAACAGCCCTGCATGAATCCTTTAATTTGGGAAATCCTCAACCTAGGCACTTTATCTGCGTGATGTGTGATTACGAATTTTTCGGACTAAAACACTGTCCCCGCTGCGGTAACAGCCTGTACTGCACGGAAGTGAAAAACAGAAATACGCTGACCTTGTCTGTAAAGTTTGCAAAATAAATTAGGTTCATACCCGCACTCAGAAAAGTGACTGGGATATATCACGCAACAAACGACTATCACTAGCTGCAGTGCATCGATCGGTGATAACGATCGAAAACCAATTATCGTGACCTGCCCCCAGGATTAGATACAACGCTCACTTAGTAATGTCGGATCCTTCACTATCAGAATTACCCTTTCTCCAGGCCGCCGCAAATTCAGACGGCGCCTGATAATTCAGCGCGGAGTGCGGGCGGT
>Ga0065704_10071658_pt1 | contig 10351 bp, 8 predicted proteins | sample SwiRhicommuniRL2_FD_59091 | JGI IMG/M metagenome (GOLD analysis project Ga0065704, IMG submission 59091) | Switchgrass rhizosphere bacterial communities from Rose Lake, Michigan, USA - RL2 v2 (version 2) | ecosystem: Host-associated > Plants > Roots > Rhizosphere > Soil | place: East Lansing, MI | reverse complement strand
AATAAGGAATTTTTAGTCTCTCAGATAATTCTGGGAGCGAAGGGATCTGTTTCCACAAACTATGAATCACAATTATCAAAATTTCCCAGCTTAAAACAGATTATAAACGATAAAATAGATACTGTGAAAGAACAGCAAGAAGAGTTTGTGAACAAAGCAAAAGATCTCGGGATAAACATAGACAGTTTGTCCAATATGCAGGACTTAGATGGCGAGTTCACAGCCTCCATTACTGAGGTAATTCTTGAGGGTTTTAGATGGATTCAGCCTCCTCTTGTAAATAAAAAGGATAATAGCTATGTACCAATATAATAACAGTAGAAACGGAACAAAAGAATTTGTTTATTTTCCAGCAGAAGAGACTGAAGATCAAGAGTATAGAAAAAGTGAAGATCAGAAATCCCAAAATATCCCTAACGAAATACTCGAAAAGTTACTTCAAGCCATTGGTAGAGAAGCGCTGAGAGAAAGGACTCCTAATTTGCAACAACTAGAACAGATCTTGGAAGAGGTTATCTCAAAGGAAGCTGAACATTCTAAGAGTGAGGAACAACCGGTTAAAAAGAGAGAAGCAAGGGAAACAGATCATCAGGATCGACAGGGCTTCGGAATGCCCATTGTGACTCAATTAATAGAAAGAGGATATCTTAAAGATTCTAAGAAATGGCTTAGCACAAAAGGCTTCATAAGTATTGGTGGTAAAATTCTAAATGACGTTATGAAGGCTCTGAAGACAGGTGATTTTGGATTACATGAGACTTCCAGCCATGGAACCGGATCTCTCCTTAAAGATACTACGCGAAAATACGAACTTGGCAATGATATTAGGCTTCTCAATGTACCTAGATCACTGTTGAATACGGTGCAACGAATGGCCAAAACACCAGCTCAAATCAAAATCCCTCTGGATTTAAAGTTAGAAGACCTAGAAGAGTACGAAACTATGCAAGATGTTCGAATGGCGCTGGTGTATTGTATTGATCTAAGCTCCACAATGAGGTACTCCTCTATGTTTGGAGATATGAGTAGAATTGAGGCTGCTAAAAGAGCGCTCTGGACTCTTTTTCTTCTAAACAGAAAATTTTTTCCCTCGGATTCTATATATATTGTTGGATTCGGCGCATTGGCCTCAAAGGTTGCTTCACAAGATATTCCATATCTACAAACGTTTGAACCCGGTTCTGACTTTCTCCATTATACAAATTATCAGGCAGCTTTTAGATTGGCAAAAAAAATATTGCAAAAAGATAGTGCCTTGAACAGGCGAATAGTTTTGATTACTGATGGACATCCTAGCGCATGCTTTATTGAGGATAAAAAAGAACAGGATAAGATATTATCGCAACGACCATATTCTCATTTTTATTCACCAGATAAAGAAACTGTTGATTCAGTGAAAGATAATCAAGATCTAAGCCTAGATATTTCCTCAGGACAGCTTGTATATCTTTGTTATCGCTACAGACAGGTAGATCAGTATATAGGAGAACGAACAATAGTGGAAGCAAAAAGATGCCACAGTTCGGGGATAGAAATTGATACTATTATGGTAAGTGAAGAAGATTCTTTACTAGGCTATGTTAATGAGATGGAAAAATATGTTAAGGGAAGATCTTATTATATTAATCCTTCGGTAATCGACAAAGTCCTTCTTAATGACTATTTGAGTAACAAAAAATCGACTATTCATGGACGTAGATAAAATTTACAATAAGCCTATTTTGTTGAACATTTGGTAATAGCTATAGTTTTTATGTATTGAGATAATGAAAATTATCTAAAGGCGACTTGACACTATGATGGTGGAAATAAATTATCTTGATTGGAATAATGCTATTGAAATACTGAATAAGGCTCGTGAAACAGGACTGTTCGCATTAATTATTGGTCCAAAAGGAACTGGCAAAACAACGCTCGTTCGAAAATTTGCCTCGAAGATGAATAAAGAGTTATACTCGATTAACTTCAGTCTGCGTACAAGAGAATCTCATCTTATTGGGAGTAAAACTCTCGACAAAGGAGATATTAGTTTTGTCGAGGGTATACTTGTAAAATCTATGCGAGACGGAAGTTTCCTATATCTTGATGAGCTAAATGCTGCAGAACCAGATGTATTATTGAGACTTGATGAGGCCCTTGATGATAGAAAGCAACTCGTACTAAAAGAGGCAGAAGGACAAATAGTCAATGCTTCTAATAGTTGGTTTGTAATTGCAACAATTAATCCTCTTTCACATGTCGGAACAAAGGAATTACCACCGCAGCTTCTAAGTAGGTTTCCAGTAAGGTTGAGGTTAGATTATCCTCCTGAAGATGTAGAATTGGAGATCATAAAACAACATACTACAATTGATAATTCGAAGACAATTGATGTCAAAGGTGCAATTAAACTAGCTAAAAGTTTACGGGAGGCTGCTGCTATGGAAGAGCTATACTATAGCCCCAGTTTAAGGGAGACAATTGCTTTTGCAAAACTTCTTAATACAAATCTCGCTCCAAAAGAGGTTGCAGAAATCGTTTTTGCCAATGTATATGATCAGTGGGGAGAAGTCGAATATCGAAAGGTTATGGATATGATAACATCAATCTTTGCTAACTAGAATATGCCGTCATCGTCATTATCAAATAACATGATCATGCGAAATGACGTATTATTGGACATTGCTACTTTTTTGGCTAGAAGGTGGTCTGAGAATTCCAAAGCTGTGATTGTTTTGAATCAAGACAAAATCCCTATGGCAAGACCAGATAAGAATCAGATTGTTCTTCCATTTCTGAATTATTACCCAGGTACTGATTTTCAAAAATATCGTCAATGGCGTGTTGCATTATGGTATGAATCAATGCGAATGCTCCACTCAACCAAAGTTCTAAGCTATGATCATGCCTTTGGATTTCTTCTTAACACTGTTGAAACTAAGCGTATAGAGTTGCTTGGATTAAATCAATGGAATGGAATGAAGAACGAGATCATATTCAATGAAGGAATCTCTTGGGTATCTCGTCCGCTTCTAAATTCAATTTATGGAAGATACAAGACAGCAGAGGCATTCTCTCAGTATTTTTTAACAGGATATCTGAAAGGTGAATTGTACGGTGGTGAATTTGAAAGAGTAAAGAAGGCTTCAGATTTTGCCAACAATGTAGTAACAGAAGCAATTGACAATAATTATAATACTGAATGGATAGAACGACATATTTCACAATTAATTAAAATACTGGAACTAGATCCTTTAGCATCAATTCCTATTCTCGCTCCGAGAACAAGAATTGGGATGGCATTGAGTCAAAGTGATCTGCTAAAACAGCTACAAAAACTCGTATCAGGAAAAAATAAACCCAAAGATGATAAAAACGCGTTAAAAGATATTGTTGAAGGCAATGAAATTCTTAGTGAATTCGAAACTTTGATAAAAGAAAGTCAAAAGACCGAGAATAAAGGTTATGAAAGTTTGGAAAACTTTGGACTAAGTATTCCTGAAAAAACGGACATAGATGAAGCTTCGATATACGATACGGATTTAATACAAAAGGTAAAGACATCATTTAGAGACTGGAAAACGGGATGGATAGAACAACACCATGAAAAAGGAGAGGAATTTGATCCTGAAAGTTATACTGAAAACTTGCCAAAGACTTTTTTGACTGATTACAAACTCTCGATTAAAACAAAAGTTGTAATACTATTGGATCACTCCAGTAGTATAGAAGAAGTTGAATTAGAATACAAGAGGGCTACTATAGCATTGTGCGAGGCACTGCATTATCTTGGTATAAAATTTGCAGTTTTTGCTTTTAGCACTGATGAGGGACGGGTTAAATGTTGGGTAATAAAACCTGCTAATTTAAAATGGACAGTAGTTAGCGCTCGCAGATTGGCGCAAATAAAGGCAAGTGGTGGAACCCCACTTGCTGAAATTTATGGATTGTTACAGCCTATTATAAAATCATTTAAACCTGACATCATGGTTACACTAACCGACGGTGAGCCATCTGACTTTGATGCCGTTCGTGAAATGGTTTTATTGTATCGAAAAATCGGTATACATATGGTCTCGCTAGGAGTTGGTAGAAACCTAAGTGACTCCATTAGTATAGGTCAGAATTTAGTTTATTTGAATTATGAGAAGACATTGTCAGTTAGTAAGTTGCAAGACATACCTAAAAAGGTGATAAATTTACTTCGTAACTAGATTAATAGATTGGGATTTTGGGTCTTAATCTTTTCCCAATCATTAAGAAATGCAGTGAGCCCCTTATCAGTCAGTGGATGCGTCATCATTTTTCTTAGAACGTCTGGAGGTAAGGTCACTATATGAGCGCCGACCTTTCCTGCTTCGATAACGTGTAGAGGATGTCTAATGCTTGCCACAAGAACCTTAGATTCGAACTGATAGTTTTTGAATATTTGACTAATTTCTCTTATAAGAGTCATTCCCTCTTGTCCAGCATCGTCTAATCTTCCAATAAATGGGCTTACATACGATGCTCCGGCCTTAGCTGCAATAATTGCTTGAGTAGCGGAAAAAATAAGCGTAACGTTAGTTTCTATACCTTCTTCTTTTAGCCTTTTAACAGCTTTCATCCCTTCTGGAATCATCGGGATTTTAACAACTACATTTTGACCATACTTCTTGAGTCTATGAGCCTCCTCTAACATTTCTCCGAATTGAGTACCAACAACCTCAAGGCTTACCGGTCCATTTACGATTCTTACAATATCGCGCATTATTTCGGATGGATTACCTTTTTCTTTTGAAAGAAGACTAGGATTTGTAGTAATCCCATCTACAACCCCCATATCATTAAACGTCTTAATATCTTCTAAATTAGCAGTATCGAGAAATATTTTCATCTTTTGCTTCTACTCCTACATTCTACAACTGCCCGTGCTATTTCTGTTGCTGTTAAGCCAAACTTTTCTAATAATAGATCAATTTCTTCATCTCTGGCAGATTCTCCAAATATATCATTTATCCCTACACGTCTCATTGGCACAGGATAATTTTCTGCAGCTACTTCGGCTACTGCACTTCCCAACCCTCCAATTATATTATGTTCTTCGGCAGTCACTATTGCTCCGGTTTCTTTACTACATCCAGATATTAAGTCCTTATCGATGGGTTTAATCGAAAACATGTCTATAACACGGCAGGAAATACCCTCGTCCCGCTCAAGTATTTCGGCAGCTTTCAAAGATCTTGTCACCATAAGTCCACACGATATGATGGTCGCATCTGATCCATCTCGCAAAATATTTCCTCTGCCTACATTAAATGATATTTCATCTTCCATGTATATTATTTCACTAGACGGCCTTGCAAGTCGTACGTAAAAGGGACCGGAAGTGTCTGCTATTGTCCTGATTAATTGTCTTACTGAAACTGCGTCCGCAGGGACAATTACTCGCATATTAGGAATAGCTCTCATAGTTGAGAAATCTTCTATTTGTTGATGTGACGCTCCGTCCGGTCCTACGGTTAATCCAGCGTGAGAAACGATAAGTTTCACGTTTAAATTTGGATAGCAAATAGTATTGCGGATTTGATCGAGGCAGCGACCAGGGAGAAAAGCTGCATAAGTACTAGCAAATGCAATTTTGCCCGCGATTGCAAGCCCAGCTGCAACAGAGACAAGGTTTGCTTCTGCAATTCCAACATTGAATAACCGATCAGGATAGTGATCTCCAAATTTCTTTGTTTTTACAGACTCTGTGGTGTCACCTCCTACGCACACTATATTACGATTAATTTTTCCTAATTCGACTAATGTATCACCAAAAGCTCCTCTCATATCGGCGCTCTTTTTTTCACTCCTTAATTGCATGAAATTCCTCATCTATTCCCAATTCGTTTGCTAGTGGAATCAATATATGTTTACGTGTCTTCATCCAATCTACTCGTATTCCCAGTTTAGTTGCATGTTCAAGAAGCCTCCTTTCTAATGCAACATTTGCTTTATGTTTGAGTTGGATAATAGCAGCATGAATATCGGTGCTCCCATATACTGCATTCCCTGCAACAACAATCCTTGCTCCAATGTCGTATACTTGTTGTAAAGTAGTAGCGTCAATACCGCCATCTGCTTCAATATATCCCTTGAATCCATTCTCCCTTAATTTTCTATTTGTTAATGCCATTTTTGGCAGAATTTTGGGAACAAATTTCTGACCAGCAAAACCAGGGTCTACAGACATTATTACAATAACATCGATATTTTGAAGATGAGAATAAATCCAATCAGGAAGTTCTGTGCTTGGGTTAATTGCGATACCTGGACTTATACCATTCGAAAGAAGTTTGTGATTTATTTGCCCAAATTGATTTTCATCACATGCTTCTGCATGAACAGTGATTATATCGCATCTAGCATCAATGTATTCATCTATATGGTCCAACGGATTTTCAATCATAAGGTGGGCGTCAAATGGAAGACTAGTAATATGTCGTAATTTCTTAATGGTTTCTGCAAAGAAAGTGATATTTGGTACAAACTTACCATCCATTACATCTAGGTGAATAATATCAGCGTCACCGCGTTCTGCCGCTCTAACCTTCTCCTCATAATTTTCTCGCGTTCCTGCAATGATTGATGGAGCAATCAGGAATTCACTATCCAGTTCCTCTAATAATAAAGGAGTATGCTTATTAGGCGGAGCCTTTCCGTGCCATTGTGGGACATTAGCCATATGCTTTATCCCATTTCCTTTGATGGTATTAGCAATGATTATAGTAGGTTTATCTTGAACCGAGCTCGCTTTAGTTAGAGCGTCAATTATCTGCTCAACTTTGTGACCGTCGATCTCAATAACATTCCAATTAAAAGCAGACCACTTATCACGCATCGGATCAAGAGGCATGATGTCTTCGGTAAAACCATCTTGTTGTATGCGATTACGATCTAGTATAGCTACTAAATTATCTAATCTAAACTTTGATGCTGCCATTGCAGCCTCCCAAACCTGTCCTTCGTTTGATTCTCCATCACCTATCAAGGTATAGACGTGATTCTTTTTATTATCTAATTTATTGGCTAGTGCTATACCAATTGATACTGACAACCCAATACCTTCAGATCCCCCAGAGTACTCTACCCCTGGCACGCTATGCTCTTTCTGTTGTTCGCTATATCTTACTGGATGTCCTTGCAGCCTAGAACCAAGCTTACGTAAATCATTTATTTCAACATCAGGAAAATAATCTGCAACAGCCAGAGTTCCATAAAAACCAGGGGCAGAATGAGCTTTAGAATTTATGAAGTAATCTCTGTTTTCCCAATGTGGATTTAAATGGTCGTGTTTCATTTTTCTAAAATAAAGGGCTCCCATTATTTCGGCGGCAGAGAATGATGCTCCAGGGTGACCGGAACCAGCTTTCGCGATTCCTTGTATTGCCAGCATACGGACATCCCGTATTTTTCTTTTCAAATCAAGATATCGCATACTAAAAGCCATGGTAACAACAGCCATCAGAAAATTTACATATCATAAGAGAAGGCGAGAATAACAAAAATAAAAAGATATGGGCGATTTAAGTTTTAACATCAGCATGGCTGCTATACGTCCAAAGATTTACAATGCCATAGCGTTCATCCATCCCGGTTTATTCATTTCGTTGCTACAAAATGGTAAATTTCTAATATATTGAAGAGACGCCGAATTGTCAACAATCATTCTCAGAGGGGATAAAATTCTATTAATAACAAGATTACAAATGCATTTCCCATGATACTAAACAAATCAGAGATAACCGATCTTGTTCTTATCATCGTCTCTTTTACTCTGGGATAATAGCGGTATAATAAAATAAGGAAATGCGTTGTATACATTAATTTAAAATAAAGTGTTTAACTTTATTACTTTTCAATGGTTCAAATCATAGTAGAAAAAGCAAGAATTGACCAAAAACAAACGCCTCTTCTAGTCGTTGGAGTCTATGAAAATGAAAACGATTTTTTATATTCAAATGGGATTGAGTCAATATTATATCGCACTATAAAGGAAATAATATCAAACAAAGAGTTTAAAGCTAATTTAGGGACAAGTTTAGTTCTACCTACAATGGACAAAGGTCCAATGAAAAAAATCATGTTACTAGGTCTTGGCAAAAAAGACAAATTCAACAACGAAATCGCTAGAATTGTATCCGCAAAAGCTGCTGTAAAGGTAAGAGAGATGGGAATTTCAGAATTTTCCATTTTAATCTTCTCTAATTTGGATGACGGTTTGATCGAAGCAATTTCTGAGGGTGTTGGTCTATCGCTTTATTCTTTTAATCGATACAAAACAAATGATAATAAGGACGAATTAAAGATTAATCGAGTCACAATACTAATTAATGCTGAGATGACCAGCATTCAATCCATTGTAGATAAGACAAGCTTGTTGGTTGAGGCAGTGAACTTTGCACGCGACCTAAGCAATCTTCCTCCAAATGATTGCTCTCCATCCCAATTAGCCAATATTGCATTATCGATAGCCACCGAATATGGACTTAAATCCAGAATTGTAGAACGATATGAAATGGAATCAATGGGACTAAATGGAATAGTTTCCGTTGGTAAAGGAAGTCAATATCCTCCAAAGCTGATCATTTTGGAGTATCATGGTTCTAATGATGATAAGAGGCCATACCTCTTAGTCGGCAAAGGAGTAACATTTGATACTGGTGGGATTTCCTTAAAAGATAGTGATAAAATGGATGAAATGAAATTTGATAAATCTGGAGGCTGTGACGTTATTGCCGTTATGAAAGCAGTTGCATCTCTGAAATTACCAGTAAATGTTATTGGGCTTATCCCCTCAGTTGAAAACATGCCATCTAGTACTTCTTATAGACCAGGAGACATAATCAAAATGTATAACGGTAAAACAGTCGAGGTTTTGAATACTGATGCAGAGGGTAGACTGATTCTTGCAGATGCTTTAGCGTTTGGGATTTCAACTTATAATCCAAAGGCAGTTATTGATCTAGCGACTCTCACTGGAGCATGTATCATTGCACTTGGAACCAATGTAGCTGCTGTAATAGGAACAAACAAAAAGTTTATTGAAGAACTGCATAATATATCTGAAAGAACTGGTGAAAAGTTTTGGGAGCTTCCATTATATGAAGAATTTAGTGAACAAATAAAGAGCTATGTGGCTGATATCAAAAATATCGGTGGAAGACCAGGCGGGGCGATAACTGCAGCGTCGTTTCTGTCAAATTTTACTAATGGTCTGCCGTGGATGCACATAGATATTGCAGGAACAGCATGGACACAGGAAGGAACATATGAACGATGCTACAATCCAAAGGGAGCAACAGGATTTGGCATCCGAACTCTTGTGAAGTTGTTGATGGAAGATAAAATAATTTAATTGAATTATTCAGTTTAGATTGTTTTTAGAAAATATAAGAATTAAGACTCTGGGTATATAATACAATTAGCATGACAGGACTTAGTAATAGCTGAAAATAACAATAACAGATCTGCAAAGTCAATTAATATTATTCAAATCATAGTCTCATATTAAAAAAGCTCACTTAAGATGGTAAATCCATTAGTTGGAAACTCCTCTTTATGCCAAATCTAAATACTATCTCGTAATCTTTGTAGTTCTTATATACATTGTAATTCCTTTTCTAAACAATACACATATAGACAGTTGTTGCATCAAATATATCTAACAGATAAACATTATTGATCCAGAATACTGTGCCAATATTTCAAATGAAGATCCTTGTAGAACAATTGATATCTATAGGGGTAAACTGTAAGATTGGTAATTCAAATTTTGATATCCATAATATCAAAAAGCCATATTTCGAAAGGTGGCTGTTGAATAGAGACGGTTTTCTCACACTGAATAATGAGAATATAGACTACATAGGGATAGAAGACATAGTGAGGATGGGCCCCTTTTACAATGTTTATTGTTTAATAGAAAATCAGCAATTATCAGAAAAAGACGACAACGCCTATAACTTATTGGCTGCTAACCCATACTTCCATCTACGCGATGGAAAAGTTATTACGTTCGGCTGGAGCGGGGGTCTCCTTGCTGACATTTTGACAGAAGATACCTCCCTTCATGATTCTTTTATCGCAAATATCATGAAGGAAGAAATAAGAAAAATATCAATTAAAGTGGTAAACTTTGCATGCATTATTGAAACTCGTATTTGGGAACCAGCGGGATTTGTGTCGATATATCCAGTTATTAACCGAATAGGGCTAAATATAAAGCGATTGTTAAAACAGATCCATTTAGGTGAGAACAATTTTCTTCCTTGAAGAATAGCAATAGAATACCATTAGTATAAAAAAGTGAATAAAATTAAGATAATATCAAACTCTTATAACATAG
>Ga0065704_10001240_pt1 | contig 10353 bp, 9 predicted proteins | sample SwiRhicommuniRL2_FD_59091 | JGI IMG/M metagenome (GOLD analysis project Ga0065704, IMG submission 59091) | Switchgrass rhizosphere bacterial communities from Rose Lake, Michigan, USA - RL2 v2 (version 2) | ecosystem: Host-associated > Plants > Roots > Rhizosphere > Soil | place: East Lansing, MI | reverse complement strand
CAGAAGTGATTAATATGCTTAAACCTGTCACATCGATCACGCGATATTACCCAAACGGTGATGAAGTTTCGTTAAAAATAATGCTTACCGGGGTTCATTCATTAACCGGGGATCATATCGAGATTTATGTTGCGTCTGACCGCGAGCTCACCCATGACGAAGTTGTAGGTGCAGTGAATAAGTACCTGTAAAGAGAATACGGTTGCCTTTGAATACCCTCTTTTATCCTCTTGACTATCAGACCGCTTTTAAAAATTACGCAGAATAGAGACTATGGTGAATCACCCTAAGCGGCGGGGTTAAGTCACCCGATGGCTCCTCTTCACTGGCACTCATCGTGAAAGACTGAAACCGCATGTCGTGCGTGGTAAACCCAAAGGCTCACCGGGAGGCACCCGGCAGCCTATGCTAAAGCCCCTTGCATCTATGCAGGGGGCTTTTGTATTACCTTCTATATGTAGAAGTCCATCATGATGGCCATATACCTTTGTGAGTACACCCGTAGTCGCCTGTCGTTCATAAAATAAATGGACCAACTTTGATCAAGCGCTTCCTGTGTGGAGAACGAAGCCGGATTGCGAACCGGCAGTCGTTGCTTCCCTTATGAGGAAATTCAGTTTCAGCAGACAGTGAATCCGGTGTGCACGTTTGTAGTTTGAGGCTATTACCTGAAGCTTTTTAAACCCTTATCACGAGTAACATTCGACTGCTTAAGTAAGTACTTAGACCCGGTCTCAATTTACACCGGGAAAGTTTTGAACCCAGCATTCATATTGTGAATAATAATAACACATCAATCATACCGGTTGATGTAATCACAAATTCATTCAATTTCAGGAATTAGATTTAAATGGAAAGTAAAAGAATTGCCGCTATGGTTTTCTCTGTCATATCGGGACTGGTTCTGTGTGATTCAGTATCTTATGCAGCAGATGGTGAGATTGATTTTACAGGTTCTGTAATTGACACTGCCTGCACGATGGATATTGGCGCCAATAATAAAATGTCAGTTACCCTCGGCAACGTCGCTAAAACAGCATTTTCAGGTCCTGACTCCAGATCATCAGCGACTGAATTTGATATCAAACTGAAAAGCTGTCCCGAAATTACAACCGCATCCGTGAAATTTGACGGAGTGACAGTGCCGGGTAATCACGAGGTACTGGCCCTGACAGAAGAAACGGGCGCGGCAACAGGTATTGGCATTCAAATTACCGATCAGGCAAATAAGGTAGTCGCTTTCGAGACTGCAACTGACAGTTATCCTTTGGTTGCAGGCGACAACACACTACCTTTCTATGCCAGTTTTATTCAGACTGATGCAGCAGTAGTGGCGGGCACTGCCAATGCTACAGCACAGTTTACTATTAACTATAACTAGGCGTTAATAACAAAATACCTGAAATCATCAGGCTTCGGGTATTTATTATCAGGTGTTTTATGAAACTTAAATCCAAATCAATCCTGCTCAGTTTAACTATCATTTCCGGCATTACCACGGCGAATGCTGGCGTAGTGGTCGGTGGTACACGAGTACTGTATGACGGAGCTAAAAACGAATCCTCATTAAGCGTAAGTAACCCAGATTCAGCCCCTTACCTTATTCAGTCATGGATTGATGACTTAGACAATGGTTCAAGGAAAGCACCGTTCATTATTACACCACCGCTATTCCGCCTCGATCAAGGGCAGAAAAATGTCTTACGTATTGTTCGTGCAGGCGGTCTTGCTGATAGCACAGAGTCAATGTACTGGCTGAATATTAAATGCATCCCGTCAGCAGAGAAAAAAGAAAATACGTTGCAAATAGCGGTCAAAACAAGAATTAAACTTATTTATCGTCCGGACTCGTTATCGAAAAATGTGCCGGAAGATTTTGCAGATAAACTGACCTGGCAAAAACAAGGCGATAATTTATCGGTAATAAACCCCAGTAGCTACTTCATGAATTTTAATGAAATAACTGTTGGCGGGAAAAAACTGGCAAATGTGACTTACGTTGCTCCGGGGAAAACAGCGCAGTTTAGGCTTCCGGCAGGTGCCAGTGGAAGTGACGTTGAATTTAAAATAATAAATGATTTTGGGGGCACAGGTAAAAGCCACCGCGGTTCACTTCATTAATCCCCCATTATTTGATGCTGTAAGTGTTTGTTGAGGAATAAAAGTAATGGTGTTATCTGTCTTCAGACGTGGAAAAATATCTTATTTGATAGCCGTTGTCTTAATGTCACTGGCGTATTCACAGTCTGGCAAAGCTCGCGAATATTTTAATCCTGCATTACTGGAAGTGGATAATCCAGAAATGAGCGGGACAGATCTCTCTACTTTTGAAGACGGTACGCAGGCACCAGGTAAATATCGGGTCGATATTATTATTAATGACCAGACGGTAGATTCTACAGACGTACAGTTTAATATGATCGACACAGACGGTAAGGCCGCGCTTCAGCCTTGTCTGTCTGTCGCGCAACTTCAGAAATATGGCGTCAAAACGTCGTTATTTCCGGCGTTAGCCGGACATGATGGTTGCGCCAGCCTTGCCGCTATTCCTGCGGCTAAGGCACAGTTTGTCTTTGCCTCTCAACAGCTTCTACTGAGTATACCTCAGCTGGCAATGTCCCCTCAGTCACGCGGGTATGTTGATCCCGAATCGTGGGACGAGGGTGTTAATGCTGCATTATTTAATTATACATTAAGCGGCGATAAAACAACGGCTCGAAATAGCAGTAGCCAGAATTCGCAAAGTCAATATGGCAACTTTAGGCCTGGCATCAATATCGGGGCATGGCGATTCCGGAACTACACCACCTGGAATCGCGATTCAGATGGGCAGAATCGCTGGGATTCAGTATATACCTACGCGCAACGGAATATTATCTCGTTAAAAAGCAAGCTAACCGCCGGGGACAGCTCTTCGCCTTCAGATGTCTTTGACAGCATTCCGTTTCGTGGGGTTCAGCTTGCGACTGATGACGACATGTTGCCTGACAGTATGAAAGGCTACGCGCCTGTCGTCAGGGGCATCGCCAGAACAAATGCCCAGGTGGTGATACGTCAGAACGGTTATGTCATCTATCAAAGTTACGTATCACCTGGCGCATTTGAAATTACTGATATGTACCCGACAGGTAGCTCCGGAGATTTGCTGGTCACAATAAAGGAAGCGGACGGGAGTCAGCAGCATTTCACTGTGCCTTATGCATCGGTACCGGTTCTTCAGCGGGAAGGGCATCTCAAATACAGTATTACAGGCGGAAAATATCGCTCATATAACAGCGATGTTGATGCTGCGAATGTGGTTCAGGGAACGGCTATTTATGGGCTGGCGCATGGCTTCACCCTCTATGGCGGGCTGCAGCATTCAGAGCATTATCACTCTGTCGCACTGGGCGCTGGGATGAATATGGGGATGGCTGGGGCGCTTTCTGTCGATGTGACAAACGCGTCTTCAGCGCCTCTGAATGCGCCCGAAGCGAAAGGGAGCTCATGGCGAGTACGTTACAGTAAGAATTTTGTTGAAACAGGTACCAATTTTACGATTGCCGGATACCGCTATTCTACCGCTGGCTACTACGGCATGCAGGAAGTGCTTGATTCCTACGGGGATGACAGCGCCATAAGCGATCGTCGACGCAATCGCGAAGAGCTGACGGTGAGCCAGAACCTGGGCAATACCTGGGGCTCCATAACCGGTAGCATCATCAAGGAAGATTACTGGAATTCAGGAACGTCATCGGCTTCCTGGAGCATCGGCTACAACAACTCATGGAAAGGTATTTCCTGGGGCGTCGATTATAGCGCCAATGAAAATGTCCAGGATACCGATGGCGATGACGAAAACAGTGCGGATAACGACAAGCAAATTGCGTTTCATATGAGTATTCCTCTGGATAAATTTTTACGTAATACCTGGGCGAATTACAACTACAACGCCAGCAAAAACGGAAATGTCACCCATTCTCTTGGTATGAGCGGCACTGCTCTGGAAGGGAACAACCTCAGCTGGAATGTCCAGCAGGGATACGGCACAGATAACGTCGGTTATTCCGGCAGCACGAACGCAGATTATCGTGGTTCAAAAGGTGAAATTACTGGGGGGTATAGCTATGACCCGGACAGCACTCAGATCCATTATGGTTTGAGTGGCGGGGCGGTTATTCATTCAGGTGGCGTAACCCTTTCACAACCGCTGGGAGAGACGATTGCCCTGATTCAGGCTACTGGCGTAAAAGACACAGGTGTCGTTAATCAGGTCGGAACTAAAACAGATTCACGTGGATTTGCGGTGGTGAGTAATGTTTCCCCATACCGCAAAAATGATATTTCACTCGATACGTCCACTCTTCCGGCGGATGCGGAACTTGAATTATCCAGCCGCACAGTTGTGCCAACCCGTGGCGCGGTAGTCAGGGCAAAATACGAAACCAGTGTCGGATTACGCGCATTAATGACATTGACCCGCGATAACGGAAAGCCTGTTCCATTTGGTGCCATGGTGAGTATTTCAGGGACCGAAAAGAAACAGAGCTTTATTGTCGGTGACAGTGGGATGGTCTATCTAACAGGTCTTCATCCTCAGGAAAAATTAATTGTTCAGTGGGGGAGTGGAAATGAGCAGGCATGTACTGCGGAATTTAAAGACAAAAATCCTGATGATGCAAAATCGTCACAGCCTGACTTAGTCACCAGCGTTTGCCATAACGCAGGATAAATAATAAATCCCGAAATTCAATGACAGGTTTTTGCATAAAGATCTGTGAATATAGTTTTTTAAACTCGTTAATCTAAAGGTCGTTAAATGAAAATCGTAAATAAAATTGCTCCAGTCATTACTGTTATTCTGTTTGCTTTTCAGGCATTCAGCACTCAGGCCGCCAATGATGTCAATATTAACATTACAGGTAAAGTGATCGCATCGCCGTGTACAACCATTAATGGTGGTTCCGCAAATCTGTCTGTGCCTCTTGGGGATAATATTCAGGCCGCGAGCCTGGCCAGTCCGAACTCAGGAACACCGATGGTAAAATTCGACCTGCCGCTGACGGATTGTCCGCTGGGCACGGAAAATGTGAAAGCGACATTCAGCGGTACCGCTGATGGAGAAGATGCCACCTTGTGGAAAAACGTGGCTGCCAATGCGGCCACCAATACCGCAGTGGAATTATCCGATCAGTCAGATAGCGCTATTTTAAGTAATGGTTCCACGCTAAATGCGGCTATCATCGGTGGCGCAGCTACCTATAAACTCCAGGCCCGTGCGGTATCAAAAACCGGCTCCGTTATCCCGGGTGATATTTCGTCCACCATTGTAGTGGCGTTCGAATACCAGTAACACACTGGGTAATGCCATATTCAAAGGGGCGTAGTGAAATATGATTCGTGAAATAATGGCATTAGGATGTCTGCTTATGACGATTATGAGCCATGCAGAGACACAGATAAACGTAGCGGGGAAGGTTATTGCCGCTCCCTGCGTGGTGGCGGGCGATACGGTCAGTAAGCAGGTCGACCTGCCGGCCACGCAGGCGCATGCTTTAACGGAGGCAGGAAGCGGTGGGGACTGGATTGATTTTTATCTTGAGCTGGATAATTGCCCTGTATATTTGCAAGGTGTTACGGTGAATTTTAGCGGAACGCCAGATGAGAATGATGGCTCGACGTATAAAAACAACGGAACGGCAGGAAATGTTTCTTTGCAGTTGGCTTCAGATAAGGTGAATTACGGTAACGGCAGCGCATTGACAGTCGATATCGACTCACAGTCACATAAAGCAATGATTCAGCTTGCTGCGAGGATATACTCGCCCGTTGGTCATGCTGTGAAGGGAACTGTTAATTCTGTTGTGAGTGTTAATTTTACCTATCAATAACAAGGAATTGCATAAGGTTATTTTGCGCAGGGAAGCTAGGGGAAGAATGTCTTGTTGTATCCAGTCTTTTTATGCATCGCAAAAACATTGAGATAATTCGTTCATAATTTAATACTACAGGCGCTGCAATATTATATAGGTAAACGGAATTTGGATTGAAGAGTGGCCATCCCTTGCTGCATTCATGTTGATAGTAAATATCCGTGTTGTTAGATAATTGTCAGTATCTTTATTGATGTAAACCTTAGAAAATAACGTTAAATTAGTAGTTTAAGCACAAGTGTTAATGTCAAATAAATTTCATTGGTATGTTTAATTTAATTCACTGAATTCATCGAGGTTTTGCGCGGTGCGTATATATCCGTATTTACATAAGTTATGTCAGCCATTTTGTTTAAAACGTGTTATTCTCGGGGCCATGTTTATTGTGGTCCTGCTAGCACTGCCATTTTGTAGTAAGGCAAGTTGCACATCGTATAGCCCAGGTAACATAAACTTTGACTTGGGGGTAGTAGATGTTCCTAATAGCACTCCAGTAGGTACTGTATTAAAAATAGTTACTATAACAGCTCCTCCAGCAGGCTCTACCGGTTGTACTTTGGGGGAAACCGATGGTTTTTCTAAATATGTCACAGGTAATCCTACAGGAATGAAATATAAAGAAAATGACATTTATTCCACAAATATACCTGGGGTTGGTTTTGCAATTTGTTATTTTTCATGTGATTCAAGTCATTCTGGAGGATGGTACCCTTTTGTTACATATAACAACGTTCTTAATGCAACATACTTGGAGTTCGGAAATCTTCCCTGGTCTTTCGTTTTAGTGGCCACAGGTGAAATAAACGAATCAGGTCCATTGACACATGGTGAGTACGGTGAAGTGGGGCTTGGAAATACCGCCGTTGGGAAGATTTTTTTGAGCAGTGGGACAATCAAAGCTACTGAGTGTAATTTGGAAAAAAGCGATGTTTTTATCGATTTTGGCGGCCTACAGGCAAGTCAATTTATTGCCCCCGGGACGACAACACAGGAGAAAAGTTTTAATATAGGGTTAACATGTAACGCAGCCGCAAACATTAATGTAACCCTGGAAGGACAACAAAGTGGAGACTCCTCAGACCCAAGTATCCTGGCTCTATCCAATATGGGGCAGCAAGGTGTTGCAACTGGACTCGGTGTCCAGATTATTTATAATGGAAATCCATTAGAAATAAATAAAAAAATACCGTTAAAAACGACAGAGGGTAACATAATTGAAACATTTCCATTCTCTGCTCGATATTATCAAACTAAGGCCGTGGTGACCCCCGGAGAAGCGAATGTCGTAGCTACTCTGAGCATAACACACCAATGATCTGTCTTTTTAATCCTATAAATCGCCGCGAATTTAACAGGCCATACAACTGCGTCTGTTAACGCCTTCACTTTATTAAGTCGGAATTATTTCCGGTAAAGGCAATGCGGCTTTCATAAACTGACTGCCATTTTCAGTACTAACTACATTGTCCGGAAAAGGTGGTTACGCGTTACCGTTTCGTGCAATGACTGACCCAATAGCGCCACTTTACTTAATTAATTCGAAAAACGATAAAAGTATTGGTCTATAGATGAATTGAATTTCGGTAAAACAGTGATTTTGCTTTATAAGAGATACGGCTTGAATACCATGTGTGTTACACAAGTCATTGATAAAGAAATAAATCAGATCGATTTTTGAACGCCGGCGATTCTTAAAGGTTCTGGAATACGATTCTCGACACTTTCATCAAAGGCGAAAAAAAACTCGATAACAATATCGAAGTTTTTTTCATTTACGCAACGGCTAAGACAAGTGCGTTATTTGTAAAATTGCATTTTACAGGCTTGTTACGGCGCTTTCCGGGTGAAGAATAGCGTGACGGTGCCGACCGTGACGCCGAACTTTTTCATCTCGGTTTTATTAAATAGATGCGTGCCGTCCTGCAAATACATCCAGTCGTCGAAGTGCAGCAGCCAGGTTTTACCGTCCGCTTTCACGTTCATGCTGTAGCGCCAGTTAAAGGCGTTACCTGCTGCCTGGCCCGTTGCTACCCCTTCAATATCACCCGCCGTACCTTCGTAACGATCGGCGCTCACGCGACGAATGTGCCATACCCGCTGCTGTTTCTCGCCATCGTCATAGACAAAATGTTCATTCAGCGTCAGCGTATCGCCAATGACATCGCCAGAAATTTCAACGTGAAATCGACGCAGCTGCTTACCGCTGCGATCTTGTACCATACCCCACGCCTCGGTTTTCCCCTGGAAATAGCGGAAGATGTCGAGCGACGGCTGTTGGTTTCGATAATCGCCGATCTCCGCGCTACAGCCTGCCAGTAACATCAGCAGGGCGGCGCCCAATGCCAGAATGCGTTTCATTTTTCACCTCCGATTAACTGCTGACGCAGCGCGGGATATTGCGTATTGGGGTCAAGCCAGATGGCCAGAAAATGGGTGCTAAACGCTTCAGACTGGCGCGGTCCCAGCGGGGTAAACGTTTTTTGCGTCGCGGAGGCCCGATACCAGAACTGTCCCTGCTTATCGTCGAAAACAAACACCAGCTGGGTACCCGGTACCACATCGGGCCAGAGCGAGTGCAGCATACGCAGCCAGGATTCACTCTGCGGTTCACGTTTCAGAATGCCCAACGCCTGCCACTGATCACGCGTGGCATCGACAAGGTCATCGCGACTGATGTCGCGTTTATAGGTAATGATCAGCGCCTGATTTTGCCCCGGTCCGGTGTACTGGCCATCCGGTGTGCGCAGCTGCGAGGTGTAGACGGAAAAGGGTCCCCAGGTGAGCGTCGCATCGCCCACTTTGCGCCAGCTTAGCCAGTCGGCGGCATGGGTCACCGGCGTGAGGATGACCAGCAACAGCAGCACTATTAAAGCGGATCGCATGGTCGTCTCCCGATCAGGATATGGAATAACAGCATCAGGGTAAGCCATCCCAGCGCCATCCAACTGACGACGACGAAGGCCGGTTCCAGGAAGGTCATTGCGCCTAACCGTTGACCAATAATGTACGCGACCGGGCCGCCGAGGGCGCCCATCAGCGTGAGGATCCATCCCGGGAGCGCGGTTGTACGGGTCAGATGGGTCCAGACGGTAGCAAACATCAGCCACAGCGCCAGCATCCACAGGGGTAACAATGCCTCGCCGTGAAAGTCGATAAGCCCCGTTAATGCCCAGAGAGTATCCAGGCCGCTGCCCATCACCGCCAGCAGTAACGCATAAAGCCGATGTGCAGGCGACAGCATCAGGAAGGCAAGAATCGCCAGAGCGAGCCACAGAAAAAGCCCGCGTTCACGAAACAGCACCACCAGCGTCCAGTAAAGATCGAACGCAATCGCTATCAGGAATACCTGCACGTGGCGGTTCATACGCGCTCCGCAGTCAACTGCACCACGCTAATGGTGCGGGCATTAAATCCGGCTTCGCAGTAGGCAAAATAATAGAGCCACATCCGGCGGAACCGTTCATCAAAGCCCAGCTTTTCAATATCCTGCCAGGCGTGGAGGAAACGTTGCCGCCAGTGGGCCAGCGTGCGCGCGTAATCGGGCCCCATGTCGAACAGATTGCGGACAACAAAATCCGTGTGGCGTGTCATCAGGTTGCTCATCACGGTAATGCTCGGTAAAAATCCGCCGGGGAAGATATAGCGCTGAATAAAATCGACGCTTTTGCTGTAGTCGCGATAGCGCTGATCCTGAATGGTAATGGCCTGAATCGCCATTTTACCGCCTGGACGCAGGCGTGCCTGGCAGGTGCTGAAGAACGCAGGCAGATAGCGTTCACCCACCGCTTCTATCATTTCGACCGACACCAGTTTGTCGAATTCACCGGTCAGGTCGCGATAATCGCACAGCAGAACCTGAACGCGATCCTGCAATCCCGCACGGGCGATCCGCTCTTTTGCCCAGGTGAATTGCTCCTGCGATAAGGTTGTGGTCGTGACACGACAGCCGTAATGAAGCGCAGCGTATTCCGCCATCGCGCCCCAGCCGGTCCCAATTTCCAGCAGGTGATCGCTTGCGTTCAGGGACAGCTGTTCACACAGACGCGCCATTTTTGCCTGTTGGGCGAGGGTAAGATTCTGCTCGTCGGCGGTAAATAACGCGCTGGAGTAGAGCAGATCCTGGTCGAGAAAGTGCGCATAAAACTCATTGCCGAGGTCGTAATGGGCGGCGATATTTTCCCGCGCCTGCTCGCGGTGGTTGCGACGCATCCAGTGGCGAAGGCGTTCCACGGGCTTGCCCAGAATCCGAAAACCGCTTTCCAGCCGTCCTAGCACGGTGCTGTTTAGCGCCAGCACCTGCAGCAGCGATGTCAGGTCATGCGTCTCCCATTCCCCATCCATCCAGGCTTCGGCGGCGGCAAGGCTTCCGCCGGTCAGCAGCCGCCAGTAAACGTCCGGGGCCAAAATCTGAACTTCAGCGCGTAGCCCGGAAGACGAGTCG
>Ga0065704_10071653_pt1 | contig 10359 bp, 9 predicted proteins | sample SwiRhicommuniRL2_FD_59091 | JGI IMG/M metagenome (GOLD analysis project Ga0065704, IMG submission 59091) | Switchgrass rhizosphere bacterial communities from Rose Lake, Michigan, USA - RL2 v2 (version 2) | ecosystem: Host-associated > Plants > Roots > Rhizosphere > Soil | place: East Lansing, MI | reverse complement strand
ACGAGCCGCACGTTCGGGCGGCCGAGCGCGGGGTAGTAGTCGTCGTTGAACAGCACGCGCTTGGCGCCGATCGGGTAGTCGGGCACGAGCCTGGCACGCAACGCCGGGTCCGCCACCTGGCGCCGCAGGTGCGCAAGCGCCCTGCGACGCGCGAGCCACTGCACGAGACGCACCTGCTTCATCAGCGGCGTGAGTTGCATCTCGCCGAAATAGAACCACTGGCACGCGTGGTACAGCCGCGCGAGTTGCGGGTGGCGCGTGAGCAGGCGTTGCGTGCGCGGTGCGTAGAGCCGGTCCTTGCGCGGCAGCAGCCAGTTGGCCGAGCGCTGGAACACCGTCAGTTGCGCGGCGAGCGGTGCGATCTGCGGCACGAACTGCACCGCGCTGGCCGCGTTGCCGATCACCGCGATGCGCTTGCCGCCCAGGTCGATCGCGTGGTTCCACGCTGCCGAATGGAACTGCGCGCCATCGAACGCGTCGCGACCGGGCAGGTCCGGGATCGACGGCCGATTGAGCTGGCCGGTGCCCGTGACGACGAAGTCGGCGACGACACGCGAGCCGTCGGCACAGGTGAGCGTCCAGGTGTTGGCGGCATCGTCGTAGACGGCCTGGGTGACTTCGGCCGCGAAGCGGCAGTGCCGGAGCAGTCCGTGCCGGATCGCGAGCTCGGTCGAATAGCCGAGCAGCTCGGCAGCCCAAGCGAAGCGGCGACTCCAGTCGGTCTTTTGCGCGAACGAAAAGCTGTACAGGAACGAGGGCGCGTCGCACGAGGCGCCGGGATACGTGTTGTCGCGCCAGGTGCCGCCGAGCGTCGCGGCCTTTTCGAGGATGACGAAGTCGTCGAGGCCGGCCTGCTTGAGTCGGATCGCCATGCACAGGCCCGAGTGCCCCGCGCCGATGATCGCGACGTGCGCGCGCTGGGTCGTTGCCACAGGGGCTGATGCGGGCTCGCGGGTGGCCGGAGCCGCCGTCGCTGTGGCCGTTGCCTCAGCCTCTGCTGTCGCTGCCGCCGCAGTCTCTGCTGCCGTCGTTGCCGTTGCCGTTGCCGCTTCTGGGGTCATGTCGTCTGCACCGCGCATGCCGGGTCGTACGTCACCGGACGCCAGCTTGCGGTGTTCAGCGCAGTTGCGCCAGATAGGTCGTCCCGCCGAGTGCCGCCATCTGACGCTGGATCCACCCTTGGCGGCGCTGCACGTAGCGCGAGGGGGCGTGCGCCTTGAGCCGCGTCGGGGCCGGCAGCACCGCCGCCAGCAGCGCGGCTTCGCTGCGCGTGAGCCGGCTCGCGTCCTTGCGGAAGAAGCGCTGGCTCGCGGCCTGCACGCCGTAGGTGCCGCGGCCGAACTCGGCGACGTTGAGGTAGACCTCGAGGATGCGCTGCTTGCTCCAGCTGAGCTCGATCAGCACCGTGATGCCGGCCTCGATCCCCTTGCGGAACCAGCTCTGGCCGCGCCACAGGAACAGGTTCTTGGCGACCTGCTGCGAAATCGTGCTCGCGCCGCGCACGCGACGGCCGCGCTCGCGGTCGGCGAGCGCCTTGTCGATCTGCTTGAAATCGAAGCCGTGGTGGAACGGGAACTGCTGGTCCTCGGAGGCGATGACGGCGAGCGCCGCGTTCTTCGAGATCCGGTCCCAGTCGCGCCAGTCGTGGCGGAACGTGTAGTCGTCGTCGGTGAGGTGCTGGAGGCGGTCGGCGACCATGAAGGCCGTGAACGGCGGGTCGACCCAGCGCAGTGCGACGACGGTGCCGATCGTCACCGTCGCCCACGCGAGCACGGCGATGACGAGCCCTCGGAACAGGCGGCGCGCGAACCCTCGACGACGTGATGCCATGCAGGGAGGGTTCGCGTGCGACCGTGCCGGCGGAAAGGGAGGCTCAGGCTTCCTTGGCGACGCGCGTGGCGCTCAGCACCTTGATCGCCTCGACCGGCACGTCGTCGTGCATGCCGCGGCGACCGGTCTTGGTCTTGGCCATCGCGTCGATCACCGACATGCCGTCGCTGACGCAGCCGAACACGGCGTAGCCGGCGCCGGTGCGCGGGCCCGGGTCGAGGAAGGCGTTGTCGACGAGGTTGATGAAGAACTGCGAGGTGGCGCTGTTCGGGTCGTTCGTGCGCGCCATCGACAGCGTGCCGCGACGGTTCTTGAGCCCGTTGCTGGCCTCGTTCTGGATCGGGTCGCGCGTCGGCTTCTGTTTCATTTCCTCGGTCATGCCGCCACCCTGGACGACGAAGCCGGGGATCACGCGATGGAACACCGTGCCGTCGAAGTGGCCCGCGTCGACGTACTCGAGGAAGTTCTGCACGGTGACCGGGGCGTCGCTCTCGAACAGTTCGATCGTGAACGCGCCGAGGGTGGTTTCGAATCGCACCATGGGGGACCTGCCTGCAGAGGTGTTGGGTTCGGAAAGGTTGCGAATATTAATCGGAAAATTGGGGACACTCTCCAATTTCGAGAATTGGGGACACTCTCCAATTTCGTCGCCCGCGGACATATTCCACTGCCCGCGGCGCGAAACGCGCGTGGGACGCTCCCGGAACCGGCAGGGGACACTCTCGAATTATGGAAATTGGAGAGTGTCCCCAATTTCGCCTTCGGTGCAGCGCTCGAGGCCGGCGAGGTCGCGATGCGTCGCGACGTCGCGGAAGCCGGCCGCGGCGAAGAGCCGACGCACGTCGGCGCCCTGGGTGTCGCCGTGCTCGACCACCAGCCATCCGCCCGGCACCAGGTGGCGCGGCGCCTCGCCGATCACGACGCGCAGCGCGTCGAGGCCGTCATCGCCGGCATACAGCGCTCCGTGCGGCTCGTGGCGGTGCACGCCGTGCTCGACGCGGTGATCGCCTGCCGCGATGTACGGCGGGTTGCTTGCGATCAACGCGTAGCGTTCGCCCGTGACCGGCGCGTACCAGCTGCCGACGCGAATCTCCACGTTCGCCAAGTGCTGCCGCGCCGCGTTTCGACGCGCCACCTCGACGGCATCTTCCGAAACGTCGGTGCCGACGACCCGCAGTCGCGGCCGCTCGTGCGCGATGGCGAGCGCGATGGCGCCACTGCCGGTCGCGAGGTCGAGCACACGACCGGGCGCGTCGGCGGGCACGTGCAGCAGGGCTCGTTCCACGACGAGTTCCGTCTCCGGCCGCGGCACGAGGACCGCCGGCGTGACCTCGAGCGTCAGCGACCAGAACTCCTTTTCGCCGAGCACGTACGCGATAGGTTCGCCGTGGGCGCGGCGCGTGACGTAAGCCTCGTAGCGGTCGGTCGCGTCGCAGTCGAGGATTTGCCGGTCGGGATGCGCCAGCAGGTACGCGCGCGGCTTGTCGAGCGCCGCCGCGAGCAGGATTTCCGCCTCGCGACGCGGTTCGTCGGTCACGCGACCCAGCCGTGCGATGCCTTCCTCGACGAGCCGGGAAATCTCGGTGGCCATCACTCCAGCTGCGCGAGCTGCTCCGCCTGCCATTCCTGCTGCAGCGGTCCGATCACGTCCTCGAGCGCGCCATCGACGATCGCTGACAACTGGTACAGCGTCAGGTTGATGCGGTGGTCGGTCACGCGCCCCTGCGGGAAGTTGTAGGTGCGGATGCGCTCGGAACGGTCGCCGCTGCCCACCTGCAGCTTGCGGTCCTGCGCCTGCTGCGCGACCTGCTTCTGCTGCCGCGTCTCGAGCAGGCGCGCACGCAGCAGCGCCATCGCGCGCGAGCGATTCTTGTGCTGCGAGCGTTCGTCCTGGCACTCGACCACGACGCCGGTCGGCAGGTGCGTGATCCGGATCGCCGAGTCGGTCTTGTTGACGTGCTGGCCGCCCGCGCCTGAGGCGCGGAACGTGTCGATGCGCAGCTCGGCCGGGTTGAGCGGCACGTCGTCGATTTCCTCGAGCTCGGGCAGGATCGCCACGGTGCACGCCGAGGTGTGGATGCGGCCCTGCGACTCGGTCGCCGGCACGCGCTGCACGCGGTGCGTGCCCGACTCGAACTTGAGCTGCGAGTAGGCACCCTTGCCCACGACGCGGCTGATCACTTCCTTGTAGCCGCCGTGCTCGCCGAGGCTGACCGACAGCACCTCGACCTTCCAGTCCTGGCGCTCGGCGTAGCGCGAATACATCCGGAACAGGTCGCCGGCGAAGATCGCGGCTTCGTCGCCACCGGTGCCGGCGCGGATTTCGAGGAAGATGTTCGCGTCGTCGCGCGGGTCGCGCGGGATCAGCAGCCGCGTCAGCTCGTGTGTCTCGCCCTCGAGCCGTGCGCGCAGGTCGTGCACCTCGGCTTCGGCGAGCTCGCGCATGTCGGCATCGGCGCCGGACGACATTTCCTCGGCGGACCGCAGCTCCTGCTCGAGGCCGACGAACGCGCGGAAGCGCTGTGCCACGGGTTCGAGGCGCGAGTACTCCATCGACAGCTCGCGGAACTGTCCCTGCTTCGCGATCACCTCGGCGTCCGCGAGCAGGCCGCCGACCTCCTCGAAGCGTTCGGCCGTCTTTTCGAGCCGGCGGCGGATCGAGTCCTTCATCACTCCTGCGGAGCGTCGAGCTTGTAGATCTGGGCGATCGCGTCGACGACGTCGTTGTCGCCGGTCTCGGCGGCATCGCGCAGTCGCTGGCTCGGCGCGTGGATCAGCCGGTTGGTCAGCGTGTTGGCGAGGAACGCGAGCACGTCGGCCTGGTTCTTGCCGTGCGAGAGCATCTGCTGCGCCTGCTCGAGCGTGTGCAGCTTGGTCCGCTCCGCGTCCTGGCGCAGCCGCCGGATCAGCGGCGCCGCGTCGCGCGTGCGCAGCGAATGCGTGAACCGCTCGACTTCGGTCTCGATCAGCTCGCCGGCCTCACGGGCGGCCTGGCGGCGGCCCTCGAGGTTCTCGTTGACGACCGATTGCAGGTCGTCGACCGTGAACAGGTAGACGTCCTCGAGCTCGGACACGTCGGCGTCGATGTCGCGCGGCACGGCGATGTCGACCATGAACATCGGCCGGCGCTTGCGGGCGCGCAGCGCCTGTTCGGTCATGTGCCGCGTGATGATCGAATGCGGCGCGGCGGTCGAGGCGACGACGATGTCCGCCTCCTTGAGGTGGTTCGGGATCTCGTCGAGCCCGATCGCGAAGCCGTGGAACTCGGCCGCGAGCTCGCGTGCGCGGTCGATGCTGCGGTTGGCGATGATCATGCGCCGCAGCCCGTCGGCGTGCAGGTGCCGGGCGGCGAGCGCGATGGTCTCGCCCGCGCCGACCATCAGCGCCGTGCGGTTCTCGAAGCTGGCGAACACGGTCCGTGCCATCGCCACGGCAGCCGAGGCGACCGAGACCGCGTTCGCGCCGATCTTGGTCTCGGTGCGGACCCGCTTGGCGACCGAAAAGGCCGACTGGAACAGCCGGTTCAGCACCGGGCCGGTGGTGCCGGCTTCCTGTGCGACGCGGTAGGCGTCCTTGAGCTGGCCGAGGATCTGCGGCTCGCCGAGCACCATCGAGTCGAGCCCGGAGGCCACGGCGAACGCGTGCGCGACGGCCTTCTGCTCGCCGTGGTGATAGAGGTGGCTCAGCTGCAACGCGTTGCCGAGGCCGTGGTAGCGCTGCAGCCAGTCGCCGAGCTCGCTGGGCCCGGCCGACTCGGTCACGCAGTACAGCTCGGTACGGTTGCACGTCGAGACGATGACCGACTCGCGCACGTCCGGCAGCCCGCGCAGCTGCTGGAGGGCGTCGGGAATCCGGGTGGGTTCGAATACCACTCGCTCGCGCACTTCGACGGGCGCGGTGCGGTGATTGATACCGACAACGACGAGAGACATCCGGATCCCGGTCTGGAAAGACGCGAAATTCTCGGGGAACGGACTCGGCAACACAAGCCGCAGCGGGCATCCGCTATAGTGGCCGGGCCATGCCTATCCGCATTTGCCGTGTCTTCCGTTGCGGTCTCTCGGCCGCCTCGTTGTGGTTTCTCGCAGCCTGCGCCCCCACCGGCGCAGTGCGGGCGCCGGAGCACGCGCCGACGGTGGCCGTCGAAACGGTGCTCGCCGACGCCGAGGCCGCCCTGCAACGCGGCGACTTCCCGGCCGCCGCGAAGGCTTACCGCGAGGGCGCACAGCGCTCCGAGGACGAGACCGTCGCCGAGCAGGCGACGCGCGTGGCGTTCGAGCATCAGCAACTGAAGGAAGCGGCCCTCGCCGCCGAGCGCTGGCTGCAGCTCAACCCCACCAGTGAAAACGCCCGGCGTTACGCCGGCCTCGCGGCGCTCAAGCTGCACCGGCTCGACGACGCGGAGCGGCACTTCGCGAGCCTGCTGGACACCGTGTACATCAGCCCGGCCGCCGGTTACCTGGCGCTCGCCCCCGTGATCGGAGCGGAAACGACGCCGGCCGACGTGATGGAGCTGTTCCGCCGCCTCTCGGCCCGGCACCCCGACGTCGCCGAAGGCTTCTACACGTACGCCGGCGCGGCCCTGCGGGCCGACAATTTCGTGCTCGCGGAAAAGACCGCCGAGACGGCGGTCGCCAAGGCGCCGTACTGGAAGCCCGCGAAAATGCTGCTGGCGCGCACGCGCATCGCCAACGGCAAGGAAGAGGAGGGGCTGGCGCTCGCCCGTGAACTCGTCACGGACGCGGAATCCGACGTCTCGACGCACCTCGAATATGCCCTGATGCTGGCGGCGACCGGCCGCGACGAAGAGGCGCGCGCGATGCTGACGCCGTACACCACCGGCAGGACAGTCATCCCGGGCGCCGTGCGCACGCTTGGCGTCATGGAACTCGACGCCGGCAACCTCGATGCCGCGAGCGTGCAGTTCGAGAACCTGCTCGCGACCGGCGCGCAGTCGTACGAGGCGCTCTATTACCTCGGCACGATCGCCGAACGTCGCAAGGATCCGGACCGGGCCCTGCGGTACTACCAGCGCGTCGCGGCAGGCGATTACAGCCTCGTGGCGCAGCAACGCGTGGCGCGCATCAAGGCGGAGCAATCGGGCGTGCAGGCGGGTCTCGCCCACCTCGACGAGCTGGCCAAGGCGCAGCCGCAACTGGCGCCCGACATTTACTCGGCCAAGGCCGCGTTGCTGGCCGCGAGCGACGAGGACAAGCGCGCCGGCCAGGTGTACGACGAGGGCCTCGGCAAGTTCCCGGACGCCCTCGAGCTGCGCATGAACCGCGTGTTTTTCTACGAGCGGACCGGTCGCGCGGACAACGCCGTGCGCGAGCTGCGCCAGTTGCTGCAGGACCGTCCGGGCGACGCGCAGTTGCAGAACGCGCTTGGCTACACGCTGGCCGACAATGGCCGCAACCTCGGCGAGGCGCGCACCCTGATCGTGGCCGCGCTCGGGCAGATGCCCGACAACGCGGCGATGCTCGACAGCATGGGCTGGCTGCTGTTCCGCGAGGGCAAGTACGCCGAGTCGCTCGGCTACCTCGAGCGCGCGGCGAAGCTCGCCTCCGACCCGGAGATCGACCTCCACATCGGCGAAGTGCAGTGGGCCATGGGTGAGCAGACGACGGCGCGAGCCACCTGGCAGGCCGCGCTCGAACGCGCACCCGACAACGACAAGCTGCGCCAGCGCCTCGAACGGGCCGGGCGCTGAGCCGGCCGGCCGGCGGCAGCGCCCCATGCCACGCTCGATGCGAGTCATGGCCCCGCGGTGGGCCGCCCTGCTGGGCGCGCTGGTGATCGCCGGCTGCGCCACCGTCCCCCGCGGCGGCGCGGGGCCCGGGGCGCCGGTCGACCCCGAGCAACTCCCGCAGTGGGTGGCCAAGGGTCGCATCGCGCTGACGGCAAACGGCGAAGGCGGCGCCGGCGCGTTCGTCTGGCAACAGCGGTCGGAGCGGACCGAACTGTCCGTGCGCGGCCCGTTCGGCGCCGGGGGTCTGAGCGTCGTCACCGACGGCGAGAACCTCGAGCTCGACGACGGGTCCGGCCAGCCGATCGACGGCGAGCGGGCGCGAATCGCGCTCGAACAGCGCCTCGGTGCCAGCCTGCCGCTCGCACAGTTGCGCTACTGGATGCTCGGAGTGCCGGCGCCGTCGGCCCCCGCGCAGCAAGCCACCGGCGCGGTGCCGGGCTTCACCCAGGCGGGCTGGGTCGTCGAATATCCGGCCTACCGCCCGGCCGGGCCGTGGTCGCTGCCGGCCCGCCTGACCGCGACCACCGCCAACGCGCGCGTCCGGCTCGTGATCGACGACTGGCAACTGCCCCCCGACGCCCCATGAACGAGCCGCTCGGTCACCCGACGCCCTGGCCGGCGCCGGGCAAGCTCAACCTGTTCCTGCACGTCGTCGGGCGCCGCCCCGACGGCTATCACCTGCTGCAGACGGCCTTTCAATTCATCGACTTGTGGGATTCGTTGCGCTTTTTCCGGCGGCCGGGCGGGGTCGTCGAACGACTCGACGACGTGCCCGGCGTGACGGCCGAGCACGACCTCACCGTGCGTGCGGCCCGCCTGCTGGCTGCGCGCGCGGTCGAGGCCGGGCAGACGCCTCCCGGCGTGGCGATCGGGCTCGCCAAGCGGCTGCCGATGGGCGGCGGCGTCGGGGGCGGCAGCGCGGACGCGGCCACGGTGCTGGTGGCGCTCAACGAGCTCTGGGGCCTCGGCCTGTCGACGGACACCCTGGCCGAGCTGGGCGTACGGCTCGGTGCCGACGTGCCGGTGTTCGTCCACGGCCGGGCGGCCTGGGCCGAAGGGGTCGGCGAACGCCTCGTGCCGGTCGACTTCCCGGAGCCCGTTTACGTGCTCGTGCGCCCCGACGTTGCAGTCGGAACGGCGGAAATCTTCAAAGCCCCTGAATTGACACGTGATTCACCGGTCACGACAATAGCCGGTTTCCTGCAGACCGGCGGCCGCAACGATTGCGAACCCGTCGTGCGCGCGCGTTACCCGCGGGTGGCCGCGGCGCTCGACTGGCTCGGACGGTTCGGCCCGGCGCGGCTGACGGGCACGGGTTCGTGCGTGTTCGTGCCGATGGCGGACGTGGGCAGCGCCGAGGCGTTGCTCGCGCAGGTCCCGCAGGAATGGCAGGCGTGGGTGACGCGAGGCATGAACCGCTCGCCGTTGCTCGAGCGCCTGCAGTTCGAACGGCTGGGAAGCCGCCGCGCGGAGGGGACCCGCGGCCAGGTAGGGACGGGCTGAACGACTACTGCGTGTTGGGGTGTCGCCAAGTGGTAAGGCAGCGGGTTTTGATCCCGCCATTCGGAGGTTCGAATCCTTCCACCCCAGCCAACCGAGAACCAGAGAGAACGTAGCAGATGGACGGCCCCATGATGGCGGTGTTCACAGGCAACGCGAACCCGCAGCTCGCGCATGACATCACGCGCTACCTGCAGGTGCCGCTGGGTCGGGCCCACGTCGGTCGCTTCAGCGACGGCGAGGTCACGGTCGAGCTGATGGAGAACGTGCGCGGACGCGACGTCTTCATCGTGCAGTCGACGTGTCCGCCGGCCAACGACCACCTGATGGAGCTTCTGGTGATGGTCGACGCGTGTCGTCGCGCCTCCGCCCAGCGCATCACCGCGGTCGTGCCGTATTTCGGCTACGCCCGCCAGGATCGCCGCCCGCGCGCCACGCGCGTGGCGATCACGGCCAAGGTGGTCGCCAACATGCTGGCCAGCGTCGGCGTGCACCGCGTGCTGACGGTCGACCTGCACGCCGACCAGATCCAGGGGTTCTTCGACATCCCCGTGGACAACGTCTACTCCTCGCCGGTGCTGCTGGGCGAGGTGTGGCGGCAGAAGTATCCGGACCTCGTCGTCGTCTCGCCGGACGTCGGCGGTGTCGTGCGTGCACGCGCGATCGCGAAGCGGCTCGACGACGCGGACCTCGCGATCATCGACAAGCGTCGCCCGCGCGCGAACGTGTCGGAGGTCATGAACATCATCGGCGAGGTCGAGGGCAAGAGCTGCGTCCTCGTCGACGACATGGTCGACACCGCCGGCACGCTGTGCCACGCGGCGAAGGCCCTGAAGGACCACGGCGCCAAGAGCGTCGCGGCCTACATCACCCACCCCGTGCTCTCGGGCCCGGCGGTGGACCGCATCGAGGCCTCGGCGCTCGATGAGCTGGTGGTGACGGACACGATCCCGCTGCGCGAGAACGCGCGCGGCTGTCACAAGATCCGCCAGCTGTCGGTCGCGGGCCTGCTCGCCGAAACGATGCGGCGCATCCGCGACGAGGAGAGCGTCAGTTCGCTGTACCTCGATTGAGGTAAAGCGAACTGCGAGTGGCTAGCGGTTAGTGGCTAGTGGCTAGTGGTTCGGAAGGCGCCGTTGCGCGCTTCCGACTGACCACTAACCGCCAGCCACTAACCACTTTTTTGGAGCTGCACCACTGGTCGCGGTGGCGCAGGTGTTTGTCGTAACTGGAGTTGTAAACATGAAGACCTCTTTCGAACTCGTCGCCGAGTTCCGTGA
>Ga0065704_10071655_pt1 | contig 10362 bp, 13 predicted proteins | sample SwiRhicommuniRL2_FD_59091 | JGI IMG/M metagenome (GOLD analysis project Ga0065704, IMG submission 59091) | Switchgrass rhizosphere bacterial communities from Rose Lake, Michigan, USA - RL2 v2 (version 2) | ecosystem: Host-associated > Plants > Roots > Rhizosphere > Soil | place: East Lansing, MI | reverse complement strand
GCCCGGGGCCACCGGAGAGGTGGCAGAGTGGTTGAATGTACCTGACTCGAAATCAGGCATACGTTAATAGCGTATCGAGGGTTCGAATCCCTCCCTCTCCGCCAGTTTCAAGAAAGCCCCCGCAAGGGGGCTTTTGCGTTGTGGGAGGCTGACCCAGCGCTGCCGCGACTTACCTCGTGGGCGGCTGCGCCTAGAATAGCGGTCTTTGCCCGGGAGCCGTCATGTCCGAAATCCTCGTCCCCGTTTCCTTCGGTGAGCTGCTGGACAAGATCGCCATCCTCCAGATCAAGTCCGAGCGCATGAGCGATCCCGCCAAGCTCGCCCACGTGCGCGATGAACTGGCCGCGCTGGAACACAGTTGGATGGCGCATCCGGTCGCCGGCCACAACATCGCCGAACTGCGCGCCCAGCTGAAGGCCGTCAACGAGCGCCTGTGGGTGATCGAGGATGACGTGCGCCTGAAGGAGAAGGCGCAGGCATTCGACGAGGATTTCATTCGCCTGGCCCGCAGCGTCTACATCGAGAACGATGAGCGGGCCCGGATCAAGAAGGCGATCAACCTCGCGCTGGGTTCCAGCTATGTGGAAGAGAAGTCGTACCAGGACTACCGCTCCGGCGGCACGTCCTGACGGAGCCCCGGGCTACCCGCCAAGATCGTTGCGGCGACGTTCGAAGGCGGCGATGGCGTCTTCCACGGTGATCAGGTCCATCACGCCATCGTGCTCGATCTTGGTTCCCCACTTCAGCGCCGCGGCCGGCCGGCCCTTGTAGCGGCGCGCGGCATCGTCGTAGCGATCCACGCAGTAGCGGACGCTGGAGTAAGGGCCGCTGCGAAGCGGGTTGCTGGCCGCATGCAGCCCCAGCACGGCCGCACCCATCGCGTTGGCGATGTGCATGGGGCCGGAATCCGGCGTCATCACCAAGTCCGCGCGCGCCAGCAGCGCCGGGAGTTGCTTGAGGGTGTCCTTGCCCACCAGGTCCAGCACCGGCGAGCGCATGGCCGAGATGATCGCGTCGGCGGTGCGTCGCTCCAGGTCGCTGCGGCCTCCGCACACCACGATGCGCCAACCCTGCGCGGCGGCGTGGTCGGCCACCGCGGCATAGCGGTCGGCATACCAGTTGCGCCGTTCGTGGCTGGAGCAGGGTGAAATCACCAGCGTGCGCTGCCCGTCTGCGCTCCACTGCGCGGCCGCCCAGGCGTGCGCGTCGGCGGGTACCGGCAGGTCCCAGACCACATCGGTCTGTTTCAGGCCGAGGGGTTCGCAGAAGCTGCCGATCGCGTCGAGCACGTGGATGCCGGGCCGGTCGGGAATACGCTCGTTGACGATCAGGCCATGCAGGTCCTTCGAGCGGCTGCGGTCGTAGCCGATCCGGCGCCGGGCAGGAATGAAGGCCGACAACAAATTGGCGCGCAGGGCCACCTGCATCTGCAGCAAGGCGTCGAATCCTCCTGCAGGCAACGCGCGGCGCAAGGCGCGCATGCCGGCCAGCCCGGTCTTCTTGTCGTAGGTGTGGAAGGTCACGCCGTCCAGTCCTTCGAGCAGCTTGAATCCGCCCTTGTCGATCACCCAATGCAGGTGCGCCCGGGGCCAGTGCCGTTGCAGGGTACGCACCAGCGGCACGACATGGGTCACGTCGCCGAGTGCGGACAGGCGGAGCAGGCAGAGTGATTGGGGAATCGTGGACAAGTGTTGTTAGACTCGCTGGATGGTCGGATTTGACGCCTCGGAATCCCTGACGCCGTTCCGCGAAGGCAGCGGATACGGTGCGATTCTGTTCGACCGCAAACACCTGCGGCAAGCGGATCCCGACTGGTTCGCACCGGAGAAGTGGGGAGACCGTGCCCGCCCGGTCGACAGTGGCGGACGGGGCGGGGCCTGGTTCATCGATGCGCCCTCCAGTCAGTGCGTGTTGCGCCACTACCGGCGTGGTGGCCTGGCTGCGCGTTTCAGCCAGGACCGCTACCTCTGGCACGGCCCCGACCGCACACGCAGTTTCGCCGAATTCCGGCTCACGCGCGCGCTGCTGGCGCGCGGCCTGCCGGTGCCGCGCCCGGTGGCCGCCAGCTATGTGCGTGACGGCATGTTCTACCGCGCCTCCATCCTGTTGGAACGGTTGATGGAGGTGCGTACGCTGGCCGATATCGCAGGCCAGGCCGCCGGCAATGCGCCATGGGAGAGCACCGGCAGGCTGGTGGCGCGCTTCCATCGCGCGGGCCTGGACCACGCCGACCTCAACGCGCAGAACATCCTTTTCGATGGCGGCGGACATGGTTGGCTGATCGATTTCGACCGCGGCCGGCTGCGCATCCCGGCCACCGCATGGCGCGAGCAGAATCTCGCGCGGCTCAGGCGCTCCCTGCTCAAGCTGCGCGGCGAACGCAGCGCGGACGAAGTGGGCTACGACTTCGCGCACCTGCGTCGTGCCTACGACCATGCCTGGTCGCGAGGCTACTGACATGGACTGGGCGCTACGCTTCCTCGGCGTCGGCAATGCCAGTGCCGTCGAGCTGGGTTCGGCGATGGCGACGCTGGAACGGGGCGGGCAGCCCTGGCTGGTGATCGACTGCGGTGGCGAGGGACTGACGGCGTACCAGACCCGGTATGGCGGGATGCCCGATGCTATCTTCCTCACCCATCTGCACCTGGACCATGTCGCCGGCTTCGAACGCCTGTTCGTGGGCAGTTATTTCGATTCCGCACGGCGGGGCAGGGTGCGCCTGTACGTCCCCGCGCCGCTGGTTCCGTTGCTGCACCAGCGCGTCGCCAGTTATCCGAACGTGCTGGCCGAGGGCGGCGCGAATTTCTGGGATGCGTTCCAGTTGGTGCCCGTGGGCGATGCGTTCTGGCACGACGGCCAGCGGCTGGAGGTGTTTCCCGTTCGCCATCACTGGCCCGAGACGGCGTTCGGGCTGCGCCTGCGTGGCAGCGTGGTCTGGACCGGCGACACGCGCCCGATCCCGGAGATGCTGGCACGCCACGCCGATGCGGACGAACTGATTGCCCACGACTGCGCGCTGCACGGCAACCCCTCGCACAGTGGCATCGATGACCTGGAGCGCGAGTATCCGGTGTCGTTGCTGGCCCGCTGCATGCTGTACCACTACGCGAGCGCGGAAGAAGGCGTGGCACTGCGCGCCCGCGGCCATCGCGTGGCGATGCCCGGTGAGGTGGTCCCGCTGGCGCAGCCTCTCCCGACGGCGCTGCCGTGAACAGCCCCACGCTGCCACGTGACCTGCTGGGGCGGCCGTTGCACGACCTGCGCCTGTCGGTCATCGATGCCTGCAATTTCCGGTGCGGCTACTGCATGCCGGCCGACCGCGTGCCCGAGGACTACGGCACCGATGCCTCGCAGCGGCTTTCCTTCGACGAAATCGAGACGCTGGTTCGCGCCTTCGCACGGCTGGGCGTGCGCAAGCTCCGGTTGACGGGTGGCGAGCCGCTGTTGCGCAAGCGGTTGCCGGAACTGGTACGACGACTGGCGGGTATTGCCGGGCTTGAAGACATCGCGCTGACCACCAACGGCATGTTGCTGGCGACACAGGCGCGCGCGCTGCACGACGCTGGCCTGCGCCGCATCACGGTCAGCCTGGATGCGCTCGACTCCGAGGTGTTTGCCGACATGTCGGGGCGCCGCGGACAGGTGCGCGACGTGCTGGCCGGTATCGATGCGGCCATGGCGGCCGGATTCACCCGCCTGAAGATCAACGCCGTCGTCCAGCGCGGCGTCAACGAAGCGCAGGTGCTGCCGCTGGTCGAGCGCTTCCGCGGAACGGGACACGTGGTGCGCTTCATCGAATTCATGGACGTCGGCGACAGCAACGATTGGCGACGTGACCGGATGGTCCCGTCCTCCGTGCTGCGCGACCGCATCGGAGCGCGCTGGCCGCTGCATGCGCTGCAGGCGGACTATCGCGGCGAAGTGGCCGAGCGCTACGCCTTCGATGACGGCGGCGGCGAAGTCGGCTTTGTCAGCTCCGTCAGCACGCCGTTCTGCGGCGACTGCCACCGGGCACGCGTGTCGGCCGATGGCCGGCTCTTCACCTGCCTGTTCGCCTCGGAAGGCGCCGACCTGCGCGCGGTGGTGGGGCAGGGCGAGGAGGCGCTGGCCGCGCACGTCGCCGGCCTGTGGAACGCGCGCGGCGACCGCTACAGCGAACTTCGCGGCAGTCCGGAAGTGCGGGACCGGCGACGCGTCGAGATGTATCTTATCGGCGGTTGAAGCCCCAGGACCCGCATGCCCCGCAAAGCCCTGACCCATCTGGATGCCGATGGCCGACCCGCGATGGTGGATGTATCCGGCAAGGAGGCCACTGCACGCGAAGCCCGCGCCACCTGCCGCGTACGCTTCCCGGCAGATGTCGCGCGCGAACTCAGACGGAATCGCCTGCGCAGCGCGAAGGGCGGCATCGTCGACACCGCCATCATCGCCGGCACGATGGCGGTCAAGCGCACCCACGAGCTGATCCCCTTCTGCCATCCGCTGCCGATCGACGGCTGCCGGCTGACCGTGGACTGGGACGGTGAGTCCACGCTGCGCATCGATTGCCACGTCCGCACCGTCCATCGGACCGGCGTGGAGATGGAGGCGCTCACCGGCGCCACGATTGCCGCGTTGACGGTCTACGACATGTGCAAGGCGTTGTCGCATGCCATCGTGCTGGGTCCCGCCAAGCTGGTGGGAAAGCGTGGCGGCAAGCACGACGTGGGCCGGGTCTGATGGTCACCGTGACATTGCTCTATTTCGCCAGCCTGCGCGAGCGCACCGGTGTGGCGAGCGAGTCGGTCAGTACCCGCGTCAACGATCTCGCCGGACTCTATGCCGAGGTCCAGGCGCGGCATGGCATCGCCTGGCCGCGCGAACATCTTCGGGTCGCGATGAACGGCGAATTCGCCCGCTGGCACGATGCTCCCATCGAGGGCAGCGAGATCGCCTTCATTCCCCCGGTGAGTGGAGGCTGAGCATGCACGGTTTCCGACTCTCCGAGGTTCCACTCGATGTGCCCACGCTGCGCGGATCCCTCCTTGATGCGCGCGCCGGCGGATATGCCAGCTTCGAGGGATGGGTGCGCGATCATCACGCGGGTCGGGCCGTCGGCGGCCTCGACTACCAGGCCTATGCCGCCCTGGCCGAGATCGAGGGCGGACGCATCCTCGCCGAGGCGATGACGCGGTTCGATGTGGTGGCGGCGGGCTGCGTGCATCGCGTGGGCACGCTCGCCATCGGGGACCTGGCGGTATGGGTGGGCGTGAGCGCTGCGCACCGCGGTGCCGCGTTCGATGCCTGTCGCTACATCATCGATGAAGTGAAACAGCGCGTGCCGATCTGGAAGCGGGAGCACTACCGCGAAGGCGATGCGGACTGGCTGCATCCGATGGGGGATGGGCCTTGAAGCCACGGTGCACCCTTCTTCTTTCTGCGTGCCTGGCAACCGTCACGTCTCTTGCCATGCAGGTCGGCAACGCGGCGGAGCTTCTCGTCGGCAACAAGTCCGCGGACACCGTCTGGCGGCTGTCGTTGCGTGATGGACGCAGGATCGGCGAATTCCGCACGGGCGAAGCGCCGCACGAGATCGCGGTGGCCCCGGATGGCCGTCTTGCCGTGGTGACGAATTACGGTGCGGCGAAATCCGGCAACACGCTGTCGGTGCTGGACTTGCGGAGCGGCAAGCCAACGCGATCCATCGATCTGGGACAACACAGCGCCCCCCACGGGCTCCGCTTCCTGCCGGATGGCCGCCGGGTACTGGTCACCACCGAAGGCTCGGCCAGCGTACTGGTGGTCGATGTGTCGAAGGGCGAGATCGAACGCGTGATCGAGGTGGGAGGTGGCACCGGACACATGGTGGCGGTGTCGCCGGACGGACATGTCGCCTATCTCACCAAGATCCAGGCCGGCACACTGAGCCGCATCGACCTGCAGACGGGCGTGAAGACGGTGGAGCGGCCTGCCGGGAAAGGCGCGGAGGGCGTCGCGGTCCGCCCCGATGGCGCCGAGGTCTGGGTGACCAATCGCGAGGACGGCACGATCACCGTGCATGACCCGCGTACGCTGGTCGTCAAGCGGCGCATGAGCAGCAAGGGATTCCCCATCCGGGTGGTGTTCTCGCCCGACGGCACGCTGGCGTTCGTCACCAATGCACGGGCGGCGACACTGGCGGTGTTCAACACGCGCACCAGGGTGCCGGTGGCCTCCCTGTCGCTGTCGCGCGAAGACATGACCTACCAGCCCACGATGCTGGGCAATGCGGCGTTGCCGATCGGCGTTGCGGTCGCGGCGGACCGTCCACGTGCCTACGTCGCGATCAGTGGCGGCGACAGGATCGCCGTGATCGACACGCAGCGCTGGCAGGTGATCGACTACTGGGTCACCGGCCGCGAACCGGATGCGCTGGGCATCGTCGCGGACTAGGGATATGACCCCCTGATGTCGTGTGCCCTAAAAGGCGGTGGCCCCGCCGGCTGACCTCGGCGCCCGCATCAGTCGATACCGTTGCTGCCTTCCGGCCCTGGCGGAGTTTTCAACCTAGCGTCGCGAGGGGCCGACGGGGCCACCATAGAAAACGAAACCGCGCTCGGGCGCGGCTGCGTCGTTCATCCCGATGGCTCGGGATGGATGAAACTGGCGGAGAGAGGGGGATTCGAACCCCCGAAGCGCGGTTTAGACGCTTACACACTTTCCAGGCGTGCTCCTTCAACCACTCGGACACCTCTCCGGGACCTGAACGCAACCATGGGCCGCTTTCAGGGCCGTGAATTCTAGCCTTCGCCGGGGCCGGCCACAAGCGAAGCCTCGCGGTGTCCGCGAGCGGAGGGGACGGCGGGCGGGGCGTGGCACAATGTCGGCATGTCCTATCTCGTCCTCGCCCGCAAGTGGCGCCCCAAGCGTTTCGCCGAACTGGTGGGCCAGGAACACGTGGTCCGGGCACTCACCAATGCGCTGGACAGCGGCCGTGTGCACCACGCCTTCCTGTTCACCGGCACGCGCGGGGTCGGCAAGACCACGATCGCGCGCATCTTCGCCAAATCGCTGAACTGCGAGAAAGGCACCAGCGCCGATCCGTGCGGCCAATGCGCTGCCTGCCTGGATATCGATGCCGGCCGTTACATCGATCTGCTGGAGATCGACGCCGCCTCGAACACCGGCGTGGACGATGTGCGCGAGGTGATCGAGAACGCGCAGTACATGCCTTCGCGTGGCAAGTTCAAGGTCTACCTGATCGACGAAGTGCACATGCTGTCGAAGGCGGCGTTCAACGCGCTGCTGAAGACGCTGGAGGAACCGCCGGAGCACGTGAAGTTCCTGCTCGCCACCACCGATCCCCAGAAACTGCCCGTCACCGTGCTGTCGCGCTGCCTGCAATTCAACCTCAAGCGGCTCGATGAAGAACAGATCCGCGGCCAGATGACGAAGATCCTCGGCGCCGAAGGCATCGAGGCCGACACGGGTGCGATCGCCCAGCTCGCGCGTGCCGCCGATGGGTCGCTGCGCGACGGTCTTTCGCTGCTGGACCAGTCCATCGCGTACGCCGGCGGTGCCCTCCGCGAGGACGGCGTGCGTACCATGCTGGGCACGGTGGACCGCACCCAGGTCAATGCGATGCTGGCCGCCCTGGCGCAAGGCGATGGCGAGGCGTTACTGCAGGTGGTCGCGCGGCTGGCGGAGTTTTCCCCGGACTGGGCCGGTGTGCTGGATGCCGTCGCCGAAGCGCTGCACCGCATTCAGGTGCGGCAGCTGGTGCCGTCAGCCAGTGTGGAAGCGGAGGGAGTCGACATCGAAGCCTTCGCCGGGCAGCTGCGCCCCGAAGTGGTGCAGCTCTGGTATCAGATGGCGATCAATGGCCGGCGCGACCTGCATCTTGCGCCCAGCGGACGCGCCGGCTTCGAGATGAGCATCCTGCGCATGCTGGCCTTCAGGCCAGCGCAGGCGGGCGAAATGCGCGGCGACGCTCGCGCTGCGGCAACGGCCGCGCCTGTCCAGACCACGGCCCCCGCAGCCGCACCCACTGCAAGCCCTGCCCGCGCGACACCTGCGCCGGAATCCCTGGCGCAGCCGCAACAGATGGCGCGCGAAGAAACCCCGGCTCCGCCGCGCATGGCGGCGCCTGTCGTCGAGGACGCGCCACCGTGGCTTCCCGCGCAGGCGAAACCGTCACCCGCCACGCCGGCCGCCTCGTCCATGCCGGCGGACATCGGCATCACCGATGCCGAGACATGGCTGCACTTCGCCGGCAGTTGCGGGCTGAAGGGCGTCGGCAAGCAACTGGTCGACAATGTCGCGTTCGCGGGCTACGCGAACGGCACGCTGACGCTGGCGCTGGACAGCGGCTTCGATTACCTGCGCTCCGAGCGCACGCTCGGCGAGCTTGCCGATGCCATCGCTACTCGTTACGGCGTGGCTCCCCGTCTCGCATTCGCCGCGGCGGCGAGTGATGCCGAAACGCTGAAGGAGCGCAGCCATCGGCAGCGCGACGAACGCCAGAGCGAGGCCGAAGAAACCTTCATGAATCATCCGGACGTGCGGCAGCTGATGCAGCAGCATGGCGCCAGGCTCGTCCCGGACTCCATCCGACCTTACGAAGAGTGATCACGACATGCGTGGAAACATCGCCCAACTGATGCAGCAGGCGCAGAAGATGCAGGAGAACCTGCAGCGCGCCCAGGAAGAGCTCGCCAAGCTCGAGGTGACCGGCAATGCCGGCGGCGGCATGGTCAGCGTGACCCTGACCGGCGCCAAGGAATGCCGGAAAGTACGCATCGATCCCTCGTTGCTCTCCGATGCGGAGATGCTGGAAGACCTGATCGCGGCTGCGTTCAATGATGCATCCAACAAGGTCGATGCCGAATCCAAGACGCGCATGGGCGCAGCGACGTCCGGCATGCCGCTGCCGCCGGGCATGAAGCTGCCGTTCTGATATTCGCCAGTGGCCGGCCTGTGCGGGGTGCCCGCCATCGCCGGTCCCGACGACGATCATGTCCAGTCCGCTGCTCGAACAGCTCATCGAGTCGCTGCGCGTCCTGCCCGGAGTGGGGCAGAAGACAGCGCAGCGCATGGCCTACCACCTGCTCGACCGCGAGCGGGATGGGGGCAAGCGCCTGGCCGGCGTGCTGGCCGAAGCGCTGGACCATATCGGTCACTGCGCGCATTGCCGCGATTTCACCGAAGGCGAGATCTGCACGCTCTGCGCAAGCGGCAGTCGCGACCGTCACCAGCTGTGCGTCGTGGAGTCACCCTCGGATCGCCTGGCGATCGAACAGGCGACGGGATACCGCGGCCTCTATTTCGTCCTGCACGGCCGGCTGTCTCCCCTGGACGGCATCGGACCGCGCGAGCTGGGGCTGGACGCACTGTCGGCGCGACTGGCGCAGGGCGAGGTGACCGAGCTGATCATCGCCACCAATCCCACCGTCGAAGGTGAAGCCACGGCCCACTACCTGGCGCAGCTGGCGCGGCAGCAGAGCGTGCGTCCGAGCAGGCTTGCCCATGGCGTGCCGCTGGGCGGCGAACTGGAATACGTCGACCGCGGCACGCTGGCGCACGCGTTCGGCGGCCGCAGTGAAATGACCTGACCGCACTCACACGGGGACGCGTACACACCATGACCGACACCATCTTCGCCAGGATCATCCGCCGCGAGATTCCCGCCGCTATCGTCTACGAGGACGATGAGGTGCTGGGCTTCAAGGACATCGCACCGCAGGCGCCCGTGCACGTGCTTTTCATCCCGAAGAACGACCCCATCCCCACGCTGGATGACGTGCAGCCGCAACAGGCGCACCTGATAGGCAGGCTGGCGTTGGCCGCGGCGGAGTACGCGCGCCGGGAGGGCTTTGCCGGGAATGGCTACCGGGTGGTCATGAACTGTCGCGAGGATGCAGGGCAGACCGTGTTCCACATCCACCTGCATCTGCTTGCCGGTGCGCCACTGGGTCGTTTCGGTACGCAGGCCTGAAAGACCGCTGTGTCGACCATGCAAGAAAAAAGCCGCTCGTAGAGCGGCTTTGTTTCTTCCCGGGGCGAGGTATTACCACCAGCCCCAACGGCCCCAGCGCGGCCCCCAGAAGGGGTCGTAGTACGGGTAGGGGCGGACCTCCACTTCGCGTACTTCCGGCCACAGATACACCACGTCCGCCGCGACACGGGGAAGCTGGTAGTCGTAATCGCCGATGCGCGTGCTTTCGTAGCCCTCGATCTTGCCAACGAAGGTCACCTCGCGGCCCTCGGAGAACACGGCCGGGTCGTAGAAACCCGCGCGGCACGCAATGAAGCGGCCATCGGTCGCATCCGGTGCCGAGGACAGCGGCCGGCCGGTGGCCGCGAGCGGACGCGATACAAGCTGGAAGCAGGGGCCGTTCTGGGCCG
>Ga0065704_10071654_pt1 | contig 10363 bp, 10 predicted proteins | sample SwiRhicommuniRL2_FD_59091 | JGI IMG/M metagenome (GOLD analysis project Ga0065704, IMG submission 59091) | Switchgrass rhizosphere bacterial communities from Rose Lake, Michigan, USA - RL2 v2 (version 2) | ecosystem: Host-associated > Plants > Roots > Rhizosphere > Soil | place: East Lansing, MI | reverse complement strand
AAGATTTTTAGACATTGATTTTCATCCAAAATCTAAGATCTAAAATCTAAAATCTTTAAATATGAGCGAAACAATTGCTTTTAAACCTGAAAGCTTAGCACAGGTTCATAAAATTATCGCAAGATATCCGGAAGGAAGACAAAAGTCTGCCCTTATTCCTGTTTTGCATTTGGCACAAAAAGAATTTGATGGTTGGCTGGCTGTTCCAGTAATGGATTATGTTGCAGAATTATTGAGTATCACTCCTATTGAGGTGTATGAAGTTGCAACCTTCTATACGATGTTCAATATGAAGCCGGTCGGGAAATATGTTCTGGAAGTTTGTAGAACCGGTCCTTGTATGTTGAACGGAAGTGATAATATCCTAGACCATATTCGTAAAAAACTGAATATCAAAGATGGAGAAACTTCTGAAGATGGGTTATTCACTTTGAAACCAGCTGAATGCCTTGGAGCTTGTGGATATGCACCAATGATGCAATTGGGGAAATTCTTTCATGAAAATTTAACAATAGAAAAAGTTGACGAGATTCTTGACCTTTGCAGACAAGGAGCCATCGCTTTAGATTAATAGTAAAGAAATGGGTAAAAAACTTTTACTTAAAAATGCACATATAGAGGGAATTCGTTATTTCGAAACGTATCGTAAACACGGTGGTTACGAAGCTGCGGAAAAAGCTCTTAAAATGAAGCCTGAAGAAATCCTGGAAGAAGTTAAAACTTCAGGACTTCGTGGTCGTGGTGGCGCAGGTTTCCCAACGGGAATGAAGTGGAGTTTCCTTGCAAAGCCGGAAGGTGTTCCAAGACACTTGGTCGTAAATGCTGACGAATCCGAACCGGGAACTTTCAAGGACAGATATCTGATGGAGTTTCTTCCTCATCTTTTGATTGAAGGAATGTTGATTTCGTCCTACACTTTAGGTTCCAATACGTCCTATATATATATCAGAGGAGAATATTCCTGGATCCCGGATATTTTGGAAGAAGCAATCGATGAAGCAAAAGCGGCGGGTTTTCTTGGAAAAAACATCTTAGGAACAGGTTTCGATTTGGAAATCTATGTTCAAAGAGGTGCGGGAGCCTATATTTGCGGTGAAGAAACGGCACTTCTTGAATCTCTTGAAGGAAGAAGAGGAAATCCAAGACTTAAACCACCTTTCCCTGCTGTAAAAGGTCTTTGGGAAAGACCAACAGTTGTGAACAATGTTGAATCTATTGCAGCAGTTGTTCCAATCATCGAAATTGGTGGCGCTGAGTATGCTAAAATAGGCGTTGGAAGGTCAACAGGAACCAAATTGATCTCTGCTTGTGGTAACATCAACAAACCAGGCGTTTACGAAATTGATATGACCATTACAGTGGAAGAATTCATTTATTCCGATGAATATTGTGGTGGAATCCCGAATGGTAAAAAGCTGAAAGCCTGTATTCCTGGAGGAAGTTCTGTTCCAATCGTTCCTGCAAACTTATTACTGAAAACCATCAACGGAGAACCAAGATATATGAATTATGAATCCCTTGCTGACGGTGGTTTCGCTACTGGAACAATGATGGGTTCAGGTGGATTTATTGTTTTGGATGAAGACCAGTGTGTAGTCAATCATACAATGACTTTAGCAAGATTCTACAATCACGAGAGCTGTGGGCAGTGTACACCTTGCCGTGAAGGAACGGGATGGATGTACAAGATCTTGAAAAAAATAGAAAAAGGAGAAGGTAAAATGGAAGACATCGATCTGCTTTGGGACATCCAGAGAAAAATCGAAGGGAACACCATTTGTCCTTTGGGAGATGCTGCTGCATGGCCAGTTGCTGCTGCTATCAGACACTTCAGAGATGAGTTTGAATGGCACGTTAACAATCCTGAGTTGAGCCAAACTCAAAATTACGGAATAGCAAACTATGCAGACCCTATTCCAGCTGTGAGTAACAGTTAAATAAAGATTTAATAGAATTTGTATTTTCAAATTCACTAGAAATAATGAAGAAGTTCTTTGAATTAGTTTTTGTATTTTTTGTAGGAACAACAATGTTGTTTGGACAAAATCAAGACACAGTTGATAATTCCGGATATACCCAATCTAAGTTTTCCAAGGGAACAATGTTCGTTTTTTGGGGTTGGAATAGAGCAGGATTTAGTAAATCTGACATCAGATTTAAAGGAAATGGTTACGACTTTACCTTGCAGAATGTAACAGCAAAAGACAGACCTTCTGAATTAAGTATGGCTTACATCGATCCGACCAGGCTTTCGATTCCGCAATTTAATTTTAGACTGGCTTATTTTATTAAGGATAATCTAGCTGTTGTAATTGCTCAGGATCATATGAAATATGTGATGGATCAGAACCAGACTGTAGATATTAACGGACACATTTCGGATCCAACTTATGCCAATATGGTTCAGAATGGTCAAATCAATTTATTAGATGAGCAATTTTTGACATTTGAACATACCGATGGACTTAATTATATCAATCTGGGTCTGGAAAAATACAAGAACATTTTATCCAAAAAAGATTTTAACATCTTTTGGGCTTATGGAGGCGGTATTGGTGCACTGATGCCGAAAAGTAATGTTAAGCTTTTTGGAAATGAGAGAAGTGATAGATATCATTTAGCAGGATTCGGGTTGGATGCGAGAACGAACATCGACCTGGTATTTTGGAATCATTGGATGGCAAGAGTAGAAGGAAAATTCGGTTATATCAATATGCCGGATATCAAAACTACTCTTAATAATAAGCCGGATAAAGCGAGTCAGGACTTCGTATTCTACCAGATCAATTTTGGGATCGGATACGTATTTAATAGAAAAATAAAGAATTAAAAATAGACTATTGCTGCACGCATATAGCCAAAAGCATAAGATATGAGCGAAGAAGTCAAAAAATTTAAAGTGACCATAGACGGACAAACTACCGAAGTTTTGCCTGGTACTTCTATCCTAGAAGCTGCAAGACAAATTGGTGGGAAATCTGTTCCGCCAGCAATGTGCTATTACAGCAAATTGGAGACCAGCGGTGGTAGATGTAGAACTTGTCTGGTAGAGGTTTCTAAAGGTTCTGAAGCAGACCCTAGACCAATGCCTAAATTGGTTGCCAGCTGTAGAACAGGTGTTATGGACGGAATGGAAGTAAAAAATCTGACTTCTGAAAAAGCACAGGAAGGTAGAAAAGCGGTTACCGAATTTCTTTTGGTAAATCACCCTTTGGATTGCCCAATTTGTGATCAGGCTGGAGAATGTCACCTTCAGGATCTGGGTTACGAACACGGTGTTGCCAATACCAGAACAGAATTTGAGAGAAATACTTATGATGCAGACGACATCGGTCCAAACATCAAACTGAATATGAACCGTTGTATCCTTTGCGCAAGATGTGTATTGGCTGCGAATCAGTTAACTGAAAAAAGAGAGCATGGAATCCTTTACAGAGGTGACCACGCAGAGATTTCAACAATGTTGAATAAAGCGTTGGACAATGATTTCATCGGAAATGTGATCGACGTTTGTCCAGTCGGGGCCCTAACAGATAGAACGGCAAGATTCGAAAGCAGAGTTTGGTTCACAAAACCTTACAACGCAACTTGTTCTTGTACAAAATGCAGCGGAAAAGCTGTACTTTGGATGAAGGGTGATACAGTTGTAAGAGTAACTGCAAGAAAAGACCAATACGGTGAAGTTGAGGATTGGATCTGTGATGAGTGTCGTTTCCATAAAAAAGACACAGCACTTTGGAATATCGAAGGTCCAAGACATATCGATAGACATTCTGTGATCTCTCTTAATCATTATGAGAAAAAAACAGACAGCTACAATATTTTGGATAATCCGGAAGCCAAGGAGATCAGTGTAGCAGACGAAAAAGAAATTGAAAAATTAGATAGTTAATTAAAAATTTAAATTCAACTTTTTTAAACTTTGAACTTTAAATTTTGAACTTTTAAAATATGGAATTACTGACTTTTAAAATCATATTAGTATTGGCGCTGTTCCTTTTGGCACTTACTATTGCTGCCTACTCTACTTGGGCAGAAAGAAAAGTGGCGTCTATTATGCAGGACAGGATCGGACCAAACAGAGCCGGACCATTTGGACTATTACAGCCTTTGGCAGACGGTGGAAAATTTTTCTTCAAGGAGGATTTCACACCCGCTAACGCTGAAAAATTCCTTTTCATTCTGGGACCATCATTGGTGATGTTTATTTCATTGATCACGGGAGCTGTAATTCCTTGGGGTAAAACATTGAATTTCGGAGGAATTTCTTACGACCTTCAGGTTGCCAATATCGATGTTGGGGTTCTTTTCATCATCGGGATGGCCTCTATTGGAGTTTACGGAATCATGATCGGAGGCTGGGCCTCTAACAACAAATATTCATTATTAGGTGCGATCAGAGCTTCCTCTCAAATGATTTCTTATGAGTTGGCAATGGGATTAGCATTACTTTCTATCATTATGATGACAGGAAGTCTTGATCTAAAAGCAATTTCTGAAGCTCAATCTGCTGGAAAAATTTGGGGATTCATTCCTGCGATTTCTGGGATAAACTGGAATATTCTTTATCAACCACTAGCTTTCTTAATATTTTTTGTTGCTGCTTTGGCAGAGACCAACCGTCACCCTTTCGATCTGCCTGAATGTGAATCTGAATTGGTAACTGGTTATTCTACCGAATATTCATCAATGAAATTAGGATTATATATGTTCGGGGAATACGTGAATATGTTTATTTCTAATGCATTTATGGTTGTTCTATTCTTCGGAGGTTATAATTATCCTGGAATCGATTGGGTAACCCATAACTGGGGAGAAAATGTTGCGGGAGTATTAAGTATTGTTGCATTTTTAACAAAAACGATCATCGGGATTTTGATCTTCATGTGGATCAGATGGACACTTCCGAGATTCAGATATGATCAACTAATGCACCTTGGATGGAAAACCTTGATTCCATTGGCATTGGTAAATCTAATTGCAACAGGTGCTGTGATTTTAGCATTTGGAAATTAATTGAAATTGAAAATTTGATAATGAGGTGATGTGATAATTTGATTGAAAATCTAGTATCTAACATCTGGCTTCTAACATCTAACTTATATTAAATGAAACTTACTAACAGATCAAAAGTTGTTTCGAATAAAGAAATGACCATTGCGGAAAAGATCTACCTGCCGGCGATCTTCAAAGGAATGGGAATCACTTTTAAGCACGCCGTAAGAACCGTGATGAAAGGAGCACCTGCAGTTTATTCTTATCCGGAGGTTCAGAAACCAAGAGCCGAAATCTGGAGAGGCCAGCACGTTTTGAAAAGAGACGAGGAAGGTAGAGAAAGATGTACGGCTTGTGGACTTTGTGCCGTAGCTTGTCCTGCAGAGGCAATAACAATGACAGCTGCTGAAAGAACCAAAGACGAGAAGCATCTTTACAGAGAAGAGAAATATGCTGAGATCTATGAGATCAATATGCTAAGATGTATCTTCTGCGGAATGTGTGAGGAAGCTTGCCCTAAATCTGCTATCTATCTCACAGACAGATTGGTAGATGTAGAACAAAATAGAAATTCTTTTATCTATGGTAAAGAAAAGCTGGTTGAAAAAATCAATGCAAGGATTGACATCACAGAAAGACAATCTGAGAAACAAAAAAAGGCAGTAAAATAATGGATCAAGTTTTATTTTTCTTAGTCGCATTTTTAGCAATTTCAAGTGCTGTTTACTTTGTATTTGCAAGGAATCCTTTATATGCCATCCTTTCACTTATTGTGACGATGTTCTCTATCGCAGGAATGTATATTCTTCTCAATGCCCAATTTTTAGGAATCGTTCAGATCATTGTCTATACAGGTGCCATTATGGTATTGTTCCTTTATATTCTGATGATGCTGAACCTTAATAAAGAAGACGAAAGTAAGAAGGCGAACCTTCCGAAATTCATTGGTATTATTTCGGTTTGTATCTTGTTCGTAGGAATGTTAGGAGCTTATAGAGGTCTTTCCGGAAAAACAACTGTGGCGGATAATATCGACCATTCGGTTGGTTTGACCAAAAATCTGGGAAGGTTATTGTTTAACGAATATGTATTGCCATTTGAATTGGCCTCTATCCTGATTTTAGCAGGGATTGTAGGTGCTGTTCTTATCGGTAAAAAAGATTTATAAGATTATGGGAGGAGATGTAAATACATTTATACAGCAGATACCTTTGGAATATTTTATTATTCTGAGTACAGTTTTGTTCTGCCTTGGTGTTTTAGGCGTTTTGATCCGCAAAAACGCCATCGTAATATTGGGATGTGTAGAATTGATGCTTAATTCTGTGAATCTTTTATTGGCAGCTTTTTCTGCATACAAAGGAGATGGCAACGGTCAGCTTTTGGTTTTCTTCATAATGGTGGTTGCGGCGGCAGAAGTAGCTGTAGGATTGGCAATCATCGCAATGATGTACAGAAATACCAGATCTGTGGACGTAAGTATTTTTAATAAATTAAGAGGATAATAAAAGGAATGGAAAATTTAGTTTACGCGATCGTACTTTTGCCTTTAGTTGGATTTCTTATCAACGGTCTTTTTGGAAAAAACCTTTCTAAAATATTGGTTGGAGGATTAGCAACATTGGTGGTTTTCGCTTCGTTTGTTATCAGTGCAAGTATATTTTTAGGCTTTGACAAAGAAAGTGCTCCTGTTATTGTAAAAGCTTTCGAATGGTTTAGAGTGAATGGGATCCAGGTTAATTTTGGTTTCCAAATTGATCAGTTATCATTGATGATGGTAATGATCATTACCGGGATCGGGTCATTGATCCACCTCTACTCTATCGGTTATATGAGCCACGATAAAGGTTTCTATAAGTTTTTCGCTTATCTGAATCTTTTCATCTTCTCAATGTTGCTTTTGGTTTTAGGAAGCAATTATCTGATCCTATTCATCGGTTGGGAAGGTGTAGGACTTTGTTCCTATCTATTGATTGGATTCTGGTACACCAATGAAGATTATGGAAAAGCGGCAAGAAAGGCTTTCATCATGAACCGTATTGGTGACCTTGGTCTATTGATCGGGATTTTCGCGATCGCAGCCAATGTTAACGCTATCGATTATCTTTCTGTCGCTCAAAATGCTTCAAGTTTTGAATTAGATGGCACAACAATTATATTCATCACAGCAAGTTTGTTCATCGGAGCAACTGGTAAATCTGCCCAGGTTCCTTTATACACATGGTTACCGGATGCGATGGCCGGACCAACCCCGGTTTCTGCATTGATTCACGCTGCAACGATGGTTACAGCTGGGGTTTATTTGGTTGTAAGGTCAAACTTCTTATTCACATTAGCACCAACAGTACAAGACGGAATTTTACTGATCGGATTCTTGACTGCGGCTTTAGCAGGCTTTTATGCACTTCGTCAAAACGACATCAAAAAGGTCTTGGCATATTCTACAGTTTCTCAACTTGGATTTATGTTCATTGCTTTAGGATTGGGGGCTTATACAACAGCAATGTTCCACGTAATGACACACGCTTTCTTCAAAGCTTTGTTATTCTTAGGAGCAGGTTCTGTGATCCATTCAATGAGCAACGAGCAGGATATGCGTTTTATGGGTGGACTGAAAAAGTACATTCCTATCACACACGCTACTTTTCTTATCGGAACATTGGCAATATCTGGTTTCCCGTTACTATCTGGTATGATTTCCAAAGACGAAATTTTGGTTGCAGCTTATGCTAAAAACCCGATCTATTGGGTAATGTTATTCATTTTAGCTGCTATTACCGCAACTTATATGTTCAGATTGTACTATTTGACTTTCCACGGACAGTTCAGAGGTACAGAAGAACAAAAACATCACTTGCACGAAAGTCCGGTGAATATGACCTTGCCATTGATCGTTTTGGCTGTACTTTCAGTTGTTGGAGGTTTAATTAATCTTCCTCACTTCATAGGACATGGTCATTATGCAAAACTATTGGAATGGTTGAAACCAGTATTGACAGAGCAGAGCTTCAGTGAAATGGAAGCAACTCTTTCCGGAGTTAATTTCAACACAGAAATGATTCTTCTAGGTGCTACGATATTAATGTTCTTCACAGTTTGGTTTTTTGTTAAGAATACTTACGTTAAGAAACAGAAAAAAGCACTTCCGGAAGAACAATATTCTGGATGGGAAAAATTATCCGCTAAGAAGCTGTTCGTGGATGAGATTTATAATGCCTGCATTGTAAGACCAATTGAAGAAGCTGGAAAAGCGGCGGCTATGTTTGATAAAGCAGTTCTTGACCCGATTGTGAATTTTATTGGTTTAGGGGCGCAGGATTCTGGAAGAGCGGCGAAACGTCTCCAAAACGGGAACGTGGAAAACTATGTGCTGATTATGTCATTGGCGATAGGAATTGTATTGATTGTTAACTTTATATTGAAATAATAATGTCCTGTTTACTATTAACATTATTACTTTTACCTCTCGTAGGTTCGGGTTTACTATTTTTCTGGAAGAATCCTTCCAGTAAATATATCGCATTGGCTTTTGCTCTTGCAGAGATGTTCATCGCATTTTATATGTTGGGAAATTTCGATTTCAATCCAACAGTAGATGCGCCATTGCAATATGAGATCACCTATCCTTGGTCGAGCTATATAAAAAGTAGTCTTAATTTCGGGATCGATGGAATGAGTATGCTGATGGTTCTATTGACGAACATTTTGGTTCCGTTGATCATTCTTTCTTCTTACAATGAGAGCAAAGGTTATCCTAATTCTTTCTATGCACTTATTTTATTGATGCAATTCGGATTGTTAGGTGTTTTCACATCTTTGGACGGATTGCTATTCTATATTTTCTGGGAAGTAACATTGATTCCAATCTGGTTGATTGCCGGAATCTGGGGACAAGAAGATAAGAGAATCAAATTCACAACTAAGTTCTTTGTTTACACATTCGTTGGATCGTTGTTTATGTTGATCGGGTTAATCTATGTTTACAATCACGCAGCATCTTTTGCTCTGACAGATCTTTACAATGCTACACTTAATACAAACGAGCAAACGGTAATATTCTGGTTTATTTTCTTTGCATTCGCAGTGAAATTACCAGTATTTCCTTTCCACACTTGGCAGCCTGATACTTACACCTACTCTCCTACTCAAGGTTCGATGTTATTATCGGGAATTATGTTGAAGATGGCCGTTTACGGTGTTATGAGATATCTGTTACCAATTACACCTTTGGCAATTGGCGGAATTTCAGGAGAAATCGTTATCATTCTTTCTGTAATCGGAATCATTTATGGAGCATTGATTGCTTTGATTTCCAATGACAGCAAACGATTGATTGCCTATTCTTCCCTTTCTCACGTTGGGCTAATAGTTGCTGGAATATTTGCATCGGCTGTTGTAACAATGCGTGTTGGACTTGACTTCGAAGGTGCTCAAGGTGCAATGATCCAAAGTTTTGCACACGGTATCAACGTTGTAGGATTGTTCTACTGCGCAGATATTCTTTATAAAAGATTCAAGACTAGGGATATCCGTCAGATGGGAGGTTTGGCAAAAGTCGCTCCCAAATTCGCCATCTTGTTTATGATCATCTTGCTTGGAGCAACAGGAGTTCCTTTGACCAATGGATTCATCGGAGAATTTATCTTATTGAAATCTATTTTCTCATACAATCTAATCATGACAGTTTTAGCAGGTTTGACATTGATCCTTGCTGCAGCTTATATGTTGAGATTCTACGGAAAAACAATGTTTGGGAAAGGAGACGACGCTGTTTTGGCAACAACCAAAGATATCAGTTCTGTGGAGTTCACAGTGTTGGCAAGCTTAGCAGTTTTTGTAATTGTTTTAGGTGTGTATCCACAACCCGTTATAGAAATGGTAACAAGTTCTGTACGATTCATCTATGCTTCTATGCTGAATTAGAATCAAATTTGAAATCAGTTTTCAGATTAAAAAGAAATATTAAATAAAATTCAAAACGGACATCGGCTTCCGGTTTCCGACGAAATAAATAAAGAAATGAGTGTTTTAATAGTTTTATTCCTTACGGCAATTCTGGTATTATTTTCCGGTGTTTTCGAGAAAGGCAAATATGCAAGATACATCGGAATCTTAGGATTGATTGTTGGTCTGGGAATTAGTTTTCTTCCGGAATGTGAGTTTTTTGCTCAGTACAAATCGATGTATGACTACAGTTACAATGCGGCTCTGTTCACAAAAGTATCAATCGTTGTCACTACTCTTCTATTCTTTTTGGGAGGATTTGCATTCAGTAATCACAGAAGTCATCAGTCAGAATTATATGCATTGATGTTGTTTGCACTTTGTGGAGGAATCGTATTATTTGGATTCCAAAACTTGGTAACAT
>Ga0065704_10071651_pt1 | contig 10383 bp, 9 predicted proteins | sample SwiRhicommuniRL2_FD_59091 | JGI IMG/M metagenome (GOLD analysis project Ga0065704, IMG submission 59091) | Switchgrass rhizosphere bacterial communities from Rose Lake, Michigan, USA - RL2 v2 (version 2) | ecosystem: Host-associated > Plants > Roots > Rhizosphere > Soil | place: East Lansing, MI | reverse complement strand
AGCTCTAGAAAAAAGAAAAACAAAATAAACAAAACAATCAGTCATAAGAAAAAATCTAAAAAGTTTATTAAAAAAGAGAGAGGAGGATCAAAAAATCGAATCACTTTGGATACCTTTAACAAACCCAAAGAGAGGAGAAAGTAATTGACTGCAGCAGATAAACGCCATCAAGAAGTAACCAAGAAAATAAAGTTAATCATGAGAGATGTCAGTGACGACCTAATGCAAAAAACGATGCCAATTTTAGATGTTCCAAAAGTTGGTTATGATAATACAATCTGGTCTGATGAGAAGAGAATGCTTACTATAGGAAATAAAATGATTCAGGTCAGCCCAGATAGCACAAAAAAAATTCCTACTTTTGCCCAGTATCTAGTCATGGCAAACGCTATCAGAAGGTTGCTTGACGAAGAAATGGAAAGTACTATTAGGGGTATGTACTACGCTACACTCAGTACAGTAGGAGACGAGAAGAATAAACAAAAATTTTGGAATACACAGGAAAATTCAGATGATGCTATCAAAGCACTGGAATTGCTGACAGGAGTTCCACGGGAAGAATTTTCGGTTACATCGAAACCTAAAGGGATGATCTCTGGACCTATCACACTACGCGTTGGAGGAGACACGATTGATTGCAATCTTGGGAGTAGAGCAACTTCACAACTAATTCCTACTAATATCAGTGACGTAGAAATCATCAATGTAAAGGCAAACTTTGTCATGGTCGTAGAAAAAGATACGGTTCTGAACAATATCCGAAAATCTGGATTTATACAAAAATATAATGCAATTTTAATGACAGGTTCCGGGGAGCCGGATAGAGCCACTAGAATGATGGTAAGGACACTCAATGAAGAATGGAAAAAACCCGTTGTAATTTTTGCTGATGCTGACCCGTGGGGGCTTGGTATTGCATTGAGGTATAAAATAGGAAGCGAATCACTGAGTTATGATAGTGACAGACTAGTCACTCCAAACGCAAAAGTGCTTGGGATGATGTTTTCAGATATCTATGAATATAATATTCCAGAAGTAGCAAGGTTAACAGCCTCTGATGAAGATATTAATAGAGCTAATGATATGAAAAAAAAGCCATGGTTACAGGAGAAACAATGGCAGAGAGAATTAAATCTGTTCTTGAAACATAAAGAGAAATGTGAGCTGGATGCATTTTTCAAGCATGGATTCAGGTACCTTGCAGAAACTTATATGCCACAAAAGTTAAGAGAAGTAGGATTGATCTGACCTAATCGGTTCGTATTGTAAGGTTCAAATCCTATTTTATTATATCATATGAGCTAATCAATGAATCTCATACTAATTATCTATTGTAGGGCCCTAAAATGCCTATATTTGATTCTGAAACGAACAATTCAAATAAATTTTTCAATTTAATAAAAAAGAAAAATCACTACAATAGCCAAATCTAGTTCAGCATACCTTAGGTAACATATGAATCAAATAATATTAATAATAGTACAAATTTCTGAACTCAAAATAGCCTTACACAGTTAACTATGCAGCTAAATATGCAGTTAAAATAAGGCGCCATATATGTTGTAGATAATTGATATGATGAATAATCAATTTAATCCTGTCCTTATAAATCCTGCGAATCAAATCTATAATTCAAATTCTTTTTCAAATCATCTTCTTTAATATGGATCAATCTATTATATTCAGATCTTTGATTAAAAGGACGGTAATTAAGCAAGTTATCCTGCTGATAATCATCAAACCTACTCATATAGATAAATGCAAGACATATTATTTGTCATTTATATTCTAATCCTCCTCTCTGCAGTATATACTACATTGTCATTTAGTCTAAATTTATTGTGTTTTGCTGCTGCTGCAATCTTTGGCTTAAGGCTTTTGTCTGTTCAAAACATTCTACCTATAATTCCTATGAGAAAGTCCAATTCATTCGTTTTCATCATGTTGCTCCTTAAGCCAATTCACAAAAATCATAGGAATCACAAGATTTCCATCTATAACATCTCATTTGTCTTCAAATTCCTCCATGATTTACTAGTCATGGTTTTCTTTACAGTCTTTAATTCTACGCGATTTGCAGATTGTAGAAATATTGTAATCAATTAATGTGCAACTCATAATAATGATGTGACAATATCAAACAAAACATTTACTTTATAGATACTTTTTAGATTGAATTTTTCAATTTATATTTGTTATCTTTTTCTAAATATATAGATCCTTATTAGTGCTATACAACAACTTACAATTGGTTACTGCTAGATTTCAATATTTGAATATGATTGTATAGACAGAGATGTGAATCTAAACAGATTAATGTTAAGAGAAGTTACGAACTTAAAGATAAAATAAAACAATGCCGAATTCTTTATCTTTTAACCAATACTAGATTATATTCTGATTACTTATTGAACTAAGTTGGGATTGTGACAGATATTGGAATAACTCTTTCATATCCATTACTATTCCATAGTAACCTTTTACGTTTTCCAATGTTGATTCATAATGCTTTTTATTATTAGATGCTGTTGCGTCAGAAATAAGAACTACGTCGTACCCAATGTTAAATGCATCTCGTAGAGAAGTCTCGACACATATTGAGGTATCTATTCCACAAAAGATTAGCGTATCTATGTTAAGACTTCTAAGCCATACTCCTATTTCAGTATCATGGAAAGCTGAATCCCTTCTCTTTATAACTACATGGTCGCCTTCAGCGGGCTTTATTTCATTGACTATCTCTGCGTCCCATGTTTCTCTTACACAAATTGGTTTCTTCTTTATTCTTTCTTCTCGAGATTTTGGCAAAATTTTATGACTCCTTGTTAAAAGATCAATACCAGAAGATTCCCTGACAGCTTGGGTATAAAAAATTGGAATTCCTACATTTCTACATAAATTAATAAGATTGTTTATCTTTGGAATAACTTCTCTATAGTACGAAGTTTCCATTCCTAAAAGATCATAGGAACCACCTTTACTAACAAAGCCATTTTGGACATCTATTACTAATAGAGCTGGATTTATAGTATACTCTTTCAGTCTTATTGTCATGGTCATACCTTTTCAATGATGATTTATAAGAATATGTGACTTTAAATATTTGTGTTAAAAGAAATTAGTAAGTGTATTTCATTATTATCCAAAATGTATTATAAGAATTACATTAATAGTAATGATGCCTATAATTTTATAGTTTATTAGATTGATTTCTAAGAGCATATTTTTAATATCTTTATTTTAATAGTTATTATTTTCTTAATTTTTTTACAGGATAAATAAATTTGTGCTACCTTTGGCAGCTTATAAATAACTACACAATTTACAATAAGATAATAGTAGAAGGTATTGATAGGAACAAAGTAATAAAAGATTAATGATATGATCACTTTTTTAAATTGTGGATATTTTCTTCGCTATTCAAAATATGAAAAATGCTAGAAAAATTCGATTCAGCGAGAGTCTGCAGTATATCTTATGTTATAAACCTAATGATACAATTTTTATTTTTTCAAACTAATAGACTGTCATAAACTTTGAAAAAGGACATGTCTTAAGACAATTAATATTAATATGCCATTTGTCAGCAATAATATTATGGTGCTTGAAGCAAAGTGTCCACAGTGCGATAAAAGAGCTGAAGTCGATGAGAAAATGATCGAAGTAAATTGCAAGCATTGCGGATTTCGAGCAAGATATGATGAGTATGTGGAGATCATGAAAGGTAGAGCAGTAAGTATGACTGATGATTTTCAAATGAATTGGGATAGGCACCCAATATAGCTCCAACGTATTTCATGCATTGACTTAAATAAACATATGGGAATATAGAAGGGTAGCATTTAAGAAGATCAGTTTAATTAAAAAAGAAGGATCATATTCCATAACGTGATCGGTGGACTGACTTTTATCTAGTATCACCAAAAGCTGCCTTTGTCAGAGCATGTAAGTTCGTTACCACAATTTTGACAGCGCAGATGGCAAACTTGAATAGGTGTCATTATGAATCCACAGCGAGGACATTCTACTGAATTCCTTCCAGGAGTTTCCTCATTGACGTTCATACTAACTTAATGTAAAACATGGTTTTTATTCTTTTCAATCCTGCAAACGTTAATAAAGATATAATGTTGGTTGAATTTAATATGGCTCAATTTAAACTTGTTGTTTCTGATAACAAAGGTAAGAGTATTTCTCAAGAATTGAAAGATAGAGCCGCCAATCCGTTACTGGGTTCAAAGATAGGGGAAATTATTGATTCTTCTATTATCGGTATTGCAGGGGGTAAGATAAAGATTACTGGTGGAAGTGACAAATCCGGAACTCCTATGCGTCCGGATGTACATGGCGGAGTGAAAAAATATGTTCTACTTTCTAGAGGAGTAGGAATGAGGAACGCTAGTGAGGGAAATAGAATAAGAAAATTAATAAGAGGAAACATGGTCACAGAGGAAATATATCAATTGAATTGTGTTTTGGTAGAAGGCAATGTACCAGAAAAAGCAGCAACTTCAGATACCAACAAAATTGCAGATGTAAAGAAATGAATTTAATAATCCTATTAAATTTCTTTAGAGCTATATTGCTAATTATCTAAAAATAAATAAAATTTTTTAAGGCAATTACCTTAATATCCCCCTGAAATTTACGATGATTATTGCACTGGAAAGAAACATTACCAGACTGGTATATCAAGGAATTTGGTTATCAGCCAAGTATCAATATAGGTACATCGGGTCATGTAGATCATGGTAAAACGACATTAATCGAGGCCATTACTGGGATTTGGACTAGCGCTCACAGTGAGGAATTGAGAAGAGGCATTACAATTAAAGTGGGCTATGCTGACGCAGCATTTTATAAATGTCCGAACTGTCCATCTCCAGTTTGCTATTCCACGCAGCCGACTTGTAATAATTGCGGAGGACCGAGCGAGCTAATAAGAGTTGTAAGTTTTGTCGACTCACCTGGACATGAAAGTTTAATGGCCAATATGTTATCAGGAGCGGCATTAATGGATGGATCAATTCTTGTAGTTGCAGCAAATGAAAAGGTGCCCCAGCCACAAACCAGAGAACATCTTCTGGCACTTCAAGTACTTGGAATACATCAAATAGTAATTGTTCAGAATAAGGTGGACTTAACTGAATATGAAAAGGCACGTGATAATTATGAAGAGATCAAGGATTTTGTAAATGGAAGTATAGCCGAGCAGGCCCCAGTCATTCCAGTGTCAGCGCAACACAAACTCAATATTGATGCATTAATAGAAGCGATTGAAAATACAATCAAAACACCTGTTAGGACTAGTAATGCACCAGCTATAATGCATGTTTTACGATCATTTGACATTAACAAGCCGGGTATTCCAATAAAACAAGTTAAAGGAGGAGCTATTGGTGGAGCCTTGGTTCAGGGAGAATTTCACATAGGAGATGAAATTGAGATTCGGCCGGGCTTTTTAGAGGAAAAGAAGAATAAATACGAACCAATTAATTCTACTATTGCTACCCTTGGGACAGGAGCTGGTATTGTAGAAAAGGTAAGACCAGGAGGGCTTGTTGCTATTGGAACAAAATTAGATCCAACCTTTATAAAAAGTGATTCATTGATAGGGTCCGTTGTTGGTAAACCTAATACTCTACCTAAAGATGTGGAAGACATCGCTGTAGAAGTTCATCTTTTTGATACAGCAGTGGGTACACAGGATATGGCCAAAGTTGAGCCAATAAAGGTAAAGGAGTCCTTGAGATTGAATATAGGTACTGCAGCGACCCTTGGAACGGTTATAAATTCAAAAGACATCAAGATCGAAATAAAGTTAAGAAAACCGATATGCCTCTTGCCTAAGAGCAGAGTAGCGATTAGCAGACGAATAGCCGATAGGTGGCGGCTGATCGGCGCAGGTGTGACAGTTTAGCAAATGGATGTTCTATGTGACACCAGTTTTTTAATGGTTCTTGTTTCTACGCCTATAGGAAAGTTGGAGGAAGTCGAAAAACAGATAGGCAAATTAAATATTTTGGTTCCTAGTATTGTAATTGATGAGCTCACAATTTTACAGCAGAAGGCAGGCCCCAAACGTTCCATGACAGCGAAAACCGCTATTGAGATTTCAAAAACCAGATTTAAAGTGATTGAGATTATAAAATCGCGGCATGTCGATGATGCAATAATTGAATACGCAATTAAGCATAAGTGTGCTACTGCAACGATCGATACAGCTTTGCGGAAAAGATTAATCAAAAATAAAATATTAGTAATTACGATAAGTAACAACCGATTATTGATTGCAAATAGTATAGATAATGAACAGATTTAAATTTACTTTATCATAATATAATTGTAGATTAGCAATATGTTTGATTACCAAGGTATCCAGTTTCATTGGATGGGCCATGATGGATTTAGAATAGTTAGTTATAACAAAAAAACAGTCTATACTGATCCATTTCAAATACAAAAGGCGCAGCAGAATAAAAATGATGCAAATATACTTCTGATTTCTCACAATCACTTTGATCATTTAAGTATGGAAGATTTAAAACATGTTATTAACCATAATACTTCTATAGTTGCAGCTGAGGAATGTATCGAACAATTAAAGGGATTAGAAATAAGAGAATTAAAGGATGTAAGGCCAGGTGACAGGTTAGAGATAGAAGATACTCCAATTGAAATCATCCCTGCATACAACACAAATAAAAAATTTCATCCAAAAGATGACAAGAAAGTCGGCTTTATTTTTACAATAAACAATCAACGCATATACCATGCTGGTGATACAGACATAATTCCTGAGATGAAATCTGTAAATGTCGATATAGCACTCGTTCCTGTCTCTGGTACATACGTTATGACATCAGATGAGGCTGCTAAAGCGGTAAACGATCTTATCAAACCAAGAAAGTTTGTAATACCTATGCATTATGGATCAATAGTTGGAACAGAAAAAGATGCAGAAAGATTTAGAGAACTTGTTAAGGTTTGTGAAACAAAAATCTTAGATCGGGAATAATTAAAAAAGATTAAAAAAGAAAATGTAACTACTTCATTCTTTTTAAAGACTTAAATACGATTTCCTTTTTTTATAAAATGAAAATGGCAGCAAAGAAAAAAGCAGCAAAGTCTGCAAAGAAAGGAGAGAAGTCAAAGTCCAAGAAGTGATCATCTAGATGATCATTCTTGTGATATGTTAGTTGACTATCATTCTCCCCTTCTTTTGTCACATTCTGCCTATCTGGATCATAATTTCATTAGAAGAATAAGTTTTGACGATCTCTTGCGATAGGATTAGTTATTTTTTGATTATTTTTTTCTTTGGATAAGTTTTTCGAATTGTAATTCAAATGCTTAATTTCTGATAAAATATTATTTGAATAATCTGTTAAGTTTAGATCTTTGAGTTTATCTATATATTAACAGATCATTCTATACGCTTCTCTTTTGTCCAACTGGCAGTACCTTAAAAAAGAGGAAGAAACATCAATTTTCATCATTATGTTAGATAGCAGGAAGACACTTCTTAGAACAGGCGGGTTTGAATTCCATACGAGACATCTTTTAATAATTGCAGTTTTAGCTATTGCATTTACTACAGCATTCATTATACGATCATATCCTGCAAAATATGGATTCTACCTTAACGAATTTGATCCTTATTTTGATTATCGTGCTACTAAGTTCATTGTTGATAATGGCCTAGAAGACTATTGGCGATGGCATGACACAATGTCATGGTATCCAGAAGGACGTGACATACCTAAAACTTCCCAGTCGGGTCTACACATAGTTGCGGCTTATCTCTATCTAATCTTTGGTAAAGGCATCTCTTTGTTAGATTTTACTATTATTCTACCTGTAATACTTGGTTCATTGACTACAATAATTGTTTTTGCTCTTGTGCGATCATTGGGTGGTACTACGGCAGGAATGTTTGCAGCCCTACTTTTTGCATTCACTCCTTCTATCATCCAGCGAGGAAACCTAGGATGGTTCAAATCAGAACCCCTAGGACTATTTTTTGGGTTGCTTTCAATTTATCTATTTATTTCTGCAATCAAACATCGTGAAAAAAAGTATGCAATTGCTAAGGCTGTGGCAGGAGGTCTTATACTTGGGCTTGCTAATGCATCGTGGGGAGGAGTTCAATACTTCAGCATTCCGCTATCAATATTCTTTATCTGTCTTCCCTTCTTTAGAAAGGATATACAGGTTCCAATGTATGTTGCAATCGCATTTACAATATTTACTCTCGTATCAGCGGGAGCGTTTCCAAGACCTGGAATATCTTTCGTATTTGGTTTGCCTGGTATTGCTTTGATCGGTAGTACTGCATTTTTGATTATTGCAAACTTCTTGAAAAAAATAAGTCAACCAAGAACAGTGGCCCGAAATACTCTTTTTCTATTGATTGCATTTTTTACAATTGCAATCAGCTTTCTTATAGCAGGGACATACTATTCTTCGTCCTTTAGATATCTTAATGCAATTAACCCATTTCTTTCCTCACAAAACCCTCTTGTTGAATCAGTAGCTGAACACTTTACACCAACACTTGTAGATTATTTCACAGACTATTCAATTCTATTAATGTTTGCTGGGTTCGGGGCATGGATGGCATTCAAACGTAGAGACGATATGTCGATATTTGCATTAATTATCGGACTTACAGGAGTCTACGTTAGTGCGACCTTCGCTCGGTTAATGGTATTTTCATCCATAGGGATCATTGTACTGGCTGCATTAGGACTATATGAGGTGACAAGGAGTATCCTAGAATATAGGGAACATTCCGCGTCAAGATCAACTACAATAAAATCTTCTAAATCAAAGAAAAGGTTCGAACATGGGAGAGTCCAGACACCAATGAAAAGAATTATTAGAATTGCGTATGTTGTGATAATAATTTTTATGCTTTCGATTCCTTTGTTAGATTATAAAGGTATACTCTATCCGCAAAACTCTAATTGGTTAAGCTCTGCTGATGTACCTCCATCGATAGCTAACGGAGGAACAGGTTATCGGTTACGAACTGATGACTGGATAAATGCCTTGGACTGGATTTCGAAGAATACTCCAAAAGACGCAGTAATTGCTGCTTGGTGGGACTACGGTTATTGGATAACAACCTTGGGCAATAGAACTAGCTTGGCAGATAATGCAACTATTAACCAAACACGTATTGCAACTCTGGCTAAAATGTTTATGGAAGATGAGGAACAAGGAATTAAAATTGCTAAGGATTTGAAGGCAGACTATATTTTAGTTTATGTGGTAGGACAAAGATATGGTGGAGTCAATGGCACTTCATTTTACACTCTGGGAAATGGAGGTGATGAAAGCAAGAAGCAGTGGTTCATTAGGATAGGAGGATTCAACGAGCTCAATTATCTAGAACAGGACGGTTTTACTCCAACCTCACAATTCTGGAATAGAACTCTTCTAGGTCATTTGATACCTTTTACACCTGTATCTTACGCCTCATTTCAGCAAGGAGTTCTGACAAATATCCAACCACAATATCAGCCTGGCAGTATTGCCCTTCATACGAAGAACATCAAGTATCCAGACAATACAGAAGAGAATCAGCCATTACGCTTAGTATACTCATCAGATAGTTTCAGAAAAGACGATCCAGGTCTTGTCTTTGGCGTTCTAATATATAAGGTAAATTATGATTATTACACTCAAAAAACTTCTGCTACAGACAACTTAACAAAGGAAAATATGCTGCAGAAACCAATTTCGTTATCCCAAAACGGTGATGGGACTTCCTCTGCAGCAGTGGATTCATCTACGTCAAAAGAGATCGCAGTAATTAACACTACTCAGGGAATAATTAAGATAGAATTCTTCCCTAATGCAGCACCCAACCATATCGATAATTTCAAAAAACTTGCACAAGAAGGATTCTACAATGGAACACTATTTCATAGAATTAATAAGGATTTTGTTATACAAGGTGGAGATCCAAATACAAGACTAAATGGTACTGGAAGAGAGCAGTGGGGCACTGGAGGTCCAGGATTTTCGTTACCGGAAGAATTTAATTCCATTCCACATGAGCGCGGAATTGTCTCAATGGCGCGTTCAAGCGATCCGAATAGCGCTGGTTCACAATTCTTTATAGTTCTCAATGAGTCTCGATTTCTTGATAACCAATATACTGTATTTGGTCGAGTTATAGAAGGTATGGATGTAGTGGATAAAATAGGAGCGTTACCGACAATTTATAACAATCAACCGACAAATTTAGAAGCAGCAAGAATTCAATCTATTAGTATAAAGGAAAGATAATCTGCTTCTAGAAAAACCGTTTATTTTTTATTACTTTTTACTTTTTTCGTCAAATAAATATGTCAACTATATTAAACGCTTGTT
>Ga0065704_10001568_pt1 | contig 10383 bp, 8 predicted proteins | sample SwiRhicommuniRL2_FD_59091 | JGI IMG/M metagenome (GOLD analysis project Ga0065704, IMG submission 59091) | Switchgrass rhizosphere bacterial communities from Rose Lake, Michigan, USA - RL2 v2 (version 2) | ecosystem: Host-associated > Plants > Roots > Rhizosphere > Soil | place: East Lansing, MI | reverse complement strand
CCGCCGCAGCGAATGGCGGCCGACCTCCTCCGCGCCGGCGGCCGCCGCCCGCCGCCACGGCCAGTTCACTCCGGCGCTCCCAGGCGATAGCCCTGGCGGCGGAGCGTGACGATCAGGTCGCTGCCCAGCTTCTTGCGCAGGTGCGAGATGTGCACCTCGATCGCGTTGCTTTCCACTTCCTCGCCCCAGCCGTACAGCGCGTCCTCCAACTGGGCGCGGCCGACGATATGGCCCTTGCGCGCCATCAGCGCATGCAGCACCGCGTACTCGCGCGCGGTCAGCGCCACCGTTTCGCCGTCGCGGGTGACGCGCTTGGCCACCGGATCCAGTTGCACCGGGCCGTGCGTCAGCACCACGCTGGGATTGCCGCTGCCGCGGCGCAGCGCCGAGCGGATCCGCGCCGACAGTTCCTCCAGGTCGAACGGCTTGACCAGGTAGTCGTCGGCGCCCAGGTCCAGGCCCTGCACCCGGTCTTCGAGCGCATCGCGGGCGGTGATCAGCAGCACCGGCGTGGTCACCCGCGCGGCGCGCAGCGTGCGCAGCAGCGCGTCGCCATCGAGCCCGGGCAGGCCGCGGTCGAGCAGCACGCAGTGATAGGGCTGCGCCTGCAGCGCGGCGCGCGCCTCGTCGCCACGGGTCAGCCAGTCGACGGTGTAGCCGTCGAGCTTCAGCCAGGCGCGCAGCGTGTCGCCGAGCGAGGGGTCGTCTTCTACCAGCAGGATGCGCATCGGGACAACGTAGCCGACCGGGCTTAAGGGAAGCTGATGGCGGCGACCCTAGCGGGTGCGCGGTGGTGGTGGCGCCAAGGCCCGCGCAGGCCCCGGCGGCGATCGCCGCGCCGCGCGATGCTGCCCGCCCGCGCTGCGCCGATCACGGCTGGGGACCGAACAGCCCCTGCGCCAGCTCGGCATCGGCGACCACCGTGCCGCGCCAGGCGTCCGACTTGAGCAGCATCAGGCTGTCCGCGTTATCCACCATGCCACGGTCCTTGATCGCCACCACCCGCACCACGGTCCCGGCGGCGTAGGCCGCGTCCCGCGGCGGCGCCGCGGCGCCGGCTTCCACGCAGCGCTTCCGGGTACCGCCGGCCCAGAACTGGAGGGTGGAGGTCTCGGTCCGGCATGCCACCAGCGCGAACCCGCGCCGCGCCACCAGCCGGTCGCCCACGCGCACCTGCACGTCGCCGCGCATCGACTGCCAGCGATCGCTGGCGGTCACGCAGCCGCCCAGCGTGGTCGCCAGCAGCGCGGCCGCGCACAGTCGGCGCAGGATGGAAACGCGGGCGGTACGGCGCGGCGGCGAACGGAGCGGGATCGGCATGGCCACAGGCTAGCATCGCCGGCGCGGCGCCGACATGGCTCCGCGCCGTGGCGCCCCGTACACTGCGCCGATGAACTATCGCCACGCCTACCACGCCGGCAACCATGCCGATGCGCTCAAGCACACCGTGCTGCTCGCGCTGATCGATGCGCTCAAGCGCAAGGACAGCGCGTTCTTCGTGCTCGACACCCACGCCGGACGCGGCCGCTACCTGTTCGCCGCCAGCGAGGCGCGCAAGACCGGCGAAGCCGCGGCCGGGGTGCTCAGGCTGATGGGCCAGCCGACCCTGCCGGAGGTGCTGGAACGCTATCTGCGCGCGGTGCAGGCCGACAATCCGGTCGGCGCGCTGGTCGCGTATCCGGGCTCGCCGCTGCTGGTCGCGCAGGCGCTGCGCGAGCAGGACCGGCTCGTCGCCTGCGAGCTGCAGGCCGAGGAGGCGGCCGAACTGAAGGCGCTGTTCGCCGGCGATCGCCGCGTGCAGGTGCATGCCGGCGACGGCTACGCGGCGATCAAGGCGTTCGTGCCGCCGAAAGCCGGCGCCAGCAAGATCGGCCGCGGCCTGGTGCTGATCGACCCGCCCTACGAGGCGCAGGACGCCGAGTACCCGCTGATCGCCGCGGCCCTGCGCGAAACCCTGACCCGCTGGCCGCAGGCGATGTGCGCGGTGTGGTATCCGATCAAGCAGCGCCGCAGCCTGCAGCCGTTCTTCCGCAAGGCCGCGGCGATGCCGGCCAAGTCGGTGCTGCTGGCCGAGCTGCAGGTGCGTCCCGACGATTCGCCGCTGCGGCTCAACGGCAGCGGCATGCTGCTGCTGAATCTGCCCTGGCAGTTCGAGAAGGTCCTGGCGAGCGCGCTGCCGGCGCTGAAGGCGCACCTGGGCGAGGCCGGCGCGGCGACGCGGGTGGAGTGGCTCAAGCGCGAGGAATGAGACGCCGGGCGGCGCCACGCGCCAGGCCTTGCGCGCGCCCGCGCGAGGTCAGTAGCAATCCCAGTGATAGGCCACGCGGCTGAAATCGCCGCGCCGCAGGTCGTCCGGATCGATGAAGAAATTGGCGATGCCGCTGTCGCCCCACATCATCTCGTCGTCGCTGTCCAACTGCAGCAACAGCACCTGCCGGTCCTGCGGCGCGCGCGGATCCTCCTGGGTGAACTCCGGATAGCCGCCGAGCTTGTGCCCGCTGCGGTTCAACGCGTCGTACAGCGCCTCGTCCACCGTGTCCTGCGGCAGCCCGAGGCGGCCGGCGTAGGCGGCGGCGACGTCGTCCAGCGAGCGGCCCAGCGCCTGCTCGAAATGCACGTCGCTGCTGCCGATGGTCTCCGTACTCACGTTGAACCGCATCGCCCGCGGCTTTGCCGGATCGAACGGCAGGGTATCGGCGGCCGGCAACGGCACCGCGGCCTGGCGCGCCGCCGGCTCGGGCCGCGGCCAGTACACCACGCGGAAATTGCGCTGCACGCTCAGCGCGGCCAGGTCGGCGCGATGGTCGCCGAAATTGGCGCCGTAGAAATCGTCGCCGCCGATGAAGAACTGCAGCAGGCCGTGGTCCGGGTAGCCGGGCAGCGGCGGCATCGCGCCCAGGTCGACCTGCGCCAGCAGCGCCAGCGGCTGGCCGCGCGCATCGCGCGGATACGCCGCGTCCCCGGTCCAGTACGGCCGCCCGCCGACCTTGCTGGCCAGCCGGTCGTCCTGCGCCATCGGCTGCAGGCTCAGCTGCGCCACCGGCTTGGCGGTGGGGTCCAGGCGCCCGCGGTACGGCGACAGGACGGCATCGGCCTGCACCGGCGCGGCGGATACGGCGGGGGAGGAGGATGCGGCCGGCAGCGGCTGCGCCGCCGGCATCGACCGCTTGAGCCACCAACCGCCGCCCAGCACCAGCCCCAGCAGCACGGCGAACAGGGCCAGCGCGATCACGCTGGACAGAACGATGGCATGGGCGGTCTTCATCTGCGGTGCTCGTGGTGGCCAGGCGCTACTCTAGCAACGCGCGCTCAGGCGTCGGCCAGGGGCGCCGACGCCTCGGGCTCGAAGAAACTCCAGCGCACCGTCGGGAACTGCCGCTTCAGATCGCGCTCGATGCGGGTGATGTCGGCCAGCAAGGCCGTGGCGTCGCGCGTCTCGCGCAGCGTCGCCTGCACCGACACCATCACGTCCTCGCCGAGCTGCATCGCGATCAGGTGGATCACCCGCTCGATCTCCGGCCGTGCCTGGAAATACGCGTGCAGTTGCCGCTGCAGTGCCGGATCCACGCTCTGCCCGATCAGCATCGCCTTGATCTCGATCGCCACCAGCACCGCGACCACGATCAGCAGCGCGCCGATGGCGATGGTGCCGAGCGCGTCCCACAGCGGATTGCCGGTCAGCACGGTCAGCAGCACCGCGGCCAGCGCCAGCGCCAGGCCGAGCAGGGCCGCCAGGTCCTCGCCGAAGATCACGATCAGTTCGGCCTGGCGGCTCTCGCGGAACCAGCGCCACAACGAACGCTCGCCGCGCAGCTTGGCGATCTCCTGCAGGCAGGTGCGCAGCGACACGCCCTCGGCCACCAGCGCGAAGCACAGCACCCCCACCGCCCAGCCCCAACTGCTCAGCGGCTCGGGCCGCAGCAGTTTGTGCACGCCCTCGTACACCGAGAACATGCCGCCGATGCAGAACAGCATCACCGCCACCAGGAACGACCAGAAGTAGATCGCGCGGCCGTAGCCCAGCGGGTACTCGGCGCTGGCCGGGCGCTTGGCCTGGCGCATGCCCAGCAGCAACAGCAACTGGTTGCCGCAGTCGGCCAGCGAGTGCACGGTCTCGGCCAGCATCGCGCCCGAGCCGGTGGCCAGCGCCGCCGCGCCCTTGGCCAGGGCGATGGACAGGTTGGCGCCAAGCGCGAAGAAGATGGCGCGCCGCGAATCGCCGCTGCCGGACATGGCCGCTCCCGAATCGAAAACCGGTGCATAGCGTAGGCAAGCGCGGTGAGCGTTGCGTTCACGGCGGCCGTCGCGGGTAATGCGAGAATCCAGGCTTCGTCGAGGATCATCCGGCCATGGCTACCCGCAACCGCATGCCTCCGTGGCATGAAAACTTCACCCTGCCCAGCGGCCGCGAGCTGCTGATCCGGCCGATCCGGCCGGAAGACGGCGCGCCGCTGCAAGGCGCTTTCAGCCTGCTCGGCCCGACCGAGATCCGCGCGCGCTTCCTGCATTCGGTGCAGGAGCTGAGCGAGGACATGGCGCAGCGCCTGACCCACCCCAACCCGAAGACGGAACTGACCCTGGTCGCGGCCGAGCCGCTGCCGCCGGGCGAGGCGGTGGTCGGCGCGGTGGCGCGCGCGGCGATCATCCCCGGCACGCGCGAGGCCGAATACGCGATCCTGGTCAGCAGCTTCGTCGCCGGCCAGGGCCTGGGCCGGCAACTGATGCGCAAGCTGGTCAAGTGGGCGCGGCGCAAGTACCTGGACCGGCTGTACGGCGACGTGGTCGAGAGCAACGTGCCGATGCTGCAACTGGCCGAGTCGCTGGGCTTCCGGCCGATGCCGCACCCGGACACCCCGGGGCTGGTCCGGGTGGTGCTGGAACTGGGCAACTGAGAAGGCGACCCGGCGCGGGCTGCTCGCGGGCGCTTGCCCACCTGCCTTCCGCCACGCACCTCGTTCGGGCGCGCAGCGGCGCGGCGGACGCAGCGACCCCATCGACCGCCGCACGGGCGTCCAACCATGCAACGGCCACGCACCTCCGCGCGCGCGGCCCATCCCCAATCCCGACTCCCCGATCCCAGCTTGCTAAACTAGCCGGTCCATGGCGCCTCTCTCCTTTCCCGTTCCGCCGCTGCCCAAGTCCGGCCAGCTCCGCGCCTTCTGGCGCGCCCCCGCGTCCTCCACCGCACTGGCCTGGCACATCGCCTGCGCCGCCGCGGCGCATCGCGGGCCGTTGCTGGTGGTCGCGCGCGACAACCAGAGCGCGCACCAGATCGAAGCCGACCTGCACACGCTGCTGGGCGGCGACGCGCGGCTGCCGGTGGTGCCGTTTCCGGACTGGGAAACCCTGCCCTACGACCAGTTCAGCCCGCATCCGGACATCGTCAGCCAGCGCTTGTCGGCGCTGCACCGCCTGCCCACGCTGAGCCAGGGCATCGTGGTGGTGCCGGTGCAGACGCTGATGCAGCGCGTGGCGCCGCTGCGCTACATCGTCGGCGGCAGCTTCGACCTGCGCGTGGGCCAGCGCCTGGACCTGGAAGCGGAAAAGCGCCGCCTGGAGAGCGCCGGCTACCGCAACGTGCCGCAGGTGATGGACCCGGGCGACTTCGCGGTGCGCGGCGGCCTGCTCGACGTGTATCCGATGGGCGCCGACAGCCCGTTGCGGATCGAGATGCTGGACGAGGACATCGACTCGATCCGCGCCTTCGACCCGGAATCGCAGCGCTCGCTCGACCACGTGCAGCAGGTGCAGCTGCTGCCGGGGCGCGAGGTGCCGATGGACGATGCCAGCGTGGAGCGGGTACTGACCGCGCTGCGCGAGCGCTTCGACGTGGACACCCGGCGCAGCGCGCTGTACCAGGACCTGAAGGCGCGGCTGGCGCCGTCGGGCATCGAATACTACCTGCCGTTGTTCTTCCAGGAAGCGCGCGGCGCCGGCGCCGCCCGCGCGGCCACCGCCACCCTGTTCGATTACCTGGGCGAATCGGTGCTGCCGCTGCTCGCGCCGGACGTGAGCGCCGCCGCCGACGCGTTCTGGGCGCAAACCCAGACCCGCTACGAGCAACGCCGCCACGACGTGGAACGCCCGCTGCTGGCGCCCGAGGAGCTGTACCAGGCGCCGGACGCGCTGCGCGAAACCCTCAACGGGCTGCCGCGCATCGAAGTGTGGGCCGCCGACCACGCGCGCATCGCCGAGGCGCAGGCGCTGGGCGACCAGCCGTTGCCGCCGCTGCCGATCGCCGCGCGCGACGCCGCGCCGGCCGAAGCGCTGAAGGGCTTCCTCGCCAACTACCCGGGACGCGTGCTGATCGCCGCCGATTCGCCGGGCCGCCGCGAGGCGTTGCTGGAAGTGCTGGCGGCGGCGGACCTGAAGCCCGAGGTGATCCCGAACTTCGCCGCATTCCTCCCTTCCCCCACCGGGGGAAGGTGGCGCGCAGCGCCGGATGAGGGGACGGCGCGCGCGCGGACCTCATCGAAGAAGGCTTCTGCCGCGGCCGCTTCCTCGACAGCCGAGCGGACAGAACTCCCTAGCGGTCGTACCCTCGCCCCAACCCCTCTCCCCCACGGGGACTCCCTTCGGTCGCCGACGGGAGAGGGGCTCGACTCCGGCAGTGTCGAGGCTTTGCCGCCTGCATTCGCCATCGCGGTCGCCCCGCTGGACGACGGCTTCGCCCTCGACGCACCGCGGATCGCGGTGCTCACCGAGCGCCAACTGTTCCCCGAACGCGCCGGCCAGCCACGCCGCACGCGCCGTGCCGGGCGCGAGCCGGAAGCGATCATCCGCGACCTCGGCGAGCTGACCGAGGGCGCGCCGATCGTGCACGAGGACCACGGCGTCGGCCGCTACCGCGGGCTGATCGTGCTCGACGCCGGCGGCATGCCCGGCGAGTTCCTGGAAATCGAATACGCCAAGGGCGACCGCCTGTACGTGCCGGTCGCGCAGTTGCACCTGATCAGCCGCTACTCGGGCGCCTCGGCCGAGACCGCGCCGCTGCATTCGCTGGGCGGCGAGCAATGGACCAAGGCCAAGCGCCGCGCCGCCGAGAAGGTGCGCGACGTGGCCGCCGAACTGCTGGAGATCCAGGCGCGCCGGCGCGCCCGCGCCGGCCTGGCGCTGCAGGTGGATCGCGCGATGTACGAGCCGTTCGCCGCCGGCTTCCCGTTCGAGGAAACCGGCGACCAGTTGGCCGCGATCGACGCGACGCTGCGCGACCTGGCCAGCAGCCAGCCGATGGACCGCGTGGTCTGCGGCGACGTCGGCTTCGGCAAGACCGAGGTGGCGGTGCGCGCCGCGTTCGCCGCGGCCAGTGCCGGCAAGCAGGTCGCGGTGCTGGTGCCGACCACGCTGCTGGCCGAACAGCACTACCGCAATTTCCGCGACCGCTTCGCCGACTGGCCGTTGCGGGTGGAGGTGCTGTCGCGCTTCAAGAGCGCCAAGGAGATCAAGGCCGAACTGGAGAAGGTCGCCGAGGGCGGCATCGACGTGATCATCGGCACCCACCGCCTGCTGCAGCCGGACGTGAAGTTCAAGGACCTGGGCCTGGTGGTGGTCGACGAGGAACAGCGCTTCGGCGTGCGCCAGAAGGAAGCGCTGAAGGCGCTGCGCGCCAACGTGCACCTGCTCACCCTCACCGCCACGCCGATCCCGCGCACGCTCAACATGGCCATGGCCGGGCTGCGCGACCTGTCGATCATCGCCACCCCGCCGCCGAACCGGCTGGCGGTGCAGACCTTCGTCACCGCCTGGGACAACGCGCTGCTGCGCGAGGCGTTCCAGCGCGAACTGGCGCGCGGCGGCCAGCTCTACTTCCTGCACAACGACGTGGAAAGCATCGGCCGCATGCAGCGCGAGCTGAGCGAACTGGTGCCGGAGGCGCGCATCGGCATCGCCCACGGGCAGATGCCCGAGCGCGAGCTGGAACGGGTGATGCTGGATTTCCAGAAGCAGCGCTTCAACGTGCTGTTGTCGACCACGATCATCGAATCGGGCATCGACATCCCCAACGCCAACACCATCGTCATCAACCGCGCCGACCGCTTCGGCCTGGCCCAGTTGCACCAGTTGCGCGGCCGCGTCGGCCGCTCGCACCACCGCGCCTACGCCTATCTGCTGGTGCCGGACCGGCGCAGCATCACCGCCGACGCGCAGAAGCGGCTGGATGCGATCGCCTCGATGGACGAACTCGGCGCCGGCTTCACCCTGGCCACGCACGACCTGGAGATCCGCGGCGCCGGCGAACTGCTCGGCGAGGACCAGAGCGGACAGATGGCCGAGGTCGGCTTCAGCCTGTACACCGAACTGCTGGAGCGCGCGGTGCGCAGCATCCGCCAGGGCAAGCTGCCGGACCTGGATGCCGGCGAGGAAGCGCGCGGCGCCGAGGTGGAACTGCACGTGCCGGCGCTGATCCCGGACGACTACCTGCCCGACGTGCACACCCGCCTGACCCTGTACAAGCGCATCTCCAGCGCCCGCGACAGCGACGGCCTGCGCGAACTGCAGGTGGAGATGATCGACCGCTTCGGCCTGCTGCCGGATCCGGTGAAGCACCTGTTCGCGATCGCCGAACTGAAGCTGCAGGCCAACACGCTGGGCGTGCGCAAGCTGGAACTGGGCGAGCACGGCGGCCGCATCGTGTTCGAGGCCAAGCCCAACGTCGATCCGATGACCATCATCCAGATGATCCAGAAACAGCCCAAGCTGTACGCGATGGACGGCCCGGACAAGCTGAAGGTGAAGCTGCCGCTGCCCGAGGCCGCGGACCGCTTCAACGCCGCGCGCGGCCTGCTCGCGGCGCTGTCGCCGCGCTGAGCCGGCGGCACCGACGCGCCCGCGATGGGCGCGCCGCGCGCCGGCTCCCGGGCGCGCTTGCGTTCTCGATGTGAAGAAGGACGGCCGGTTGTCCGGCCGTTTCGCGTTGCGCCGCGCCGGTCATGCATTGGCATGGCGCATGCATCTATGTCTCCGCCGGCAGCGACGCGCAGGCATCTGGAATGCATTTCCGGTTTCGCATCTGAACCGCTCATCCTTGTCAAGGGTTAGCGAGACAAATGTGGCATTCGGCCTAAATATTCCCGAAAGGCGCCGATATCTGCTTACACCGCCATCTGCACGCCGTCTTCACATCGTGCCGCGGCCGCTCTTTCGCCGTTCTACCGCTCGTTTCGGAGACACGCCATGCGCTCGACCTCGCCGGACTCCCCGCCTCCTCCGCTGCAACTGAGCCTGGAAGGCGACATGACCATTCGCCGCGCCGGCGAACTGAAGCCGTTGCTGCTGCCGGCGCTGGAGCATCCGGGCGGACTGCAACTGCAGCTGCAGGCGGTGACCGAAATCGACGCCACCGGCGTGCAGTTGTTGCTGGCCACGCAGGCCGCGTTGCGCGCGCTGGGGCGTCCGTTCCAGCTCCACGGTTGCAGCGCGCCGGTCAACGACGCACTCGATCTGCTTGGCCTGCGCGACACGCTCGCGTGCGCCAACGACACCTTCCACTGATCGGCACCCGCCCATGAATTTCGCCAAATTGCTGCAGACCTTCATCGCCGAGAGCCGCGACCTGCTCGAGGACATGGAACGCAACCTGCTGGAAGCCGAACGCGGCGAAGCCGGTCCCGACGCGGTCAACGCCATCTTCCGCGCCGCGCACACCATCAAGGGCTCCGGCGGCCTGTTCGATCTGGCGCAACTGGTGGGCTTCACCCACGTCGTGGAAAGCGTGCTCGATCTGGTCCGCGACAACACGCTGGCGCTGGAGACCGAGCTGATCCAGCTGATGCTGGCCTGCTGCGACCACATTCGCGCGCTGGTGGAAGCGGCGGCCGGCGCCGACGCCGACGAAGCCACCCTTGCCGCCGACGGCGCGCCGCTGCTGGCGCGACTGCAGACCTATCTGCAGCCGGCGGCTGCGCCCGTGGCCGCCGCGGCCACCGCGGCGACCACCGCGGCCCACACCGGCTACTGGCGCATCGCGCTGCAACTGTTCAGCGATGCGCTGCGCTTCGGCAACTCGCCGCTGCACCTGATCCGCTGCCTGCGCAGCCTGGGCACGCTGGAAGCGGTGCGCACCCGCCACGAGCGCGTGCCGGCGCTGCCGGAGCTGGACCCGGAAGCCTGCTACCTGGGCTTCGACATCCTGCTGCGCTCGGACGCGCAGCAGGCCGCGATCGAGGACATCTTCGAATTCGTCCGCGACGACTGCGAGTTGCACGTCATCGCGGTGGATCCGCACGGCGATGCCGCCAACCTCGACCTGCCGTTGCTGGTCGCCGAAGCCGGCGGCCACGCGCAGGCCGACGATTTCGCCAACTTCGGCGCGGCGGAACCGGCTGCGGAAGCGCCTGCCCTGGCCTCTCCGGCGGCGCCGGCCGCGGCGGCCGCCAAGGCGCC
>Ga0065704_10071650_pt1 | contig 10385 bp, 7 predicted proteins | sample SwiRhicommuniRL2_FD_59091 | JGI IMG/M metagenome (GOLD analysis project Ga0065704, IMG submission 59091) | Switchgrass rhizosphere bacterial communities from Rose Lake, Michigan, USA - RL2 v2 (version 2) | ecosystem: Host-associated > Plants > Roots > Rhizosphere > Soil | place: East Lansing, MI | reverse complement strand
GCTATGGATTTTCCATTTGTTTGATAATCTTATTTACTTCTGTTTCGGTTGCTCTAAGTTTGGTTTGACAAAACTCAATCAGTTCCGAAGCGCGCTTAACCTTATCAGCAAGTACATCTACTGATACAGATTCGTTTTCTATCTCCTGTGCAATCTCTGTTAGCTCCTTATAGGCAGCCTCATATGTTAAATTCGTTTCCATTGTTTCTGGATTTAGATTTTACGGTTGTCTTTATTTCTGTTGTGGCCAGTCTTACTGTTAATTCCTTTCCCACCTCTACGCTATCTGCATTACTTACAATCTTACCATCCACCTTTAATATTGCAAACCCTTTATTTAAAATACTTTGAGGGCTCATTATTTTTACAAGTGACTGAAAGTGACCGACATACCCCCTCTTATTTGCGAAATATATCCTGCTATACGATTGAAGGTTATTATTCAGGTTACTGAGATCTTTGCGTTTATTTGAGATAATTATTTTAGGATTGATGAGGATCAGACCAGATAAATTCAAAATACTTCTGTGATGCTCATGCAACAGGTTTCTTGTTGTATTTATAGTGATCTGATTAAGATGATTAAGTCTGTCTTTATGATGGTTTATGATCTGATAAGTTTTAATCAGCATCATTTTTTGAATACTTAATACTGATTCTTCAAAAGCCCTGTTATGTGCTATAATTAATTCGGCCGCTTTTGTTGGTGTTTTGGTCGAAGTATGCGCCATAAGGTCTGCAATAGTTTCATTCTTCTGATGCCCTATCCCTGTAATTACCGGAATGGGAAATTTAGCAATAGCTCTGCTCAGATCGTAATTATCAAATATAAGAAAGTCTGTTTGCGAACCACCACCTCTGATAATTACAACTGCATCATATGATTTTGATGATTGATATACTTCAATGATCTTATTAAGAATTTGTTTGGCATTTGCCTCACCTTGTACCAGAGTAAAATAGTCATCAATTTTAAAACTATACCCAAAGGAATTGTTTTCGAGCGTATGTTTAAAATCCATGTAACCTGCAGACGTGTCTGATGATATTACCGCAATATGCTGCAATACTTTATTTAACTGCAGGCTGCTGTTTTTAGTAAAGTAATGCTCTCCCCTTTTTTGTATAAATTCAGGATTTTCTCTCAGTAGCCTTTCAAGTGTATCTTTTCGCTGCTGTTCAAATAACCCAAGGGTAAAATTGGTATCAATATCAATCAGGTTTAACTGAAGGCCAAAAGCAGGATTATATTGAACATTTACCTGCACCAATACGTTAATATCGTTTTTAAACTTCTGGCCTGTTGCCTGTTCAAAATTTGTGATATTTAAAGAGGCATTTCCCCAGGCTCTTCCGGCAATTTTAGCCAGTATCTTATTCGATGATTTTTCTTTTTCTACCAGTTCAAAATAATGATAGTTGCTTTGCGGTTTGTACGTATAATTGGTCACATCTGCAATTACCCAAAAAGTCTTTTGCCCAAATACCCCATCTATTGCCTGCTGGATTTGACCGGTAAGCTCAGAGAGTTTTATGGAAGAAGGATTAGATGGATACAAGGGAACTGCCATTTACATCTATATTAAGGATATGCTTAGTGCCGCATTTAAGTGCAAAGTTATTGATTTGATGTCCTACCGGGAAATCAAAACATACGGGATAATCATATTCTTTTATTTTTTCGGTTACAATTTCATAAACTGTTCGGCCAAATTCTTCACCAGGTGTTTCTTCTTTTAAACTAAACCCTCCTATTATTAATCCTTTAAGCTTATCAAGTTTTCCGCTTCGCTTAAGATTCCAGAACATGCGGTCTATGCTGTATAGTTCTTCATGAGTATCCTCAACAAATAGAATAGCGTCATCAGTTTTAAGATCAGAATTACTTCCTGCTAGTGTTTCTATCAAACTAAGGTTACCACCTACCAAAATACCTTCTGCTTTACCAGCACGGTTATAACTTACCGGTGGTGCGGTATATTTAACATCGGCCCCGGTAAGTACCTGCCTTATGGAGAGTATAGTTTCTATTTGCATCGGTTTTGCCAGCAACCAATCATTTGGAAAGCTGTTACACATTTTAGAATGTATGGTTGCAATACCATAATTACTATTAATATGGGTATGCAGAACTGTAATATCACTAAATCCTATTATCCATTTTGGATTGGCTTTGAACTTTGTAAAGTCCAGCTTATCAATTATCCGAACCAGCCCATAGCCCCCTCTGGCGCACATAATTGCTTTAATATTTGGATCATCAAGCATGCGCTGCAGATCGGCTGTTCTTTCCAGATCCGTGCCCCCAAGCGAAAAATCCCTTGTTCCAATAGTTTTCCCGGCCTCTACTTTAAAGCCCCAACTTTGCATCAATTGAACAGATGGCTGGATATCTAGTAAAGAGATATAGCTTGCCGGACTTGTTATTCCTATTGTATCACCCGGTTTAAGGTATGGTGGTATTTTTGATTTAGCCAATTCTGTCACCTCAGCCTTACTTACCACACTTCTATTACCTAATACCTTTGATGCTGAAGCAGATATTCCGGCAGTAATAGCAAAGGAAAGAAAGTGTTTACGGTTCATTACTGATGGCTTTTTCTATATACAATAATAAGGCAAATTGATGAAATCCGAAGGAATTCCTCGCAATCGTTTTCGTATTTTTTCTATATACAAATGCATGTTTCTGGAGAAATTGTATTTCAAGAGCGGTATATTAGTTTACCAAATATGATTATAACCATCCCAATCTGAATGAAAAAATACTTGATTATCGCCTGTTGTTATTTTAGTTTAAGTGCTAATGCACAGACTAAAAATGTATCATTTGTAAGAAATGACCAGGATCGTAAGGTTGATGTGTTGATAGATGGTAAGCCTTTTACCAGTTTTATCTATCCCGCTGATATGGAAAAGCCTATACTCTATCCAATACTTGCTGCTGATGGTGCTATTTTAACCAGGGGCTTTCCGCTTAATAAACGTGAAGGCGAACGTGTAGATCACCCGCATCATGTTGGTTTATGGTTTAACTACGAAAGTGTTAACGGCCTCGACTTCTGGAACAACTCCTATGCTATTCCTGCCGAAAAGAAAGTAAAATACGGATGGATTAGAAATGTAAAGGTAAACAAGGTTGAAAACGGCAAGGCCAGTGGTAAATTAAACTATAGCGCCAACTGGGAAAATCAAGCTAAAGATGTATTGTTAAAAGAACAAACTACATTTATTTTCTCGGGTACAGATCATACCAGGGTTATTGACAGGATAACAACACTAACCGCACAAAAAGATCCTGTAAACTTTAAAGATGTTAAAGATGGTATGCTTGGCATCCGTGTTACAAAGGAGCTTGAATTCCCTTCAAATAAGGTTGAAGAATTTACTGACAGTCAAGGAAATATAACTAAAGTATCAGCATCAGGCAACGGTGCCAATGGTACCTATCTAACAAGTGCTGGTAAAACGGGCAACGATGCCTGGGGTACCAGAGGCAACTGGTGTGTTTTGTACGGAATTAAGGATGGTAAACAACTTTCTGTTGCTATAATTGATCATCCTAAAAACCCGGGCTACCCTACTTACTGGCATGCACGAGATTATGGTTTGTTTGCGGCCAATCCACTTGGACAGGCCATATTTAGTGAAGGAAAAGAGACTTTAAACCTTACTTTAAAACCCGGCGCTTCGGTTACTTTCCGATACAGAATTATTGTGGGTTCTGGTAATAAAGTTTCGGCCGAAACATTGAATACACAAGCTGCCAATTTTGGAAAATAAACATAAAAACTAATAATACACACTAATGAAAAAAACAAAGTTACTGATTGTTGCTGCCCTGATGCTTGGAGCCACCCCGTTTACATTGCAGGCACAAACAGGAAAATGGCAAAATCTCTTTAACGGAAAAGACTTACAGGGATGGAAACAATTAAACGGCAAGGCTAAGTATGAAGTTGTGAATGGAGAAATAGTAGGCACAACGGTTTCAAATACGCCTAACTCTTTTTTAGCAACAGAAAAAAATTATGGCGATTTTATACTTGAGGTAGAATTATTGGTTGACAATTCAATGAACTCAGGCATACAAATCAGAAGTGAAAGTAAAGCAGATTATAATAATGGCAGAGTTCATGGCTATCAGGTAGAAGTTGATCCTTCGGATAGAAAGTGGAGCGGAGGATTATATGATGAGGCACGTCGTGGTTGGTTATATCCTTTAGATATCAATCCTAAAGGCCAGGCCGCTTTTAAGAATGACCAATGGAACAAATATCATATAGAGTGCATTGGCAATTCTATAAGAACATGGGTAAATGGTATTCCAACTGCAAATGTTGTTGATGCAATGACTCCATCTGGCTTTATCGCTTTACAGGTACACGGTATTGGAAAAAATGATACACCAGGCAAGCAGATTCGCTGGCGTAATGTGCGTATCCAGACAGAAAACCTTAAGCCATCTAAAATAGACGATATTTTTGTAGTAAATATGGTTCCAAACGATTTATCTAAGCAAGAAAAAGCTGAAGGTTTTTCTTTGCTATGGGACGGAAAAACTACAAAAGGCTGGATTGGTGCATACAAAACCAAATTCCCGGAAAAGGGATGGGAAATTAAAGATGGTGTACTTAGTGTTGTAAAATCTAACGGCGCAGAATCTACCAATGGTGGCGATATAGTTACCGTTAAAGAGTACGGTGCTTTTGAATTGAAATTTGATTTTAAACTTACTGAAGGTGCCAATAGTGGTGTTAAGTATTTTGTAACGCTTTCTGAAAAAAACAAAGGCTCTGCAATTGGTATGGAATATCAGATTCTTGATGACGAAAGACATCCAGATGCTAAGCTGGGCAAAAATGGTAACCGTACTCTTGGCTCTCTTTATGACCTTATCACAAGCAAAAAAATCGCTAATGCTCAAAGAAAAATTGGCGAGTGGAACAGAGGTTTAATCAGAGTATTCCCTAACAATAAAATTGAATACTGGCTAAATGGCTTTAAGATTGTAGAATTTACCAGAGGTACTCAAGAGTTTCTTGACTTAGTTGCGGGCAGTAAGTATAAAGACTGGAAAGACTTTGGTATGGCTCCTAAAGGACATATTTTACTTCAAGACCATGGCGATAATGTTTCATTCAGAAGTATAAAAATTAAACAACTTTAATCATAGATCATGTTAGATTCAAGAAGAAAATTTATTAAGCAATCTGCCATCGCAGCTGCCGGAACCTATTTAGGTACTATGGGTTTAAGTGCAAAAAGCTATGGAAATATTATTGGTGCAAATGACCGTGTAAGGGTTGGTGTTGTTGGCTTTTCAGACCGTTTTAAAAGTTCACTGTTACCTTGTTTCCTAAATCATCATAAGGAATTGAATTTTGATATGGTTGCTGTATCGGATTTATGGAATTACCGCCGCGGTCTGGGTGTGGATCATTTAAAAGAAAAATTTGGCCATAACATAACTGCATGCCGTAATAATGATGAATTGTATAGTTTAAAAGATATTGATGCCGTAATTATCAGTTCTCCTGATTTTGCACATGCATCTCATGCAATTGAGGCTGTAAATGCTAAATGTGATGTTTATTGTGAAAAGCCTTTTGCCGAAACTATGGAAGATGCAAGAGCAGCACTAAAAGCAGTAAAAGGATCGAAACAGATTTTACAGATTGGTTCTCAGCGCAGAAGTGGTGCAAATTATAAAGCGGCTTCTCAATTTATTAAAGACGGCAAGTTTGGCGACATCACAATGGTAGAACTAAGCTGGAATGTAAACCAGCCTGGCCGTTGGCGCAGACCTGACCTTGTAGCCAGATTAAAACAAGAAGATACAGACTGGAAACGTTTCTTGCTTAACCGTCCTTTTGAAGAATGGGATCCTCGTAAATATTTAGAGTATCGTCTGTTCTGGCCATTCTCATCTGGAATGCCAGGCCAATGGATGTCGCACCAAATTGATACTGTACACTGGTTTACCGGCTTAAAACACCCAAGAAGTGTTGTGGCTAATGGTGGCATTTATCAATGGAAAGATGGTCGCAGAAACTGGGACACTACTACTGCTGTGTTTGATTACGGTAAACCAAACGACCCTAATAACGGATTCCAGGTAGTATTTACTTCAAGAATGCACAATGGTGATGAAAACCCTGCCGAGATTTATTACGCGAATGGCGGAGAAATGAACCTGAATACAAATACAGTATCTCCTAAGGGCGGTCTTACCGCAAAAGCAGCTGCCGAAATGAATATGAAAGCCAATTTGTTGCCAGAGCTTAAGCTTACTGAACTTGCTGAAAAGGTTGCAACTTCTGCCAATACTGGTGGTGATAAATTAACTTCTGCACACATGCGAAATTGGATGGAATGCGTTCGCAGCAGACAAGAAACAAATGCTCCTGTTGAAGCTGGTTATTATCATTCAATTGCAAACATTATGACTAATGCATCGGCAAGAACAGGTCAAAAGGCCACATTTGATGAAGCAACACAAGAAGTAATGGTTGGTGGTAAAGTATTTAAATACTAGCACTACTCCCACGTCCTGAATTTATTTCAGAACGGGTTTAATAATAAAAAGGCGCCTTGGTAAACCCAGGGCGCCTTTTTATTTTACTTATGTTTTCCTGTATACTACCAAAAAGCAGAGTACAAGGCAACTAACATCGTTACAATAATTAATGCACCAACTGCAAAAGATGTAGATACCCTAAACATTTTTGTATCAACCTCTAATCCATGGGCTACAACGCCTTTCTTGGTTTCATAAGTACTGATGAAATACATTCCGATAACACAGATTGCAAATACGATAAGCATTCTGTCCATAAATGGAATCTCAAATACACCTGCAGAGTTAGCCACAGACCATCCCATATCATGCAAAGGAGAAAGATCTATCCATCCTGGTAAGAACTTTAACACTACCGAAGCAACAAAACCACCTATAGTAGCAAACAATGCTGCATTTGACGTGGTTTTTTTCCAGAAGAAACCTAAAATAAACATGGCAAAAATACCCGGCGATACAAAACCTGTATATTCCTGAATGTACTGGAAACCTTGTTTTCCTTCGCCCATTAAAGCATCACCTATTATTAGCGACAATACTACTGCAAGTAACATAGAAACGATTACAGTAATTTTACCGACGTTTACCAATGTTCCCTCGCCAGCATTTTTATTGAATGCTTTCTTGTAAATATCTAATGTAAAAATAGTAGCAATACTGTTTGCTTTACCTGCTAATGATGCAACAATTGCTGCTGTAAGCGCCGCAAATGAAAGTCCTTTTAAACCTACAGGTAATAAACCTAACAATGCAGGATATGCTTTATTAGGATCCTGAACGCCAGAAGAAGTTAATAAACTATCTGGGCTTATATTAGGGATTTTCTCTTTTATGATATAATAAACTGCAATACCAGGTATAACAACAATTACTGGCATAAGCATTTTTAAGAATGCTGCAAATAAAAGACCCGATCTGGCAACCGGTAAAGAAGCGCCCAATGCTCTTTGAGTAATGTATTGATTACATCCCCAATAGCTTAAGTTTGCAATCCACATACCCCCTATTAACACGCTTAAACCAGGAAGATCCATATAGTTAGGGTTATCCTTTTTAAATATCAAGTGGAAATGCTCTGAGGCACCATTAGTTAAAATAGAGAAGCCTTTTACAATACCTTGCTGACCGGAAATGATGTTTAATGCAATGTATGAAGCTACCAAACCACCAAGTACTAAGAAAAATACCTGAATAACATCTGTATAACCAATAACCTTCATACCACCCAAAGTGATGATAATAGCAAATACGGCCAAACCAAGTATACAGAAAGTAATAGGAAGATCGGATATACCACTAATGGCCAAAGCTCCAAGATATAGGATAGACATTAAGTTTACCACAATGTAAAGCATTAACCAGAATACCGCCATAATCATTGCCACCTTTTCATTATAGCGCTGACTAAGGAACTGAGGCATAGTAAATATCTTGTTCTTAAGATAAACCGGCATAAAGAATATAGCTACAATTATTAAGGTAGCGGCAGCCATCCACTCATAAGCAGAAATTGCAAGGCCAAGCTTAAATCCTGATCCGCTCATACCTATCATCTGCTCAGCAGATATATTAGATGCTATAAGAGAAGCACCAATTGCCCACCATGTTAATGAGCCCTCTGCTAAAAAGTAATCCTTTGAATCTGCTGTTTTGGTTTTCTTTTTATAATAGATCCAAAATCCATACGCTGATACGATTATAAAGTATATAAAGAATACAATGTAATCGCGATAGTCTAGTTTGTTCATCGTTTATATTGGTTGTTTTTGAAATGAGGAACTAAAGTATAAAATAAATCGGCATTCCCCATAGATAACCGAGGGAAATGCCGATATATTAATTGGACTTTAGCACCGGGTCCTTTATTTATTCAAGGAATTAATCCAGTTGGCTATTTTTATACCGTCTTCTTTAGTAACCTGAGGCATTGGCGGCATTTCTGTCGCGTAACCTGGCCAGTTTTGAGGCTGAGGGTTATGAATTAAAGAAAGAATCTTTTCTGCAGTATACTTACGTTTCGCAACATCAGCAAACGCAGGTCCGATTTGTCTTTTTGTCGGGTTATGACAAGCAGTACAAGTATAGCTGGTTAATAAACCTTTAACCTGAGCATAAGTTGGAGCTGCAGCTTTTGCACCGCCTTCAGCCGGTTTTTCAGCAGCAGTAGCTTTAGCGCCGGCAGCTGCTTTTTTACCAGTTGCTTTAGTTGGAACTGCATTAGCTACAGGAGCATTTGCCGAGTTTTTAGTACTTACACCGCTCATAGATAATTTCTCCCCGTTTGGAATACTATTTAAAGTATAGTAAGCAATCGGGTGAATTAAATGATAAGAATTCTCTTGTGAACGAACACCTTCAACAGTAATGGTGTGGATATAATACTGACGAAGATTATCAACAATAAGTCTTGCTCTTAAACCATCAGCTGATACTTTAACACCTTTAATTTTCAACTTTTCTTTGTTGATTGGAGGTGAACCATAAACCGGGTGATATTTATATAAATAGCTCTCTACATCGTAAGAAGCTAAATCTTCTGCCGATTTTAAATCAACTGGTTTAGTAAATTCAATCTCAAAACCATCAGGCATTGCCCTAACAGCTTTCATCTCGAAAGGCATTTTGTTGGTGTACACCAAACGCTCAAGACCTTCGTTTGCATCACCTGCCGATCCCCAACCACGGTTGGTTTCTCCAACAAATAATGAGTTATCAGTACCCCATGCCATTCTTAATACTCCAGAACGGAAACCGCCTCTGAACATGAATGAAGCACCTTGTTCAACACCGTTTACAGTTTCAAAGAATACCCTTGAAATGATACTCATACCCTGATCACCTACTAAAATCTGACCTTCAAAAGGACCAAAAGCTCCCTGAGGAATTTTAACAGGCTCCGAAGTAGAGATACCTAGAATACCATAAGGCAACCATACAGAAGGTAATCTTAACTCTGGAAAATCCTTTTTCATTTCCCATAACATCTTGAAGTTTTCATTCACTCTGTTTTCTGGTTTAATCGCTCTTCCTTGCGCATCTTTATCTCTTCTTTCATCGATTTTAGATCTGAAATATTCTTCGGTAAGTTTAACCGGAGAATCTGCTCTGCCAGTCCATCTTAATCCGGCAGGGTGACCTAAGAAATCTCCTTTGTTAACTTGCCAGATTGCACCAGAACCAAACCAGTCTCCCTGGTTATCAGTGTAATAAAGCTGTCCATCTATTACGTTTGGACCAGCAGGAGAACGCTGACCAGTAGCCCACGGCTGCATTTTTCCATCTTCAGTGATGTTCATAGTCCAGCCACGCATAGGTACACGACTTTCGCCACGGTACCACATTTCATCACCAAAAGCTACGTTTCCGGTAACAAAGAATGAACCGTCTTTAGCAATTTTTGGCCCGAAGCTGTACTCATGGTAATGACCGCTTAATGGCCATGCATAAATAGTTTCATAAACATCAGCCTTACCATCCTGATTTTTATCAATCAGCTTGGTTAACTCACCTCTTTGAGCACAATAAAGCGCGCCATCTTTGTAAGCCAAACCTAATATTTCGTGTAAACCTGATGCAAATTTGCGGAAGTAAGGATTTTTACTGGTAGGGTTTTCTACAATATAAACCTCTCCTCTTCTGGTCGAGATACCAAGATCTCCATTTGGCAAAGTAACCAAACCACCAACCTCTAAAATTGGTCCTTCTGGTACCTTTACCTTATTTATTTTGAAGAAATCTTCTTCTTTCGGAGTTTCCTGTGCAAACCCCGTTGTAAAACTAAAGCTTAAAGCTAGCATTGCCAGCG
>Ga0065704_10071646_pt1 | contig 10399 bp, 9 predicted proteins | sample SwiRhicommuniRL2_FD_59091 | JGI IMG/M metagenome (GOLD analysis project Ga0065704, IMG submission 59091) | Switchgrass rhizosphere bacterial communities from Rose Lake, Michigan, USA - RL2 v2 (version 2) | ecosystem: Host-associated > Plants > Roots > Rhizosphere > Soil | place: East Lansing, MI | reverse complement strand
TTGGGCCAACTCGCCCCAGGCGACGCTCACGCTCTCCAACCCCGGAGCCTCCTTCTATCAGGCCAAGATCCAGTGGCTGAACGTTCCGACCGGAGCGTTCCTCACGACCCCCCAGGGGGTTTCGGACGGAGCCAGCCGGGACGGCACCCTGAGCACCTCCATTTCCGTGCCGGGCGGCTCCCAGGGAGTCTGGAGACTCGATCCCAACCTCAAGGGCAATTTCCGCTTCGTGGTCACCGGAGGTGGGCTGGGGGGCCTCGCCAAGGCCGAGCACCCCAACTTCGCCATTCACCTCGGCAACTCGGGGCATGCCGCAAGCGACCTCTCTGAGGCCCTGAAGGCCCATCGCTTCCCGACCTACACCCTGCGCGGCACGCGCGACCAGGCCAAGTCCTTCCAAGCCAAGCTCGGGAAGGCCCCTAACGCCTTCGTCGTGGACGGAACGGGCTTCATCTTCCTGGACAATGCCTCGGGACGGCTGGATGCGGCCCAGCATCGCTGGCTGATCGAGCGCTTTGGCCAGTTCCGGGAGGCCCACGTGAGCCGCTCGTTCGTCTTCATGCACCTGCCCCTCGTCGATCCTCGAAAGGGCCGCAGCGTGGCCATGAAGGATCGCGACGAGGTCCTCAAGCTGCTTCAACTCTTCAAGCAGAACCAGGTCAAGGCCGTCTTTACCGGCAACCAGCCGCTCGTCAACCAGTCCACCTGGCACGGCGTCCCTCAGGTCATCGTGGGCGGAGCGTACGCGATGTCGGTGGACGTGACGCCGGAAACCGTCTCGATCCACAGGCTCTAGTTCAAGTAAAGAGAGGGGCCAGGGATAACCTGGCCCCTCTCTTTATTTGCGCGTCCTGATGTTCTTAAGTAAGCGAGCGCACCCGTGGTAGACTATGGCGAATGGTGAAGTGCGCTCTTGAACCCAGGATGCACCGACGTGCCCCCTGGAGGCTCGCGGGATTAGACCGTTTTCGGGGCTTCGACCGGGCTGAGCAAGAGGCGTACGCGCCAAGGACCATGCGAAGTCATGAGAGCGTTCTCCATATCGCGGGGCGGGCAACGACTTAACCTTACCTTAATTCACCTTAACCAGAATTTACCATCAAATCCCGTGATCGATCAAGCGGGATTTCCACCGAGGAGGAGCGATGCGGGTATTCGTGACCGGGGCGCAAGGGATGCTGGGCCAGGACTTGGTCCCCGTCTTGCAAGCGGCGGGGGACGAGGTCGTCCCGAGCGGCACGCAAGCGTGCGACGTTCCGGCCTACGCTCGCCTGGACATCACGGATCTCGAGGCGACGAAGCGGGCGATCGCCCAGGCCCGTCCCGACGTCGTGATTAACTGCGCCGCCTACACCAACGTCGACGGCGCCGAGGCCGATCCCGACGCCGCCTACCGCGTCAACGCCCTGGGCACCTGGAATCTGGCTCTCGCTTGCCAGGAAGCGGGCGTCGCCATGCTGCAAGTCAGCACCGACTACGTCTTCGATGGTCGTAAGGGCTCGGCCTACGACGAGTACGACACGCCCAACCCTCAGAGTGTCTACGGCCGCAGCAAGTACGCGGGCGAAGTCCATCTCCAGCAAGTGCTCACGCGCTTCTACATCGTGCGAACCGCCTGGCTTTACGGACAACACGGCAAGAACTTCGTCGAGACCATCCTGAAGGCGGCTGCCGAACGGCCGGAACTCAAGGTGGTGAACGATCAATGGGGCTGCCCCACCTGGACGCGGGACCTCGCGGAGGCCATCAGCCGGCTCATCCGGACCGAGCGCTATGGCCTCTACCACGTGACGGGCCAAGGGGAGTGCACCTGGATGGACTTCGCCCGAAAGATCGTGGAACTGGGGGGGATGACGACGCCCGTGCTGCCGCAGACCACCGAAGAGCTCAACCGCCCAGCGCCCCGCCCCGCTTACTCGGTCATGCGGAACCGCGCGCTGGACCTTGGCGGATTGCCCTCGTTACCTCGCTGGGAGTCCAGCTTGCAGCATTATCTGCAAGCACGTCCGGTAAGCTTGGTTTAATCCCGCTTTCGCCTGGCACGCCCCATCCACCGATGACTGTCGCGGCCAACCTTCGCCCCCTTCTTACGGACCGTGATCCGGGTGGAGAGGCGCAGGCTGGTCGCTTTTTCTCGTGGCTATGGACGCTGCAGCAGCAATGAGATTGCCCCCTGCTCACGCTCGATGCTTACCAGACAGAGAGGGCCGATCGAGCGTTGAGGAGGAGATAGTAGAAGTAACCGCCCGCCGCGACGTGAAGCCAGAACATCACCTGGCAAAGCCGATACTTCAAGTGCTCACGGGGCGTCGTGCTCGTCTGCTCGCCAGGACGCTGCCGAAGCAGAAAGATCATCGAGGTGGTGAAAAGGATGAACAGGGTGGTCGAACCGCTCCAGAAGAAGTTACCGTCGACGATCCGGGTGCCGGATTCGGCCAAAAGATAGGCGTAGGCGGCTCCGAAGGCAAAGCACAACCAAGCGAACGGCAGCATGGGATCGCGAAGCGCCCGTCGCCCATAGGCAAGCAGAACGGTCAGTGGGAAGAGGATCGACAGCAGGAATTTTCCGAAAAGGAACTTGGACCAGTAGCTCATCACAAAGAACGGCATCCACAAGATCTGAGACTTGGTAAGCCCCCCGCCGATCTCCTTGAGGAAGGCTGCCGAGCTGTTTCCTGCCAACGAGTACGTGAGCCAGTACTGAAGCGCCAACACGAGTACCAACGAGCCCCCCAAGACAACGAGCAAGCGCCAACTCACGTCACGCTTGCGCCACCATGCGAACCCTGCAGCCACGAACAGGGCCGGCAGAAGGCAAATCGCGTAACTTGGCTTGGCCAGCGTCGAGAGGACCGCCAACGTGGCCGAGGCCGCCAAGAACCAGGCCGGAAGCGGGGAAGACGCATTGAGACCGCGAACGGCAGCCAGGAAGAGGGCAAGGGCCAAGGGCTTGAGCATGACGAGGGTGGGGTTGTGATAGACACCAAAGGCCATGTAGCCGAGATAGTGGTGACGGTCGAGGCCTGCGAACAAGGCGACGGGCATGGCCACGGTCATGCCAAGGGCGATTCCGACGGACAGGACGTGCGAGCCGAAGCGCCGAGGCGGAAGCACGTTGAGCATCAAGTGATAAAGGGCGACGGCCGTGGCCCAGTAGCATGCCAGGGTGGTGATCAAGGCGGCGAGATAATAATCAGGCCCCTTGATGATCTGTTGAAGCACGATGACGGCCAGCTGGTACAGAAAGTGCGGAGTGACGATCACGTGGTGTTCCGCCATGATGCGCGCCAACTTGACGTGGTAGACGTAGTCCGACGTCTTTAGCGGAATCACGTGCGGGAGCACCAGGGCAATGGCAACGGCCAGGATGGCATACGCCGCGATGAGAGGGAGCCAGCGGTGCGGCACGAGCAGGCGTGTTGGGGGATCGTTAAGCTTGGTGTCGAGCATGGTTCCTCATTCAACGGTCGTAATGTCGGTCATGTGCGGTGGTACGTGCAAGCAGCAGGAGATTCGAACGGGGCAAAACGCCATTTCGAGCCGCTCGAACTATGGTACAGTATCATCAGGCGACCAGCTGATTAGGTTGATGCCCATTGATGACAGGATTCGCCGCGAAATCCCTTGCTCCAAGTAGGAGTTGCCCGTCCATGACTCACCTTTCGATCGTTGTTCCCGTCTACAAGGCGGGAAGTACCCTACGCGACCTGTATCGTCGAATTAGAGACGCGCTAGCGCCTTTGGCCCTGGAATTCGAGCTCATCTTGGTCGAAGACGGCGGCTTGGATGATTCCTGGGACGTCATTCGAGAACTTGCGCAAAGCGATCATCGGGTCAAGGGAATTCAGCATAGTCGAAACTTCGGTCAGCATAACGCCTTGCTGACCGGGATCCGAGCGGCACGCTATGACATCGTCGCCACGTTGGACGACGACCTGCAGAATCCGCCGGAAGAAATCCCTCGCCTGCTGGAACACCTTGCCCAAGGGTATGACGTCGTCTACGGGACGCCGCAGCGGGAGCAGCACGGTTTCTTCCGCGACGCGGCCTCGCAAATCACCAAATTCGCCCTGCAAAGTGCCATGGGGGCTGAGACGGCGCGGAAGGTCAGCGCCTTCCGAGTCTTCCGGACGCGATTGCGAGAGGCCTTTGCCGATTACCAGAACCCCTACGTCTCCATCGATGTCCTACTCACCTGGGGCACGACGTCGTTCGCCGCTTGCGAGGTCAAGCACGATCCGCGCACGGCGGGGATCTCGAACTATAACTTGGCGAAGCTTATCCGCCATGCCATGAACATGATCACCGGATTCAGCGTGCTGCCGCTCCAGCTTGCAAGCCTGGTGGGCTTTGCCTTGACGCTGCTCGGGATGGGGCTGCTGGCCTACGTGTTGATCGGTTATCTCGTTCACGGCAGTACCGTTTCGGGCTTTCCGTTCCTGGCCTCGGTCCTCGCCTTCTTCTCGGGGGCCCAGATGTTCGCGCTGGGAATCATCGGAGAGTACCTGGCCCGGATGCATCTTCGCAGCATGGGACGCCCCGCGGCCGTGGTGCGTGAGCGTGTGGGCGGCACCGAGGGCGCAACTCCGGTGATAGCCGAGCGCTTGATTGGAGTCTCGACAGCCCCCGTCGCTCTGACTCCGGACGCGCAGCCCTAAGAAAGGTTCGTATGAACACCATCCCCGCCTCCGTTCCCAGCTCCGCCCTCGATCTGCAAGCCCCGGCCCTGAGCCTCAAGGCCAATTTGGTCCCTTGGGACACCGAGCTCCTCGGGTTCGCGGTTGGTCAGATCGAGGAGATGCGTCTGCTTCAGCCTGGAGCGTCGCGGATGGACCTGGCCGATTTCGAGGCATGGCGCGAGGCCCAGGGCCTGCGCATGGTCTCTTGTCGTCTGCCGCATGGCGCCCTGGCAGAAGGGATGCTGCTCGAGGAGCTCGGATTTCGCTTCGTCGAGATGGTTTACCCGCTGACCCTGGAGGACATCAATTTTCGCTCATACCCCCCAGAAGTGCAGTTGCTGGACGCCACCGAGGCAGACCTCGACGAGATCCAGGAGATTGCGAACGCGGCCTTCGTCACGGGACGCTTCAATGTCGACCCGCGACTGGGACCCGAACTGGGCGGACGCCGGTATGCCGGCTGGGTCAACAATAGCTTCCGCGATCCCGCGCACCGGATCATCAAGGCCTGCGCGGATGGGCAGATCGTGGGCTTCTTCATCGTCGAGAACAAGGATTCGAGCGAAGTCTATTGGCATTTGACGGCGATCGCCCCGAACGCCCAGGGCAAAGGGATGGGCCGCAAGGTCTGGCAGACCATGATCATGGGGCACCAGGCGGAGGGGATCACCCGCGTTCGTACGACGGTTTCGGCCCGGAACCCTGCCGTGATGAACCTCTATGTCACGCTGAACTGCCGTTTCGGCCAGCCCCAGATGACCTACCACTGGCTGCGCCCATGAAGCTGAGTCGCCGCGCGCTGGGGCAGTTCGGGCGATTCGCCACCGTCGGCCTGGTTTCCAATGCGATTCTCTACGTCGGTTACCTCGTCCTCACCTCTTTCGGGGTGGGGCCGAAGGTCGCCATGACCGTTCTTTTCATAACCGGAGTGCTGCAGACGTTCTTTTTCAACAAGAAGTGGTCGTTTGGCCATTCCGGAGCGCAGGCCTCAACGTTTGCGCGCTACGCCATGGCCTACGCCTCTGCCTACGTCCTGAACTTGGCCCTATTGCTGGTCCTGGTGGACGCGTGGAAGTGGCCTCATGAAGTGGTCCAGGCGACGGCGATTCTCACCTTGGCCGCCTATCTCTTCGTTGTCCAAAAGCTCTGGGTCTTTTCTGAGCGTTCGTGATTGTTGCGAGGTACGTAGTGGATATTCCGTTCAACAAGCCCTACATGACGGGCAAGGAGTTGTGGAACATCGCCCAGGCTCATGCCGCGGGGCATCTGGCGGGAGACGGGGCCTACACCAAGAAGTGTCACGCGTGGCTCGAGAGCCAGACCGGGGCACCCAAGGCCTTGCTAACCCACTCCTGCACGGCTGCCCTCGAGATGTCGGCCATCCTGGCGGATCTCGGCCCTGGCGACGAAGTCATCATGCCCTCGTACACCTTCGTCTCCACGGCCAACGCCTTCGTGCTTCGGGGAGCGGTGCCGGTCTTCGTGGACGTCCGGCCCGACACGATGAACATCGACGAGACCAAGATCGAAGCGGCCATCACCCCCCGGACCAAGGCGATCGTCCCGGTGCACTATGCGGGCGTGGCCTGTGAGATGGACGTCATCATGGACATCGCCGCGCGGCACGATCTGCTGGTCATCGAGGATGCGGCCCAGGGCCTGATGGCGACCTACAAGGGTCGCCCCCTCGGTAGCATCGGCCACATGGCCGCCTTTTCCTTCCACGAAACCAAGAACATCATCTCCGGCGAGGGAGGGGCGCTCCTGATCAACGATCCGCGCTTCATGGCGCGCGCCGAGATCATTCGCGAGAAGGGCACCAACCGTAGCCAGTTCTTCCGCGGTCAGGTGGACAAGTACACCTGGGTCGACCTCGGATCCTCTTACCTCCCGGGCGAGCTGATCGCGGCGTTCCTCTGGGCCCAGATGGAGGAAGCCGATGCGATCACGCGTCGCCGGTTGGCGGTTTGGGACGTCTATCACCGGGAGTTCGAGGGGCTCGAAGCGCAGGGCAAGGCGCGTCGCCCCGTGATTCCGGCGGAGTGCGCCCATAACGCTCACATGTATTACCTGCTGTTGCCGGATCTCGAGACCCGGACCCGCTTCATCGCGCAACTCAAGGAGCAGGGCATCTATTCCGTCTTTCACTACGTTCCCCTCCACAAAGCGCCTCAGGGGCTCGTGGCTGGGCGCTGCGCCGGCGATATGTCGCAGACGGAGAGCCTGAGCGATCGCTTGGTGCGCCTCCCGCTCTGGATCGGTCTTGAAGAGCATCTGCCGCGCATCGCGCAGGCGGTCAAGGCGGCACTTGCCTAGGGATAGGCGCGATCAAGGCTTACCCAGAGGTAGACGTCCTCAATAAGGCAGGAAAAATGGAAAGTACTGCAATCATCCTGGCCGCAGGAAGCGGCAGTCGGATGCAAAACGAGGGGATTCCCAAGCAATTCCTGGAAATTCTTGGCGATCCCATCGTGGCTCATACCTTGAATATCTTTGATACCTGCCAGGCGATTCATCGAATCGTCGTCGTCTGCCACCCTGATTATCTGGCCGAGATGAACGAGCTCGTGACCGCTCGGTCCTATCGGACCCCGATTACCGTCATCGCGGGAGGCCAAACCCGGCAAGCCTCGGTACTTTGCGCGCTCTCCTCGCTGAGCGATAACCCGCCAGACATTGTCGTCATCCACGATGCCGTCCGGCCGTTTATTTCGCATGAGATCATCGAGCGCTCCATCGAGGGCGCCGTCGAGCTTGGCGCGGCGGATGTCTGCGTGAAGACCACGGACACCATCGTGGAAGTCGAGGGGGACCGGGTCGTTCGGGTCTTGGACCGCGACCGACTCTATAATGGCCAAACCCCTCAAACCTTCCGGTTTTCCGTAATTTTAGACGCGCATCACGCAGCGATCGCCGAGCAGTTCACTGAAACCACCGACGATGTCAAACTCGTCCTTCGATACGGCGGGGCCGTGAAACTCGTCCTGGGTAGCTACGAGAACATCAAACTCACGACCCCATTCGACATCCACCTCGCCAATCTTATCCATCAGCAGAGGAGCGAAGTTCTTGGACATTCTGGAACAGACTAAATCCTCGGCCGCTAAGATGGTGCGCTCGGATGTCTATCGGCTCATCGAACCCTATGTCTTCAAGCCGGTCTCGCTCGAGCTTCCCGTCAACAAGAACGATGTGGTGGTTCGCCCCACCTTCGGGAGCATTTGCGCGGCGGATTTACGCTACTATACGGGCAACCGGCGACCGGAGGCGCTTCGCAAGAAACTCCCCATGGCGCTCATCCACGAGGCCATCGGGGAAGTCGTCGATCCGAATGGCCACGACTTGCAGCCCGGACAGCGGGTGGTACTGGTCCCCAATGTGCCCGGGTACCTCTATGACCCTGTCCGCTTTCCCAGTCCCAAGGCCTGCTGTCGAGCCTGCGGGGAGAGCGGGGTCGGTGAAAACCACTGCGCCAACTGCCGCTTCCTGTCCAGCGGACACGACGGGTTTCTCATGAGCCGGGTTTCCCACACCCGCGCATGCGTCGTTCCGATCCCCGACGGCGTACCCGATCGACTGGCGACGATGAGCGAACTGGCATCGGTTGCCTATAACGCGGTGAAACGCGTGCAGCTTCCCGAGAATGCCGTCTTCGCGATATTCGGGGATGGGCCGATGGGCTACATCACAGCGGTCGTCATCCAGAAGATGTTCGACTTACCCCCTGAGCGATTGTTCGTCGTCGGGAAGGACGATGAAAAGCTTGCCCACTACGACTTCGCCACCTGCGTCAATCTTACGGCCGACCCCGGGCTGGACGCGCTTCCTCCCTTCGACTTCGGGTTCGAATGCGTGGGCGGCGCCCAATCCATGAAAGCCATCGATGATGCAATCCGAATCGCCCAGCCGGGTGCCGAGATCTTCTTGATGGGGGTCTCTGAGACGCCCATCCCCCTCAATACGAGAGATGTCCTCGAAAAGGGCCTTGCCATTCGGGGCGTGAGTCGAAGCCCGCGGCAAGACTATCCCGTGGTCCTCGAGATGATGCGCGACCCGGTGTTCAAGACCCGGTTGGACCGCGTGATCGCCCCCGTCCAACCCGAGTTCCAGAACATCGATTCCCTGCTCGCCCTTTTCAATCTCGCAACCCGCAAAACGCTCTGGGGGAAGATCGTCTTCGGGTTCAATTTGAGCTAGGAGCCGATCCGCGCGCGAGGAGCCATCCCACAAAGCGTAGAGGCGTTAGGCGCGGCATCGCCCTTGGCGCCGTTCGGTCTGGACGCCCTCGATGATATGCATGGCGATCCTCGCTCCCGAGCGCCCATCCAGCTGGGTCAAGTACTCCGGGATCAGCGCCAATCGGCGTGCCTTGAGCGGGTCCTCCCCGCGCGCGAGCATCTCGATGAACGCGAGGATCTCGCCTTGGCTACGGCCTTGGTAGTAGTCCTGGACGAAGGCTCCTTCCTCCATGAGTCCGGGGCCGAGCGGTTGGTCGAGATACAGGACCGGCTTTTGGGTGGGAAGATACTCCAGCAAGAAAGAGCCGGCATCCGCGATCATCGCCTCGGAGCAGGCGAAGGCCTCGGCGTAGTCGGGAGATTCGTCGAGGATCATCCCGGCAACCTTCAGGCGCTCCCGGAAGGCCGCTTCGCCCTCCTCGTCCATCAAGCCTAGCTTACGCAAGCGTGGAAAGAACAGCGGATGCGGGCGCATGATGAGCGCGAGATCGTCCTGCTTCTCGAAGGCCGAAAGAATCGTCTCCCCGTTTTGGAGGTAGGTCGACCAGCCCCCCTCTTCGACCGAGAAATGAGGCGTCCAAAGCACGGCGCGACGGTTTCCCAGCGCCTTGGCGAGGGGGCCCGAGCGGGACTCCATGATCCCCTGCGAGAAGCGGTCCAACTTAGGATGCCCGGTGGAGATCACATGAGCGCTTCCCGCCTGACAATAGCGCGCGTACATCCGCCGATTCCGGGGGGACCTGACGAAAACCCGCCAAGCGAGACGATGCAATTCCAGGTCGTATTGCCACCGCAAGCTATCGGCTCCGCCGCCCATATCCAACGCATACGGCACGTACGCGAGTCGGATTCCGAGCTCCTTGAGGCGCCGGGCCGCATACTCCTCGGGACGGGTGGAGTCGTAGGGGTTCTGGAAAAAGACGACGTCGGGGGCATCCGCCTCGAGGTCATAGGCCGCGTGGCTCACGAACGGAAGATCGCGCTCGGCCAGGAAAGCGCGAAGTCGATCTTCCGCACCATCCTCGTCGTGAAAGAAGGGCAATGAAACGATCGTCACTTCCGCCCGGGCGTCCTGGGTCAAGGCCTCCCAGACGGTCGCCCACGTGGACCAGGTCTCCGGGAACTGAAAGAAGAACGTCACGCGCACCGGCTCATCGACCGGCCTCGCGGCGATGGTCTCGGCGATCGCACGATTCCGCTCGCGCGTCTGCGCTTCCTCGAGGCGCGCCTGAAACGCCTCGAGACGCTGATTCTGCGCATCGAGAAGCTGACCCTGCGCCGTGGTCGCCCGTTGCAACTCGCCCAAGGCCGCCTGAAGTTCATCCATGCGCGCAAGCACGGCGCCCGAACCGGTCAACCGGTTCCTCAGGCGTTTCAGTAGACTAGCCAATCGCCGTCTTCCTTTCACTCTGAACCGAGAGCGCTTCCGGATCGTCGACCAGCGCCTCCGAGCGCCGGCGATACCAGGCCGCCGCCGCCAAG
>Ga0065704_10071645_pt1 | contig 10400 bp, 10 predicted proteins | sample SwiRhicommuniRL2_FD_59091 | JGI IMG/M metagenome (GOLD analysis project Ga0065704, IMG submission 59091) | Switchgrass rhizosphere bacterial communities from Rose Lake, Michigan, USA - RL2 v2 (version 2) | ecosystem: Host-associated > Plants > Roots > Rhizosphere > Soil | place: East Lansing, MI | reverse complement strand
CCGCGGCCCTCGCCGCCGCGCCCGAGGCCTGCGGCATCGTCGACGCGGACGGCCGGTTCCAGTACGCCAACGCGGCCCTGCTCGAGCTGCTCGCGGTCGACAAAACCGGCGTCGCGGCGTTGTCGCTGCAGGCGCTCGCGGCAGGGGACGCGGACGAATCGACCGTGCGCACCGCGGCGCTCGCGGACACGGGAATCCAGCGCGAGCACGTGCGCTGGCGTCGCGCCGACGCGGTGACGCTCGACGTCGAGCTGGCTGTGGCGGCTTGCGCGGGCGACGACGGGCTTCGCGTCGTGACGGCGCGCGACGTCACCGCCGCGCGACGCACGACCGAACGCAACGAACGCGACCGGCTGCGCGTGGTCCGGCTGCTGGAGCTCGCGCAACGTGCGCACGCACTGACCGAACACGAGATCCAGGAGCGGGCGCTCGAGCTGGCGCAGGAGCTGACCGCCAGCCCCGTCGCGTACCTGTTCCTCGCCGGCGCCGACATGCCGAACGTCGAGCTGGCCGCGCGTCGCGGCGGCGATGCCGGCACCGTGCCGTTCGCGCGCTGGCGCGGCGCACCCCCGCAGGACACGGCGCTGTACGAATGCCTGGGCTCGCAACGCCCGATCGTGCGCGAAGCGGGCGAATCGACCGGCACGCTGCGCCAGGCCGGCATGCCGGACGAACTCGCGCGGCAGGCGGTGACGCCGCTGCTCGACGGCGGCCGCCTGGTCGGCGCACTGCTCGTCGCCGATGCGCCGCGCCCCTACGACGACGACGACCGGCGTCACCTGGCGCAGGTCTCCGACGCCGCGTGGAAACTGCTGCGCCGCCGCCGCTCGGACGCCGAAGTCGTCAGTGCCATGGACCACATGGAGCGCGTCATGTTCGGCGCGATCGAGTCGCTCGCGCTGCTCGCCGAGGCGCAGGACGCCTGCAAGACCGGTCGCTCCAAGCGTGTCGCCGACTATGCCTCGGCGATCGGTGTCTCCCTTGGGTTGCCGGGTCACACGGTGCGCGGCCTGCGCGTCATGGGCCAGCTCGTCGACGTCGGCATGCTGCAGATCCCGCGCGAACTGCTCTGGCGTCCGGGCGCGCTCGCGCCGTCGGAGTTCGAGTTGATCAAGACCCACGCCGAGCGCGGGTACGAGGTGCTGCGGGCGATCGAGTTCCCCTGGCCCGTGGCCGAGGTCGTGCGACAGCACCACGAACGGCTCGACGGCTCCGGCTATCCGCGCGGGCTGCGCGGCGAGGAGATCCTGCTCGAGGCACGCATCGTCGCGGTGGCCGACGCGGTCGAGGCCATGCTGGCGCAGCGCCCGCACCGGCCCGCCTTGTCGCTCACGGCCTGCATCGAGGAACTGCAGACCCAGGCCGGACGCCGGTATGACGCGCGCGTGGTCAAGGCCTGTGTCCGCGTGCTGCGCGAGGCACAGTCCCCCGCGACGCTGCTCGAGGACGCCACCGCACCGGCAGGGCAACGCATCGCATAGGCGCACGCCGGCGTTTCCGTTCGTCGCCGAACCCGGCTTTAATGCAGGGGGCGGATAACGGAGCGTCCCGCATGCACCTCCAGTTCTACGGCGCGGCCGGCGAGGTCACAGGGTCCTGTCACATCCTCGAGGTGCAGGGCCGCACGCTGCTGCTCGACTGCGGCCTGATCCAGGGCGGCGACGACCCGGACGCGCGCAACCGCGCGCCGTTTCCGTTCGACGCTTCGAGCATCGACGCGGTCGTATTGAGCCACGCCCACATCGATCACTGCGGACGCCTGCCGCTGCTGTACAGGCGCGGCTACCGCGGACCGATCTACGCGACGGCTGCCTGTCGCGACCTCGCGCGCGTCCTGCTCGCCGACAGCGCCGCCATGGCCGAGCGCGATGCCGACCGCGCACGCCGTCACGCCGGCGAGCACCGGCACGGTCGCACGAGCCCCGCGCTCGAGCCGCTGTTCACGGTCGACGATGCGACCGCGACGCTGCGGCAGTTCAGGACGGTGCGCTACGCGCAGCCGCTGGACGTGCTCCCGGGCGTCACGCTCACGTTTCGCGACGCCGGCCACATCCTTGGCTCTGCGAGTGTCTGGCTCGCCGTCGAAGAGCACGGCGTGCAGCGACGCCTCGTGTTCAGCGGTGACGTCGGCCAGTACGACTCGCCGATCCTGCGCGATCCGGACGCGGACGGCACCGTCGACTGGGTGGTGATGGAGAGCACCTACGGCGACCGCCGGCATCGTGAACGCGCGGAGACGTTGCGCCAGTTCGGCGAAATCCTGCGGGAGGCCCGTCGTGGCGGCGGCAACACGCTGATCCCGGCCTTTGCCGTGGGGCGCAGCCAGGAAATCCTCTACGCACTCGCCACGCACTACGACGACTGGGGGGTCGGCGACTGGCAGCTCTTCCTCGACAGCCCGATGGCGATCGAGGCGTCCGAAATCTACTGGCGTCACGCCGAGCTCTACGACGAGGACGCTGCCGCCGCGCGGCGTCGCGCCGACCGCCTGCCGCCGCTGCCGAACCTCGCGTTCTGTCGCACGGCCGAGGAATCGATGGCGATCAACCGGATTCGCGACGGCGCGATCGTGATCGCCGGCAGCGGCATGTGCACGGGCGGACGCATCGTGCACCATCTCAAGCGCAACCTCTCGCGACCGGAGTGCAACGTGATCTTCACCGGGTTCCAGGCAGTCGGCACGCTCGGCCGCGCCATCGTCGACGGACGCGAGTCCGTGCGCATCCACGGCGAGCCGGTCACGGTCGCGGCGAAGGTCCATACCCTCGGCGGCTTTTCCGCGCACGGTGACCAGGAGGACCTGCTGCGCTGGCATGCGGGCCTGCACGGTGCGCGACGGACGTACCTGGTCCACGGCGAGCACCAGGGCGCGGAGGGCCTGCGTTCGGCGCTGCGCGGGCGCGGCGTGGCGGCCGAGATCGCCCGGCCCGGCCAGCGTCTCGACCTCGCGGTGGCGGCGTGAGCCTGCGCGCACGGTTCGCCGCCGCGATCACGGCGCAGCCGCACGAACTCGGCGGCGTGCTCGCCGCGTTCGCCTGCGTGTTCGCAATGTTCTCGAGCTATTCGATCCTGCGACCGATCCGCGAGACGATGGGCCTCACCTCGGGCGTGGAGACGCTGCCGGCGCTGTTCTGGGGCACCTTCGTCGCGATGCTCGCGCTGCAGCCGGTCTACGGCTGGCTCACCTCGCGCTTCCGGCGCACGGTGTTCCTGCCGTGGGTGTACCTGTTCTTCATCCTCAACATCGTCGCGTTCTACGCGTGGTTCGTCGCGCAGGCCGACCACACCTGGATCGCGCGCGTGTATTTCATCTGGGTCAGCGTCTTCAACCTGTTCGTGGTCGCAGTGTTCTGGAGCCTGATGGCCGACGTCTTCACGCGCGAGCAGGCCGGTCGCCTGTTCGGCTTCATCGCGGCGGGCCTGTCGCTCGGCGGCCTGTTCGGGCCGTTTCTCGGCAAGCTGCTCGTGCAGCGTGTCGGCACGATCAACCTGCTGCTGGTGTCGGCGGTGCTGCTCGCGATCGGGCTCGGCTTCATGCTGCGCGTGCTGGCCTGGCACCGGCATCACGGCACCACGCAGACGGCGACCGAGGCGGGCGAACCACGCCAGGACCCCGACGCGAAACTCGGCGGCAGCGCACTCGCCGCGTTCCGGCAGGTCGCGAGTTCGCCCTACCTCGCGCTGATCGCGCTGTTCGTGCTGCTGCTGACCTGGGCGTCGACGTTCCTGTACCTCGAGCAGCAGGCCCTCGTCGCGGTGACGTTCACCGACCGCGACTCGCGCACCGAGTTCTTCAACACGCTCGACTTCTGGGTGCAGGCGGCGTCGCTGACCGTGCAGGTGTTCCTGTTCGGGCGTCTGTACCGGTGGCTCGGGTTCCGCGCGCTGATCGTGCTGGTGCCCGTGGCGATGATGTTCGGCTTCGCCACGCTCGCGCTGGTGCCGACCTTCGCGGTGCTCGTCGGCGTGATGGTCGTGCGCCGCGTCGGCGAGTACGCAATCGCGCGGCCGTCACGCGACACGCTCTACACGGTCGTCACGCGCGAGGAAAAGTACAAGGCCAAGAGCCTGATCGACACGTTCGTCTATCGCGGCGGCGACGCGACCTCGGCCTCGCTGCACGCGTTGCTCAAGTCGACGTTCGGGCTGGGGCTGAGCGGCATCGCCTGGGTCGGCGCCGTCATCGCCGCGGCCTGGGCGCTCGTCGCGCTCAGGCTCGGCACGCTGCACGTCACTCGTCGACGTCGAAACGCATCGTGACGGTCGAGCGCTGCGCGACGGCCTGGCCGTTGACGAAGCGTGGCCGGAAGCGCCACTGCGCGAGCGCGTCGGTCGCGGCCGCGTCGAACACGCCTTGCGGTTCCGCGTGCACGACCTCGATGTCGCGCACGTTGCCGCCCGGCGCGATGGTGAATTCGAGTTCGACCTCGCCGCGCACGCGCTGCCGCAGCGCCTCGGCCGGGTAGACGGGGTCGCGCGCGCTGATGCGCTCGAGCGCGTCGGCCGGCACGCGCATGAGCTCGGTCGGTGCCGGCTCGCTGGCCGTCGGCACCGGGGTCGCGGCTGCGGAGCTGCGGGCCAGCCCCGCAATCGGCGCGGCGTTCGCGACCGTGCCGCCGTACACACGCGGGCGTTTCAGCGTGTCGATGCGCGTCGGGTCGGTCACGTACCGTGGCGCGAGCGGGTCGGGTTGCACGACGGCCGCGACGACCGGAGCGGTGACAGGAAGCTTCGTGACCGCCTCGGGCAGCGTCGAGACAGGTGTGCGCGACAAGCGCCGGGCGTCGTTGCCGGGCAGCGACCCGGCGACCGCGACGGCGGGCGGCGGTGCGGACACGGGTGGCGTCGCATCCGTCACGCCCAGCTGTTCGCGCGCGAGCTGTTGCGACGGCGTGTCCGGCGGGTTCAGTCGACGCGTGATTTCCAGCGCGGTGTCGTTTTCCGGGTCGACGGCCAGTACGCGCTGCACGAGGCGCTCTGCCTCGCCCTTGCGACCGGTTCGAGCCTCCTGGCCGGCACGTTCGAGCAGCAACGCGATCGTGCGCTCGCGGCCCTCGCGTGCCTCGACGTGGTCGGGTTGCGCGAGCAGCACGGCTGCGTACAGGTCGAGCGCATTGCGGCCCTGCGGCGCCTCGAGCCGACCGGCTTGCAGCGCCGCCCGCGCCCGTGACAGCACCGGGTCGGAGCGCGTTGCGGCGCCCGTGGCATTGCCCGCGTCGCCGGACAGGCTGCCGGACGATGCCGGCGCGACGAGGGGTGTTTCGGTGGGCGCCACGTCGGCGTCATGACCGACGAACAGCGGCAGCGTCAGCACGAGGCCGACGGCCGCCAGCAAAGCCAAGTACCGTTTCGGCAGGCCGGCGCTCGGACGAGCGAGCGCGCGCAGCAGCGGCAGCGTCGCTTCCTGCGGGCCGTCGCCACGGCGCTCGACGTGACGGCGGATCGCCGCGTGCAGGAACATGCCGGCGCGCCGCGCAGACGCGGGCTTGTGCATGAACCGGTAGACGAGGCCGTCGCTGATCAGCGAGGCGAGGATCGGTTCGTCCTGGCGCGTGCCGGCGACGCAGACCACGACGTCGGGAAACTGCTCGACGATCTGCTCGATCAGCGTGTCGGCACGCGTGGACACGCACGCCAGGTCGATCAGCAGCACGCCACAACGGCCGGTGATCAGCAGGTCGGCGGCCTCTTCGGCACTGCGTGCACGCCAGACGGGATTGCGTTCGCCGACGGCTTCACGGATCGACTGGAACAGTTGCAGGTCGGCGGTGAGCACGACCACGTCGACGAGCACGGCCTCGCCGCTCGTCCCCGGCCCGGTCGCCGGGACCGGCGTCGGGACGCCGGCGGCGGGCTTCGGGGCCTCCGGGACGGTATGGAGCAGGCGGGTCTTGGGCACGGCGGACATCGGACCGTCATTGCACTCCAAGCCCGCGGCCACGACTACGACCGGATGCCAAAAATACGAAGCAATTCAAACTTTAGCGCGCGCTTGGATCGATCGCGGCGCGCCCGGCTCTGTTGCGACGCCGCAACGATGTAGGCTCCATCTGCTCGACATAATCCACCTGTACGAGCATGATCGGCCCTCCCTTCCTCTCGCCGTGCAAACGGCCCGGTGGGTGACCGTATGGGAGCGATCGAGTTCACGTCGCGGGTCCCTCGGCACAAACGGCAGGCCATCGAACGCCTGCTGTTCTTCAATGGCTGCCAGGGTCGGGTCGCCCGCGACATCGTCGACGTGATCGACCGCTACGGTCCGCCCGAACTCGTCGACGACGGCGACGGCCTGCGCGCAAGGCTCGCTTCGGTGCCGGAGTCGCAGTGCCTGTTCGCGATCGAACGCGAGACCGAGCGCCCGATCGGCGTAGCGGTCTATATCCGCGCGGACCTCGAGCACGTCACGGTGGTCCACCTCTGCGTCGCGGAGGACTATTGCGCGGGCGGCGTCAACGAATCCGTCAACCTGCCCCTGCGCCTGGTGCGTGAAGTGAAGCGCTCGTCGCGACGCATCAAGGGCGTGCGCCGGCTCGAGGTCGCCTACTGCACTCAGCGCACGCGGGCCGCCTCGGACGCTTGCTGAGCAGACGCCTGTCCACTTGCCCATGACCGGCGCGGTGCCGCTGTTCGGACCGGGAATCGCATTGCCGCTGAAGTGACTGCCGACGCGCCGGACAACTGGGCGCGCATCGTCGGCTGGGGCACCGTCGCGCTCGCGCTGGCGTCGGTCGCGGCCCTGCTCGCGCCGTTCGGCTGGCCGTTCGAGCTGTTCGCGCACTTCCGCTGGCAGCTGGCCTTCGCCACGCTTTGCTTCGTGCCTCTCGTCTTGCTGCGGCGATCTGGCCTCGTGTTCGCCGCCGCGGTCGTCTGTGTCGTCGCGCAGGCGTTGCCGCTGCTCGTCACTCCCTCTCGCAGTGCCGTCGCGGAACGCGCGGCCGAACCTTGCCGCGGCGCCGAACCACAGCTGCGCGTCGTGTCGCTCAACCTGCAGTTTCGCAACGCGGAGCACGAGCGCGTGCTCGACTGGCTGCGAAGCCACCCGGCCGACGTGGTCGTGCTGCAGGAACTGACGCCCGCCTGGGCGGCCGTGCTCGCCACCACGCTGGACGAGTATCCGCACCGGTTTGCGCTGACACGCGAGGACCCGTACGGGATCGGGCTGCTGAGTCGCACGCCGCTGGAGCAGGCGCGGGCGGTGGATTTCGCCGGCGATGGCCTGCCCTCGGCGGTAGCGACCGTGCATATCGACGGGCGGCCCGTGCAGGTCATCGGGGTGCACACGCACTGGCCGGTGCTGCCGTCGTTGCAGCAGGCGCGGGACCTGGGGTTGCGCCACGCGGCGAAACAGGTGCGGTTCGCCCCGGGGCCGAGTGTGCTGGCAGGCGACCTCAACCTGACGCCCTATGCGCCCACGTTTGCCACGTTGCTGCGCGACTCCGGGCTCCAGGACGCGTTCGCCGGCCAGCGCTGGCGACCGACCTGGCGGGCCACGTTCTGGCCGCTCGCCTTGCCGATCGACCACGTGCTCGTGCCGGCGCAGGCCTGTGTGGTCTCCGCCGACGTGGGCGCCGACGTGGGCTCCGACCACCGGCCGGTCTACGTCGCTTTGCGCTGGCAGTGAGGGAGGGGGCAGGCCGCGGATCGGGCCGGCCCGGGTTCAGTCGAAATCGGTGGCGCGACGGCCGCGCAGCTTGCGTCGTTCGCCGCTGTCCGGCAGCTGGGCCGTCGTCTGCGCATGAGCCCCGTCCCGGCGCGGACCGGCGCGACGGTCGTCGTGGTGCTGGAACCGGCACTCGCAGCGTTCGGGCCGGTCGCAGTCGCGCATCGGCAGACGCGGCGCGTCGGCGGAAAGCAGCCGCAGGTCCTTCAGCGCGAGCGCCTGCGGGCAGGCGTCGTCGCCCGCCGTCACCGTCACGGCGTGAAACCTCAAGCGCGGCACCGGGGTCCTGGTGTAGCCGGCCATGGCATCCCTCCAGCTTTTATTGTTGTTCGAAGTGGAGCGAACGCTACGCGATCCCCGGCGTGCCGCCAATAGGCCGCGGTGACAGTTACTCACTCGTACGCGAGCGTCTCCCCGGTGGGCGGCGGGAACTCGTGGCAGCACGCCAGCAGCCACGCGCGGAACCGCACCACCTTCGGCAAGCCGAACAGGTCCGGCGGTGCGACGAGGTGCCAGGCGTTGCGCTGCCGCACGCTCGGCAGCATCGGCCGTGCCAGCCGGCCGGCCGCGATGTCCGCGGCGACGAGCGACCACCGCGCGAGCGCCACGCCCTTGCCCTGCTCGACCGCGCCGAGCGTCGCGGCGGAATCCTCCATCGGTGGCGGCGCGGTGTCCGTGCGCGTGGTGTCGCCGCCGACGCGACGCAGCCAGTCGGCCCAGGGCTCGGCACGGCTGTGGATCAGCGTGTAACGCGCGAAGTCGCCGACGGTCTCGATCGGTCCGAGCCGTGCGAGCAGGCCCGGGCTGCAGACCGGGAACACGTACTCGTCGAGCAGGCGCTCCGCCTTGAGTCCCGGCCACTGCCCGGGCCCGTAGAGGATCGCGGCGTGGAAGTCGTCGCGTCCGAAGTCCAGCGTCGCGCGCGCCGGGCCGAAGCGCACCTCGATCTCGGGGTGCTGGCGCGTAAACTCGCCGAGTCGCGGCAGCAGCCAGCGCTGCAGGAACTCGCTCGGCACGCTCAGGTTGAGCATGCCGCCGACGCGCTCGCGCCGGATGCGCTCGACGGCGCGGCGCAGCTCGTCGAGGCCGCGCCGGACGCCCGGCAGCAGCTCGGCCCCTTCCTGCGTCAGCGCGACGGCGCGCGTATGACGGCGGAACAACGGCACGCCGATGTCGGCCTCGAGGGCCTTGATCTGCGCGCTGACGGCCGCCGTGGTCACGCCGAGTTCCTTGGCGGCCGAAGTGAAGCTGAGGTGCGAGGCGACGGCCTCGAAGACACGCAGGGCGTTGAGCGGCACGCGCTCCTGTGGGGTCGACATCCGGATCTCTTGCGTAAAATAGGCGTTAACAATACGGGTCAAATGCCGCACGATCAAGGCATACTCGAACGCGCTATCGAGGGAATCTGAAGAGTGACACCGGAATGACCCAGCCCCGCCCCGCCTTGCGCATCGACGCGTCGACCCCTGCCGACCTCGAGCTGATCGTCGCCATGATCCGCGAGCTGGCCGCTTACGAACGGCTGCTCGACCAGTGCCGCATCGAACCCGCGGACCTGCGTCGCGACCTGTTCGGGCCACGTCCTTACGCCGAGGCTGCCGTCGCGCGCGAGGGCGAAGCGCCGGTGGGGTTCGCGCTCTGGTTCCACAACTACTCGACCTTCGAGGGTCGGCCGGGTCTGTACCTCGAGGACCTGTTCGTGCGCCCGGACTGGCGTGGTCGGGGCTACGGCGAGGCGCTGTTGCGCCATTGCGCGAGGCTGGCCGTGGAGCGCGGTTGTGCGCGGTTCGAGTGGTCGGTGCTCGACTGGAACGAGCCCGCGATCGCGTTCTATCGCAAGCTCGGCGCAGTCGCGATGGATGGGTGGACCGTGCAGCGTGTCGCGGGGCCGGCGCTGCGGGCGCTCGCGGGCCTGGACGACGAGGTCGACTGAAGGAGGCAGTGATGAGCGAACGAACGAACATTGCGACGGGCACGCCGTGGGAGCCGATCGTCGGGTACTCGCGGGCGGTGCGCGTCGGCCCGATGGTGTGGGTGTCCGGGACCACGGCCATGGGCCCCGACGGCACGCTCGTCGGTCGCGGCGACCCGGGTGCGCAGACGCGCCAGGCACTCGCCAACATCGCCGCGGCGCTCGAGCGCGCCGGCGCGAGGCTCGAAGACGTCGTGCGCACGCGCATCTACGTGACCGACATCGCGCGGTGGGAGGCCATCGGTCGCGCGCACGGCGAGGTGTTCGGCGCGATCCGGCCGGCGACCGCGATGGTCGAGGTCAGCGCCTTGATCGACCCGGACATGCTGGTGGAGATCGAAGCCGACGCGTACCTGCCGGGATGACCGACGGCATTCCGGCCCGGACACGGGCTGCGCTACGATGGCTCGCGGCGACAATGGACGACGCCACGACCGACCAGGCAAGGAGGCCGCCGCATGACAATCGCGAAGATCACCGAGATCACGGCGACGTCCGAACGCAGCTTCGAGGAGGCGATCCAGGACGGCATCGAACGGGCGAGCGAGACGCTGCACGGCATCACCGGGGCATGGATCTCCGACCAGGAAGTGGTGGTCGAAGACGGTGTGATCACGTTGTTCAAGGTGCGCATGCGGTTGACGTTCGTGCTCGACTGACGCACGTCGCAACCGTGTCCGCGAGAGGAGGGCTCGAAAAATGAATCTGTCTTGCCAAGGCTCTGCGCGTGCGCTGGCCGTCACGCTGGGTCTCGTGCTCGGCCCGATG
>Ga0065704_10001499_pt1 | contig 10403 bp, 7 predicted proteins | sample SwiRhicommuniRL2_FD_59091 | JGI IMG/M metagenome (GOLD analysis project Ga0065704, IMG submission 59091) | Switchgrass rhizosphere bacterial communities from Rose Lake, Michigan, USA - RL2 v2 (version 2) | ecosystem: Host-associated > Plants > Roots > Rhizosphere > Soil | place: East Lansing, MI | reverse complement strand
CAAAAAATTCAGTCTGGGCCTATTGGCATTGGCCAGTGCGCTATCATTTGCGAAGGCACAGGACAAGAAAGATTTTGTAAAATACATCAATTCCCAGCATGATTGGGTAGATGCAGTGTTTAATACCTTGACTCCAAAGGAAAAAGTGGCCCAGTTGTTCCTTGTAAGGGCGCATACTAATCTTGGTGAGAAATATATTGATTCCGTTGCACAGGTTGTTCAAGATGAACATCTGGGCGGCCTTGTGGTTTTTCAGGGCGGTCCCGTGCGTCATGTGGACATGTTCAATCGATATCAGTCATTATCTAAAGTACCATTAATGATAACCTTTGATGGAGAGTGGGGGCTTGGTATGCGTATGCCGGATTCTACGTTATCATTCCCTTATCAGATGACACTTGGTGCTGTGCAGGACAATCAGTTGATTTATCGCATGGGACGTGAGGTTGCGCTGGATTTTCATCGTATCGGTATGCATTTCAATTTTGCACCAGATGTGGACATCAATAACAACCCGAAAAATCCGGTCATCGGTATTCGTTCTTTTGGCGATAATAAATATAATGTCACCAAAAAAGCAAAAGCTTATATGGACGGTATGGTGCATGGTGGTATCTTGGCCTCCATTAAACACTTCCCGGGACACGGTGACACAGATGTAGATTCACACTATGATCTGCCTAAGCTCCCTTTTGATAAAGCCAGATTGGATACGCTGGAACTGTACCCTTTCAAAGAACTTATTAAAGCAGGTGCTCCAGCAGTTATGGTTGCGCATATGAATATTCCTGTCTTGGATGATACCCCCAATATGCCATCTTCTATTTCTAAAAAGGTTGTTACAGACCTATTGCGGAATGAACTTGGCTTTAAAGGCTTAACAGTGACAGACGCAATGGACATGAAAGGCGTTAAAAAATTCTTCCCGAATGGTGAAGCCGATGTTCAGGCAATCATTGCGGGACACGATCTCCTTGAGGTATCCGAGAATAGTAAACGCGCGATTGACCTTATTCTGAAAGCAATTGAGGAAGGTCGGATTTCACAGGTGGATATTGATGCACGCGTGAAAAGGGTATTGGCTGCTAAACTATGGTTAGGCCTAGACAAATACCAGGCAACCCCGCAGCAGAATCTGTATGCCGATTTACATAGAGCGTCTGCCGTTCAGCTGATTGATGAATTGTCCAATGCCGCTATTACAGCTCTTAACAGCACCGAAAAATTAAAATCCTTTAAAAAGGATCTACCTACAGCGATTATCAATGTCGGTGTTGCTGCCAATCAAACATTCCAGGATGAACTGACAGCGGGATTGACCAACGAAACACAGTATTTTGTGCCAGACAGCTTGAGCAAAGATGATATGAAACGTCTTGTGAAGGAAATCAAGAAAAACAAGCAATACATCATCGCTGTACACGATACGCGGTTACGTCCACGTCCTACAATGCAATTGAATGAAAATGTGCAGGACCTGATGAAGAAGTTTGCAAAGAAATCCATCTTGACCCTATTTACAAATGTATATGCATTAGATGGCGTTGAAGCATCCAAGAAAGCGAAGACAATTTTGCTAGCTTATCAAAATGATGCTTTTATGCAGAAAGCTGCTGCCAAAACGATATTGGGACAAAATGTTCCTAAAGGAAAATTGCCTGTTACCATCAATAAAAAATTCAAGTACGGACAGGGCAAATAAGGTCGCTATAAAATCACACCAATAAAAAAGCCCTCCTGGATCGTGTTGCTGTCATCAGCACAGCTATCCGGGAGGGCTCTTCTTATTTTTTGTCAATGCTAGTCGTTCTGAAGAAGATTAGCTCTCCTCGTTTTCCTCTCGACTGTCAGAAGGACGACTCTCGTTTTTCATCCGGTCTATTGCAGTGACGACATATTTATAACGTTGATTCTGTTTGATGTCATCATCTGTATACTGGAGTTTATCGGCATCAAATGTGATAAAGATAATTTTGCCCGGATCTTTGATATTAACGCGCTCACCTAAGACAAATCGATAGACCACATACCCGTAAGCGGATTGACCATCACTGGCCACATCCGGTTTCTGCCAAAAAAGCGTATTCATTTTTCCGTTGGCGGATGATTTTACCAGCAAGCCGAAAGGAGCGTTTGGTGGAATGCTGTCCAGCCAAGGCATTGTCGGGGGTAAAGCAGGGGTGCGATACAGATCATTTCGCATGGAGTCCTGTAGTCCCGCCAAGTTGTCCATGAGCGATTTGGAACTGAAATATATACTTCCTTCTACATCATGTTCTTCGCGTAGGTGGCGTACCTGTCGCGGGATCTGACTTTTGTCGGTCCAACCGCTCTTATTTTCTGTTACCCGGTAGGCTCCATGACCTACATAAAAATGCCGACCATAGGTATGTCGTTGCCACCAGGATACCAGAACCTCATACGCCGCGGCGCGGTTTTTAAATGGAAAGTAGATCTGTGGATTGATATAGTCGATCCAGCCTTCCTGCATCCATTTTACACCATCCGCATAGAGCTCCCGATAGGCACTTAGCCCACGTGTTTCCGAACCGATACTATTGTTTTCCTTATTATCCCATACACCACATGGACTGATCCCATATTTAACATAAGGTTTTATTTTTTTTATGGCAATGCCGAGGTCGCGCACGAGCATGTTCACATTATTGCGTCGCCAGTCTTCAATATTTTCGATGCCATTATTATACTGGGCAAAAGTCAGCTGATCCGGGACAGATGTACTCCGGCTATCGGGATAAGGGTAAAAATAATCGTCAAAATGAATACCATCCACATCGTAATTCTTGACAACATCCATAATGACATCGATGATATATTTACGGACATCGGGCAGTCCCGGGTTGAAAAGCTTTTTTCCTGCGTATGTAAAGAACCATTCGGCGTGCCGTTTGGTGATATGGTCCTCTGAGAAATGTGCGGGATTCAATGTGGTCGAGGCCCGATAGGGGTTGAACCAGGCATGCAGTTCCATGCCTCTTTTATGTGCTTCCTCAATGGCAAATTCTAAAGGATCATAAAATGGGGATGGGGCCTGCCCCTGTTTTCCTGTCAGGTATCTACTCCAAGGTTCACGACCTTTACCATAAAAAGCATCTGCTGCAGGCCGTACCTGTAGAATGATTGCATTTAAACCCGCACTACGGTGCTGGTCGAGGAGGTCTATAAATTCCTGCTTTTGCTGGGCAACATTGTTGCCGGCTCTGACCGAAGGCCAGTCTATATTACCTATGGTTGCAACCCATACACCACGAAACTCTCGCTTAGGTATTTGTTGGGAATATGTTCTGATCGAAAATAAACAGATAAAAAAGGCAAAAAAAGAATATAAATATGTTTTTCCCGTCATTCTATAAATTGTAGCCAACAAAGATAGGGAAGCATTTCTTACTTTTTCCCTAAAAAATGTAAGATGTTTGTTGGATACTTGTTAAAAGAATGTCAGCTTGGTTTTCAAATTGATAATAATGCAAATACAGGTAACATTGTACACTTATTTGTGCTAATTTAGATGCGGTTTTCACAAAAGCTATGCAAAGCGAGCTAACCGCAACAATAAAGATTATGAGCAAAGAACAAATATCCGTTTTTGATATGTTTAAGATCGGTATCGGACCATCCAGTTCGCATACCTTAGGCCCTTGGCGTGCAGCCCAGCAATTTACCCATGTCCTCAAGACAAAAGGTGTATTGAATGAGGTCGATCAGGTCAAGATTTTGCTTTATGGATCTTTAGCCAAGACCGGTGCTGGACATGGTACAGATATCGCTGTTCTGCTTGGACTGAGTGGCGATGATCCGGTTACCTTTGATGTAGATCAGGTGACACCGAAAGTGGCGCATATCAAAGCGGTAGGCGAACTGGTGGTTGCAGGTGAGCGCACGATTCCATTCTCCTATCAGGAAGACCTTCTGTTTTTATACACAGAGAGTTTACCCTTCCATCCAAATGCTGTTACTTTTCAGGCTTTCCTGGCAAGTGGTAAAGCCATTACCGAAACCTATTATTCTATCGGTGGTGGATTTGTCGTTCAGGAAAATGATACCGAGGGTGTATTATCCGAAGTGGATCTTCCTTTTCCGGTGGACACCGCACAGGAGCTACTGCACTGGACCATGAAAACAGGCTTGAAAATATCAGAACTTGTTCTTGAAAATGAGTGTGCATGGCGGGAGGAAAGTGAAACTGTTGCTGGTGTCCTGAATATCTATAAGACGATCTATGAGTGTATCTATCGTGGCTGTCACACTGGTGGTACACTGCCCGGAGGCTTGAATGTGGAACGTAGGGCTGCAAAATTAAATAAAAAATTGATGCAGGGACGTAGTTACCAAGATTATGAATCATGGATAACGGCAATTCGTGAAGGTGGACAGAATTTTCAATATATCCTAGACTGGGTAAGCTGTTTTGCACTTGCTGTAAATGAAGAAAATGCATCGTTTGGACGTGTTGTTACTGCTCCTACCAATGGTGCTTCAGGGGTTATACCAGCGGTTTTACAGTATTATATTACTTTCCATGACGGTATGCGGGAAAATAAAATTGTGCAGTTTATCCTAACAGCTTCGGAGATCGGATCCATCTTTAAAAAGAATGCGACTATTTCAGCCGCCATGGGGGGGTGTCAGGCAGAAATTGGGGTATCCTCAGCAATGGCTGCCGGTGCGCTGACGGAGGTGCTGGGTGGATCACAACGCCAGGTGCTGATGGCTGCGGAGATCGCCATGGAACATCACCTCGGGTTGACCTGCGATCCGATCGGAGGACTGGTACAGATTCCTTGTATCGAACGCAATACTATGGGGGCGATAAAAGCGATTACAGCAGCGCAGCTGGCTTTACAGTCAAATCCCGACAAAGCCAAAGTAAGTTTGGATACAGTGGTCAAAACCATGTGGGAGACCGCTTTGGATATGAACGCCAAATATAAAGAAACAGCAGACGGCGGTTTGGCGGTCAATATTCCATTGAGTTTGCCGGAATGTTAAGGTTCAACTGAGTTTTCTTGTTTTTTGTATCTTTGCTGCAGTAGAACATATATATTCATAATTAGTATACGCGAATGAAATATTGTGCGATCGCCTCCGGGAGTAATGGAAACTGTTATTATATAGCCAAAGATGATTCGGCTATATTAATTGATGCTGGTATCAACAGTAAACATATTCATCTCCGGATGTATAATCTTGGGATTATTCCGACCCAGATTAAAGCAATTTTCATAACGCACGAACACTCCGATCATATCCGCGGATTGTCGGTTTTTGCAAAAAAATACAATCTACCCGTATATATCACGAAGGGAAGTTATGAAGGATCCAGACTACATTTACCTTCCCACCTGGTCAATATCATTACACCCAATGAGGAAGTTGAAATAGGAGGGCTTAAAATTTATGGGATCCCCAAATACCATGATGCAAAAGAACCCTGTAGTTTCCTTGTCTCTGATGGAGTTCATAATATCGGTGTGCTGACCGATATTGGACGGCCCTGCGAAAATGTGCAGCATGTGATCCAACATTCGGATATTCTCTTGTTGGAATCCAATTACGATGAAGATATGTTGCATACAGGAAGATATTCTTATTTTTTGAAGAATAGGATCAGCAGCGGATGGGGGCATCTTTCCAATCGTGTTGCGGTTGAACTATTCAATCAATATAAAACCGATCGTCTCAAGCATCTGATCTTAACACACCTCTCCGGTGAAAATAATACGGTCGATCTTGTTCATACGACATTTGAACCCCATTGTGAGCATATCAAACTTCATGTGGCTACACGTTATCAGGAAACGGAATTGTTTGACATTACCCATATCTTAAATAAACAGGCGGTTTCATCGCCGACGGCCTGTCTTGGATAATTAAACTGAGCGCTGCTTCTAATAAGGCGACCATCACTCCTGATCAAGTCAACCGCTACTCCTAGTAAAGTCAACCACAACTTCGCTTTCATTGCTGATATCGATCCGACACAGGGGCTGCTACATAAACAGTCTGTTTCAACGCCAAAGGACCTTCCTCGGATAATTAAACTAACCGCTACTCCTCATAAAATCAATGATCACTCTTAATAAAGTCTCAACCACTTCCTTTTTTTGCTGATACCGATCCGCTATGGCATGTCCTATTGGCGCGACTTAAAGAAACGGGCCAGCTGATTTTATTGATCAATACCTTGTAAGTTCTTGTTTTACAGTGAAATTTCGTGAAAAAATCAAAGAAAACTTCAGAAGTGAAAAAATTAAAATATAGTTGATTTCCAAATAATTCCTTTTATATTTGCTTTGTTTTTAATCAGTCTAAATTATTAAACAAGAATTTGCTGGTCTGATTAAAGACAAAAACACCATGCAATAGACGGCAATCTATCACATGGCGAAAAGCTACAGACAGCGGCAACTGTCTGTAGTTGACTGAAGCAGCGCGCTGCTCCAGTTACTTCCGATATAGGATATGGAAGAACTTGCAAGATAACGAAATTTGCGGTTTTATTCGTTAACCGTTTTTTGCCTGTAAGATCCTCCATAATAAGTTGAAAACTATACGCATCAATCAACATATTATGAAAATTTTAACTTCACTCGTTACATTTCTTACAGTATTGTTTTACTGTAACAGCAGTTCCGCTCACGCACTTTGGATAGAATCCGCTCCTCATGGTACAGTCAATCAGTCGCATGAAGTAAAAGTCTATTATGGTGAATATGTTACCAATGAAAGAGATCAGATTGAAAAATGGTATTCTGATGTAAAGGATTTCACCTTGTTATTGTATGTTCCGGGAAAAGCCCCTGTTAAAGTACAATTGACCAATAAAGGAGATCATTTCAGCGGTTCATTCCAACCGACTGAGCAAGGAACTTACTTTTTATCGATCGTAAAGGCACCTAAAGATCTGGGTGGCCAGACAAAATATGAGTTTTCCTCACTAATGCCCGTTGTCATTGGCAAATCAAGCAAATTAGACTATAGTGCATTAAAAAATCCGTTACAGGTTGAGTTGATCAATTCTGCAAATGTAAAAAAAGGCGCTAGCTTACAGGCTAAGATAACCAGCGAAGGAAAAGTTGTTCCAAATGCCAAGGTCTCTGTTTTCTCGTCCACAGGTTGGGGAAAAGAATTTGTAGCTGATGCCAACGGTGTTGTTACGTTCGATGCCCTTTGGGCTGGTGCTTATGTACTCGAAGCAAGTACATTTGTCGAAAAAGCAGGCGAGCATGAGGGAAAACCATATGCATCGTCGTGGCAGGGAAGTACAACCTTTTTTGCAGTAAAATAAAAATTGATACCTACAAATTAGATGGATTCATTTTAAATCCCACATTCAAAATGAATCTATTCTTTATTACATATCTACCAGTGAAATACGTATGAATAAAACTTTATCCTTTCTAGCTATTCCGATGATCAGCTCAATTTTTTCTGTAGCGCAAGCGCAGAGCAAATTGAAGATTGACGGTATCCTTGTCAATGAGAAATCCGAACCTATTTCGGGTGCAACAATTAAACTATTGAATACAGGTGTAACGACCAGTACCGATAGTGAGGGACACTTTATCTTTGATAGACTTTCTGCCAAGACTTACCGCCTGGAAATCAAAGCTTTCGGCTATGGTAAACATTTTATGGAGGTAACCGTAAAAGACGAAGAAACACATTTAGGGCCCATCATTATGAAAGACCAATCCGAGTCAATCGATGAAGTGGCCGTGTACGGTAAGTACTATGAGCATTATAAGTTTGATAGTATATCTGGGTCATTACGTCTTAAAACACCGATCTTGGAGTTACCCCAAAATATTCAGGTTATTTCATCTGACCTCATGGCTGATCAACAGGTTTTTGACATTGTCGATGGTATTACACGCAATATCAGTGGTGCAACACGTCAAGGACACTGGGACAATCAATACGCCAATATTCGTATGCGTGGATCCAAGATCCCGGCATTTCGTAACGGCATGAATATCGAAGCATCATGGGGGCCCACAGCTGAGGACGCATCTATGATTGAGCGTATTGAATTTGTAAAAGGCCCAGCTGGCTTTATGCTGGCCAATGGTGAACCGGGGGGATTCTATAATGTTGTGACCAAAAAACCAACAGGCCATACCAAAGGATCCGTGACACTCAATACCGGAAGTTTTGATCTATACCGCGGCGCGGTTGATTTGGATGGAAAGATTACCAAAAGCAATAAATTGATTTACCGCCTGAACGTTGCAGGCCAGAAAAAAAAGTTCTTTACCAAATACAATAATAGTGATCGTCTTGTCATCGCTCCGGTGTTGACTTATAATATCGACTCATTGACCGCTATTACGGCAGAATATACCTTTCAGGGATCTTCTTATTTAAGTAATGGAAATTATACCTTTTCACCAAAGGGTTTTGCTGACCCAGGTATTGCCAACGACTTTTTCTATGGTGATCCAGGGATGGAACCCGGTAAACTGAGAGATCATAGCGCCTATCTTTATTTTGATCGAAAACTTAGCCAAAAGTGGAAATTCCATGCCCAAGCCGCTTATTTTAATTTCGACATGAAAGCAACCAGTACCTGGTTGAACTATATGACAGCAGCGGGGGATATGCCGCGCTATTATAGTACGGCTGATGAGCATGGTGAAAATAAATTTGGACAGCTCTCCTTTAATGGTGAAGAGCGGACAGGAAGTATTAGACACCGGATCTTGGCAGGTGTGGATTATGGTAATAAAAAATTCTGGGGCGATTTCCGTTCTTTGTTGCCAAGTATTCCCGGAGATCCATTGAACGTCTACAACCCTGTTTATGGTATTCCGGAATCTGTCTTCCCTAAAGTTGAACGCACCTTAAATATTAAGGAAAGAGCTAAAAGCCAGGACTATGTTACCAGTTCGTCTTATGTATCTTTCTATGTTCACGATGAGATGGCATTCCTCAGCGATCGACTGAAACTATCATTGGGTCTACGTTACACATCTTCCAATGTTGTCTCCAAGACAAATGCAGATCCTGCAAAAGACAAGGTATGGAGCCCAAGGGTAGGGGTAAATTATCTAATAGATCCGTCCATGAGTGTATATGCTTTGTTTGATCAATCCTTTGTGCCTGTTTCGGGACTGGATTGGCAAGGAAATGCACTGAAACCTGTTCGTGGAAACAATTTAGAGGCAGGACTGAAGAAGGAATGGGGCGGCGGAAAGTGGATTTCTACGCTGAGCGCTTATCAAATTAAAAGAAAGAATGCTCCGGTTGATGATTTCGACCATCCGAATCCGAACGGTGGTTTCTTCCTGATGCAGCTGGGAGAGACAACGACCAAAGGAATTGAGTTTGATGTCACGGGTGAAATCGTCAAAGGATTAAATGTCAATGCGAATTATGCGCTGACGGATTCAAAGATATCGCAGGATTCAAAAACTGAGAAAATCGGGAATATTACGCCAAACACGGCGAAGCACACCGCTAATGCTTGGGTAACCTATCGTTTGCAACAAGGTCCATTAAAAGGTGTTGGTTTTATTGGAAGTGTTCAGGGGATGTTTGATCGTGCTATTGGTACAACAAAGGAATCTAATTTTAAGAATTACTTACGTACAGATGGTGGTATTAGCTACCAACGAAACCGATATAATATTTCTTTGATGGTCAATAACTTACTGGACAACCGTAAGCTTATGACTGCCGGATCAACAACTGCGAAAAATGCTAAAATTGATAACAGTGTTATGTACTATACTTATATCGTTGAGGCAAGACGCAACTTCCGTCTAGGTGTAACCTACAAGTTTTAATTAAGCGATTCTATATAAATCATTTATACGATGTATAGCACACTTTTAATAATTATACTTATTGGCGCTTACCTCTTTTACAACAGCAGTAAAAAAGTGAAGTTCCAGCATAGACCCGAGTGGTTGAAAAAGCTTTGCGCGCAGACTCAGTCTGTGCGTATCTTGAGTATTGGTCTGCTACTTTTACCATTTGCGGTAATCCTTTATGTACAGGGTTTTGGTGCTGGATTCTTTGCTTTTTTTGCCTATGTCATGTGCATGATGAGTCTTGTCGTTTTATTGAACCCTTACCATTATTTAACAGGGTGCCAAGTTCTCGGATTGTATGCCGTCAGTCTCTGTGTTGAATTTTTGATATCCTAATTGATTTCTTATGCCAGCAAATAAAAAATACCTGAGTTCGCCCTTGCAACGATTTCTGAAGATTACGGCCGGATTTATCGGCGGTTATGTTGTTATGCTCTCTTTTCATGTATTGTTGACTAACCTTTTTGAGAAAAAAGATGTTGTGATGACTGCCGGATTTACAGGTTATCTACTTTGGGCGGTTCTGATGCTCCTGGCTTTTCTTTCCAAAAGCGGATGGAAAATATG
>Ga0065704_10071642_pt1 | contig 10404 bp, 7 predicted proteins | sample SwiRhicommuniRL2_FD_59091 | JGI IMG/M metagenome (GOLD analysis project Ga0065704, IMG submission 59091) | Switchgrass rhizosphere bacterial communities from Rose Lake, Michigan, USA - RL2 v2 (version 2) | ecosystem: Host-associated > Plants > Roots > Rhizosphere > Soil | place: East Lansing, MI | reverse complement strand
AACGGGACGCGGGCGATGCGGCTCTGCGACTAGGCAACGAAAGACCTGCCGGATACCAGAAACCCGCATCGCGAGATGCGGGTTTTTTCGTTTCCGGCTTCCATTATCGAACCCCACCAGGAGCTTCCTCCCATGTGTTCCATCTTCGGCATCTTCGGGCTGCAGCCCGGCGACGACATCCAGGCCCTCCGGCGACAGGCGCTGGAACTTTCGCAGAAGCAGCGCCATCGCGGACCCGACTGGAGCGGTGTCTACCATGACGACGGCGCCATCCTGGTGCACGAGCGGCTGGCCATCGTCGACCCGGCAGGCGGCTCGCAGCCGCTGCGTTCGGCCGATGGGGCGCTGGTGCTGGCGGTCAACGGCGAGATATACAACCATCGCGAGTTGAAAGCGGAACTGAAGCAGGACTACGCCTTCCAGACCGGTTCCGACTGCGAGGTCATCAATGCGCTGTACCGCGAGGACGAACCGGCGTCGTTCCTCAACCGCCTCAACGGCATCTTCGCTTTCGCGCTGTGGGACAAGGCGACGGGCCGGGCGCTGATCGCGCGCGATCCCATCGGCGTGTGCCCGCTGTACTGGGGCCACGATCGCGAGGGCCGGCTGTGCGTGGCATCGGAGATGAAGGCGCTGTCGCCGATCTGCGCGGATGTCGCCCAGTTCCCGCCGGGCCACTACTACGAGACGTCGACGCGGACGCTGGTCAAGTACTACGAAAAGCCGTGGCGTGATTACGCCGCAGTGGAGCATGTGGAAGTCGCCAGGCAGGAGCTGCGCGAAGCATTCGAGCGCGCCGTGCATCGCCAGCTGATGACCGACGTGCCCTACGGCGTGCTGCTGTCCGGTGGCCTGGATTCCTCGCTGGTCGCGGCCGTCGCCGCGCGTTATGCGCGGCATCGCATCGAGGACAACGACACGACCGAAGCCTGGTGGCCGCGGCTGCACTCGTTCGCCATCGGCCTGGACGGGTCGCCCGACCTGGCGGCGGCGGAAGTCGCGGCGAAGGCGTTGGGCACCGTGCATCACGGCTTCACGTACACGTTCCAGGAAGGTCTCGATGCGATTCCGGAGGTGATCCGCCACATCGAAACCTACGACGTCACGACCATCCGTGCGTCAACGCCGATGTACCTGCTGGCGCGTCGCATCAAGGCGATGGGCGTGAAGATGGTGCTGTCGGGCGAGGGCAGCGACGAGATCTTCGGTGGCTATCTGTACTTCCACAAGGCGCCGGACGCGCGCGAATTCCACGATGAGCTGGTACGCAAGCTGGACGCGCTCTACAACTACGACTGCCTGCGCGCGAACAAGTCGATGATGGCCTGGGGCGTGGAACCGCGCGTGCCGTTCCTCGACGTGGAGTTCCTCGACGTGGCCATGAAGATGGATGCCCTGCACAAGATGATCGACAAGGGCAGCACCGGCGCGCAGCGGATGGAGAAGGGCATATTGCGCGAGGCGTTCGAGGGCTATCTGCCGGAGTCGATCCTGTGGCGGCAGAAGGAGCAATTCAGCGACGGCGTCGGCTACGGCTGGATCGACGGGCTGAAGGCGCATGCGGAGGCACAGGTCAGCGATCGCGAACTGGCGGCGGCCGACAAGCGCTTTCCGGTCAATCCGCCGCAGACCAAGGAGGCCTATTTCTATCGCACGCTGTTCGAACAGCACTATCCGGGCCAGGCCTGCGCGGAAACCGTGCCGGGCGGCAAGTCGATCGCGTGCTCGTCGCCGGCGGCGATCGCGTGGGACGCCAGCTTCGCGAAGATGGCCGATCCGTCCGGCCGTGCCGTGGCTGGCGTGCACGCGGCGGCCTTGCAGGCGGGTTGACGATGTCACCCGCCGACGTGGTGCGCGAATGGGTCCGCCGCTTCAACGCGGCGGACGTGGATGGCCTGGCCGCGCTGTATACGGAAGACGCGGTGAATCACCAGGTGGTGGCCGACCCGCTGCTCGGACGCGAGGCGATCGCGAACCTGTTCCGCACCGAATTCGCGCGCGCGACGATGGTGTGCGAGGTGGAACAGATCCTCGAGGACGGCGAGTGGGCCGTGATGGAATGGCGCGATCCGCTCGGACTGCGCGGTTGCGGGTTCTTCCGCGTGCGCGACGACCGCATCGTGTTCCAGCGCGGCTACTTCGACCAGCTCAGCTTCTTCCGCCAGCAGGGGCTGGCGGTACCGGATCACTACCTGGGCTGAGCGTTGGCGGGACGCAGCGTCAGTGTGTGGGCGGCATCGCCCGGCAGGAATGGCGTCGGCCGTCCGTGTACCCAGTCGTCATGGCCTGCGCCCCAGAAGGGCGACATCGGGTGGCCACTCTGGCCGCCCGGCATGTGGATGATGCCGTCGGCCTCGTGGCCGGGCGACACCACCATGCGTTCCGAGGCACCGAAGGACGGACCCTGCACGCGCGGCATGGCGCCGTCACCGGCGAGCGGTTCGCCCGGCATGCAGAGCTTGGGCTTGAGGAAGGCGGGCAGGGCGTTCGCCAGCGGATGGCAGATCTTCGCAGTGTTGCGCTCGCCCCAGCGACGCTGCGCCAGCGGCCCTTGATCGGCCAGGTCGTCGCGGACTTCCTTCGCCGCGTCTTCCAGAAGCGCATCCCACGTCCTGTAGCGGCGCGACAACAGGTGCGGGGGACGCTGTTCGAGCAATGGCCAGGCGACACCTTCCAACTGCGGCAGGTCGGGCATGATGAAGTCGTTGCCCAGGGCTGCCTGTGCGGGTGCGGTCAGGCCATCGGCGATGCGCGCATGCACGGCGAGGCGCCAGGCGCGCACGAGGCGATAGCTGACGGAGTCGACGCTGGCGACGCCTTCCCAGGCCCTGCCCGCATCCGCGAGTGCCTTCACGGAGGAGTCCGCGGGCGATCGTCCGGCTTCATCCTGCAGCAGTTGCCACCAGCGCTGCAGGAATACGGCGCGATCGTCGAGCTGGATGGCCAGCAGATCCTTCTCCGTGAAACGTTCCTTCGCCAACAGGCCGTCGCGGATCTGCCTGGCGCGCGCGCCCAGCGCATAGCCGCCATCGCCGACCCGTGCCAGCGCGTCTCCCTCCAGGACGCGCGCGTTCGCGGTCCACAAACGGTGGTTGGGCGGCGAGGTCAGTACCGGCGTGAGCTGGCTGGAGATGAGCCACGGCGTGCAATGGCTCGGTGGTGCGGGGGTGGCTGGGGATGCATCCGCATTGCCGCGCGTGAACTCCAGCGAGTGCGTGCATGCACCCGCGCGCGACGCTAGCGGTCCCAGGATGCGCCAGGCGACGCGCCCCTTGTGGTCGGCGATGACGAGATTCTGTGCCGGCGTGGCGGTGCGCTGTGCGACCGACAGCACGGAGGGAAGATCACCGGCGGTGGCGAAATCCACCAGACCGAAGTTCAGCGCGCCGGGCTGGTGTGCGACCCAACGCAGGGCCAGCGCGGGCTTGCCGGGCGTCGCGGGATGCACGATGGGCCCGTAGCGCGTGTCGACAACGTCCAGCGTGACGGCATCGGCACCGGCCACGCGGATGGTTTCGGCGTGGTGTTCGGTCGCATCGCAGGTGGCCGGATCATCGCCCTTGTTGCACGGCTTCACCGGATACCAGTCCGCCGTGTCCGCATAGCTGTTGGTGAAGCCCCATGCCACATGCCCGTTGCTGCCGACGATGATGGCGGGCAGGCCGGGCAGGCTGAAGCCGGATACATCGACCCTCCCGCCGGGCGCGCGCGGGTTCGGATAACGCAGGCGTACGCGGAACCAGATGTTGGGCGCACGCAGGCCCAGATGCATGTCGTCGGCAACGATGGCGCGGCCGTCGGCGGTCAGTGCGCCGGCCACCGCCCAGTTGTTGCTGCCGGGTGTGCCCTTGTCGGCCAGGCGCTGGTGCGAGTCGGTCTTCGGCATCGGTAGGGTGCGCAGGTCGACGCCCGTCGCCGGTGGAAGCGCGGCATTGCCTCGTGCCTGCCCGTAGAGCGGCGCGTCCCACTCGGTGCCATCGTGGGTCAGCAGGTCGAACAAGGCCGGCGGCACGTGCTGGCGGATCTTCCACAGGCCGAGCTCGCGCAGGTTCCCGGAATCCTGCAGGTCGAAGTACATCGCGTATCCGGCCAGCGCCGAGTCGGTCACCTCCCAGGCGCGCGGCGATTGCCGCAGCAACAGGTAGGGCCAGGGGCGCGCGCGCAGGTCGCCAAGTCCGGCGTTGACGCCAGCGGCATAGGCTTCGAGCTGCGGCATGCGGTCGCCCGCGAATTCGCCCAGATGCGCGGATACCCGTGCGCGGATGCGGTGGGTGCGGCGCTCCTTGTCCATGTCCACCGCAATGGGGCCGAACAGTTCCGACAGTTCGCCGGCGGAACTGCGCCGCATCAGGTCCATCTCGAAGTAGCGCTCCTGGGCGTGCACGTATCCCAGTGCGCGGGTGGCGTCGGCCTCGCTGGCGGCGTCGATGGTCACCACGCCCAGCGCGTCGCGCTGGATCGAGACCGGTGCCGACAGTCCGGCCAGGCCGGACTCGCCTTCCAGCCGGGCCAGGCTGCCCCGCATCAACCACCACACCACAAGCAATGCCACGACAACGAGGGCCAACAGCAGCAGCGCGATGCGCCGGGTCCACTTCAGCATTGCGGGATCCTTGCGGTAGGGGCGTGGGGTCGCGGCCGATTATTCCACGGAAGCTATGACCGTCACTGCCGCAGCGCAACGACGAACGAGAGTGATTCCGATTCGGTCATGATGGTGCCTGATCGGGCATCCTGTGCGCCTCGCTACCGGAGCCACGTGCCATGAAAGGCCATCCCGACGTCGTCGACTATCTCAAGTTCCTGCTGCGTGGCGAACTTGCCGCGCGTGACCAGTACTTCATCCATTCCCGTCGCTACGAAGATCAGGGGTTGAAGGCGCTGTTCAACCGCATCGACCACGAGATGCAGGAAGAGACCCAGCACGCCGATGCGCTGCTGCGCCGCATCCTGTTCCTGGAGGGCGATCCGGACATGCGCCCGGAGTCGTTCATCGCGGGCAGGACGGTCGAGGAGATGCTGCAGCGCGACCTGGAGGTCGAATACGCCGTACGCGCGAATCTGGCCAAGGGTGTCGGCCTGTGCGAACAGCATGGCGACTATGTCAGCCGCGAGATCCTGCTGGCCCAGCTCAAGGACACCGAGGAAGACCACGCGCACTGGCTGGAACAGCAACTGGGCCTGATCAAGCGCCTGGGCATCGAGCTGTACCTCACGTCGAAGCTGGACGGTGGCAGCGTTTCGGCCTGAGGTGAAGACTCAGGTCCGGCGAAGCCGATAGACGGCGGTGGTGAGCGCGGTCAGGCCTTCCGCCTGGAAGCGCGGCTCCTGGTCCAGGATGTCGCGCCGCTCGAGCAGCACGTGCTGCCACGGTGAAGCGAACAGCGCCTCGACTTCCGCCTGCCCGACAGAGAATGGCGGACCGTCCTTCTGCTGCTGCGGGTACTCCAGCGTGATCAGCAGTCCCCGGCAGCCGGACGGCAACGCGGCATACAGCGTGTCGAGGTAGCGGCGGCGCAGGGCGGGCGGGAGCGCGATCAGCGCTGCACGGTCATAGACCGCCTCCACATCGGCAAGCAGCGTTGGCTCCAGTCCGAACGCATCCCCCAGGATGATCTCGATGGGGCCGGCAGTGAAGTGCTCGCCGTACTGGCTGACCGTCCTGACCGGCTCCACGCCCGCCTCCTGGAAGAACTGCGCCACGGCCAGAGGCGACAGTTCCACGCCCAGCACGCGGTATCCCTGCGCGGCCAGCCAGTGCATGTCCAGCGATTTGCCGCACAGTGGCACCAGGACGCGGGAATCGGCACGCACCTGCAGCGATGGCCAGTGTTTTTCCAGCAGCGGCATCACGTCACTGCGGTGGAAACCGATCTGGCCTTCCTGCCATCGCTGCAACCAGAAATCGGCATCCATTCGTGCGGCCCTTGTCGAAACCGTTGGATTGAAACTCGCCCGGCTGTTGTAGGAGGGGCTTCAGCCCCGAGGCTTCTCCGCGTGTAAAGCGGTCGGGGCTGAAGCCCCTTCTACACAGCAGTCGGGATTTCACGAACGCGCCGCAGCGCGTCCATGTGGTGGACTACTGGACATCCAGTCCATCGACCTTCTGCCAACCTCTCGGCAACAACCCACCCCGCGTCGCGCGCGCACCGACGTAGGCATCCAGGTCTTTGAACGACAGGCTCATCGTGCGCTGGCCGCTTTTCACCTGCAGCGTGCCGCCGGGCGACACGGCGGCGATGGCGACGACATGCTCGGTGCCCAGCTTGGCCTTCGGGATTTCGATGATCTTGTTGCCCTTGCCCTTGTCGAGTTCCGGCAGTTCGCTGACGGGGAACGCCAGCAGGTGGCCGGCGCTGGTCACCGCGACGATGCGGTCGGTTCCCGCATTCGGCACCACCGACGGCTGCAGTACATGGGCGCCGGCAGTTAGGTTGAGCATGGCCTTGCCGGCCTTCTGGCGACCGGTGAGGTTCTCGAAGCGGGTCACGAAGCCGTAGCCATGCGACGAGGCCAGCACGAAGCGCGTGTCGTTGTCGCCGCTGGCCAGCGCCTGGAATGATGCGCCCGCGGCAGGAGAGAACCGGCCCGTGAGGGGCTCGCCATTGCCGCGCGCGGACGGCAGGGTGTGCACCGCGGTCGAGTAGCTGCGGCCTTCCGAGTCGAGGAAGGCGACCTGTTGCGTGCTGCGCGAACGCACCGCTGCGAGCAGGCTGTCGCCGTCGCGGTAGGAAAGCGTGGCCGCATCCATGTCGTGGCCCTTGGCCGCACGGATCCAGCCCTTCGCCGACATCACGACCGTCATCGGCTCGCTGGCAACCAGTTCGGTTTCATCCAGCGCCTGTGCGGCATCGCGTTGCACCAGCGGCGACATGCGCGCGTCGCCGAACTTCTTGGCGTCGGCGGTCAGTTCGTCCTTGATCAGCTTCTTCAGCTTGGCCTTCGACTCCAGGATGCCGGCGATCTTCTCGCGCTCGGCCTGCAGCTCGTCCTGCTCGCCGCGGATCTTCATTTCCTCCAGCCGGGCCAGTTGCTTCAGCTTGGTCTCGAGGATGTAGTCCGCCTGCTCCTCGCTCAACTGGAAGCGCGCGATCAGCGCGGCCTTCGGATCGTCCTCGGTGCGGATGATGCGGATGACTTCATCCAGGTTGAGGAACGCCACCAGCAGGCCTTCCAGCAGGTGCAGGCGACGTTCGACTTTTTCCAGCCGGTGCTTCAGGCGGCGGGTGACGGTGTCGCTGCGGAAGGCCAGCCACTCCGTCAGCAGCATCTTCAGGTTCTTGACCTGCGGCCGGCCATCCAGTCCGATGATGTTGAGGTTGACTCGGTAACTCTTCTCCAGGTCGGTCGTGGCGAACAGGTGGCCCATCAGCTGCTCGGCATCCACGCGGTTGGAGCGCGGGATCAGCACCACGCGCACGGGGTTGGCGTGGTCGGATTCGTCGCGGATGTCTTCCAGCCATGGCAGCTTTTTCGCGCGCATCTGGGCGGCGATCTGTTCGATCACCTTCGATGGCGAGACCTGGTAGGGCAGGGCATCGATGACGATGTTGGCGTTGTCCTTGCGCCAGACAGCGCGCGCGCGGACGCTGCCGGTACCGTTCTCGTACATCGCGCGCAGGTCCGATGGCGCGGTGATGATCTCGGCCCTGGTGGGGTAGTCGGGGCCCCGCACGTGCTCGCACAGGTCGGCGACCGTGGCATCCGGGTCGTCGATCAACCGGATGCAGGCGCTGACGATCTCGTTGAGATTGTGGGGCGGCACGTCGGTGGCCATGCCGACCGCGATGCCGGTGGTGCCGTTGAGCAGCAGGTGCGGCAGGCGCGCCGGCAACCAGGTGGGTTCCTCCAGCGTGCCGTCGAAATTGGGCGTCCAGTCCGCCGTGCCCTGGCCCAGCTCGCCCAGCAGCACTTCGGCGATCGGCGTGAGCTTGGATTCCGTATAGCGCATGGCCGCGAACGACTTGGGATCGTCGGGCGAGCCGAAGTTGCCCTGGCCTTCGATCAGCGGATAGCGGTAGGAGAAGGGCTGTGCCATCAGCACCAGCGCCTCGTAGCACGCGCTGTCGCCGTGCGGGTGGTATTTGCCGATGACGTCGCCGACGGTACGCGCGGACTTCTTCGGCTTGGCGCCGGCATTCAGGCCCAGCTCGCTCATCGCATAGACGATGCGCCGCTGCACGGGCTTAAGACCGTCGCCGATGAAAGGCAGGGCGCGGTCCAGCACCACGTACATGGAGTAATCGAGGTAGGCGCGCTCGGCGTACTCGCGCAGCGGGATCTGCTCGAAGCCGTGGAAGGTGGGGCGGATCGTTTCGGTCATTGCGGGCTTGCAGTCTGCGGGTCGTGGTCGACCCCGCCATTCTACCCGCCACCCCGTCTCACCCGATGCTACCCGGCAGCAACGGACCGTCCAGCCACAGCCAGCGCGCCAGCCACGCCGTGGTGAAGGCGATGCCCAGCGTGAGCGGAACGCCGACGCGCAGGAAATCGCCGAAGGTGTAGCGGCCGGGATTGAGGATCAGCAGGTTGCCGTGGTGGCCGATCGGGGTGAGGAACGAGGCCACCGCTCCCATCGCCGTGCATACGACGAAGGGCACCGGGTTCAGCTCCAGCCCTCCCGCCAGCGCCAGCGCGATGGGGGCGAGCAGTACCGTCGTCGCGGCGTCGGACAGGATCTGCGTCAGCAGCGCGGCGGTACCGAACATCACCAGCAGCAGCACCAGCGGCGACCAGTGTGCGGTGTGGTTGAGCAGCAGGTCCGCCACCAGCGCCGCAGTGCCGGTCTTCTCCATGGCGATGCCCAGCGGGATGACGCCGCCGATCATCACGAAGATACGCACGTCGATTTCCTGGTAGGCGCGCTCGATGTCCACGCAGCGCGTGAGCACCATGGCGACCGCGCCGGCAAGGAAGGCGATGTGCGGCGCGAGCACCTCGGTGGCCGCGGCCGCCACCGCCGCCGCCATGATCAGCAGGGCGATGGGCGCACGACGACGCGGCTTCTCCCTGCCACCGAACGGCATCAGCATCAGGAAGCCGTGATGGGCCGCCAGCGGTTCGAGGTTCTGCTGCTGGCCCCACAGCACGAGCAGGTCGCCCTCCTGCAGCACCATTTCCGAGAGCTCGCCATGCAGCCAGCCTTCGCGACGCCACAGGCCGACCACCACCACGCCCAGGTTCCGCAGGAAATCGATGTCGGCGACGCTGCGGCCGACGAACTCGGAATGCGGCGCGACTACGGCCTGCACCAGCTGCTCTTCGCCCAGGGCTTCGGTCTTCGGCTGTTCGTTTGGTTTTTCGCCGTACTTGGCCACTGCATGCAGGGCCAGCCCGGGTTCATTGCGGATGGAGGCGATCTCGTCCGGCGAGGCCCGCACCAGCAGCACGTCCCCGGCATCGAGCTTGCCGTCCATCCGCTGGTTGCGGCGACGCATGCCCTGGCGCAGCCAGTCCACCACCTGAAGCCGCTTGTCGAACGCTTCGGCGAATTCGCCGCGCGTCTTGCCCACCCACGGCGAAGCTTCTTCCACCAGCAGTTCGGTGTAGTAGCGGTCCAGCTTCAGGTAGTCGCCCTGCGGTGTTTCACCCTCGCGCTTGGGCACCAGCCAGCGTCCCAGCAGCATGTAGGCGGTCCCCAGCACCACCAGGGCGGCACCGATGGGCGTGATGGCGAAGATGTCCAGCCCCGGCAGGCCCGCGCGCTTGATCAGGTCGTTGGACAGCAGGAAGGCGGGCGCGCTGAACAAGGTCAGCGTGGTGCCGAGCGATGCCGCCAGCGACATCGGCATCAGCAGGCGCGATGCGGCCAGTTTCTGCTCGCGGGCGATCCGCATCAGGATGGGCAGCATCATCGCGGTGACCATCACGTGGTGCGAGAACGCCGCCAGTGCGGCAGTGGCGGGCATCACCACGGCGATCGTGCGCCATTCGCTGCCGCCGGCCGCCCTGCCGATGCCGGCACCGATGCGTTCGGTGATACCGGTGGCGGACAAGCCGGCCGACAGCACGAATACGGCGGCGACGATGATCGCCGGTTCGCTCGCGAAGCCCGACAGCGCTTCCTTCGGGCCGAGGATGCCGGTCAGCGTGAGTGCGAGCAGCGCCAGCAGCGCGACCAGGTCGACACGCAGTTTCTCGCTTATGAACAGACCCAGGGTGATCGCCAGGATGGCGAGGAACAGGATCTGTTGGAACTCCATGCGCGTCTCCGTGCGGTGCTTCGTCGTGCGTGGTCACCAGCCTACTGCGGATCGCCGTGAAGGCGCGTGAGGCGGGAGGTCGCGGGCGGCGCTTTGTGCGCACGCATGCCGGAAACGAAAAACCCCCGCTTTCGCGAGGGTCTTCGTTGTGCGTGGTGCCCAGGAGAGGACTCGAACCTCCACGGTTTTACCCGCTAGTACC
>Ga0065704_10071639_pt1 | contig 10418 bp, 11 predicted proteins | sample SwiRhicommuniRL2_FD_59091 | JGI IMG/M metagenome (GOLD analysis project Ga0065704, IMG submission 59091) | Switchgrass rhizosphere bacterial communities from Rose Lake, Michigan, USA - RL2 v2 (version 2) | ecosystem: Host-associated > Plants > Roots > Rhizosphere > Soil | place: East Lansing, MI | reverse complement strand
TTGATGTTTTTCTTCAGATTATGGATGAAGGAAAATTGCACGACAGATTAGGCAAAGAAGGTGATTTTTCTAATGCCATTATTCTTTTTACATCCAATATTGGTTCCGAGTTTATTGTTGAATCTTTCGGAAAAGGAGAAATTCCGCAGTCTTCAAAATTATTGGAAATGATGAGTCGTTTCTTCCGTCCGGAATTTTTGGGAAGATTGACGGAGACAATTCCTTTTGCGCCAATCAGCAAAGATAATGCCTTGAAAATCTTCGAGATTCATTTAAAGAAAGAACTTTTAGACCTGGCAAAAGGACTTAATATTAATTTGAATATCACTCAGGAAGCCAAAGAATTCCTTTCAATGGAAGGTTACGACATCAAATACGGAGCAAGGCCATTGAAAGGTGTAATCCGAGGAAGATTGAGAAGACCTTTAGCCAAAAAGATCGTTGCAGGAGAGTTTAAAGATGACGATGACATCGAGGTTTCCTTGAAAGAAAATGAATTGGTTTGGACGAAATTATAGGAAAGTAAGGATTTCATAAAAACATTTGAGATGAAAAATTTGAATTACGATCATATTGCTTGTTGTGTGTTGTTTGGTTTTGCCCTGATTTCCTGCAACAGCAAAAAATACATCAAAGAAATTCCTTACAATTTCTCTTCCGATTCCTATGCGGATTCTGCAAACGGAACTAAAATTAATGTCGATAAACAGTTTTCTAATGTAGATGATAATGTTGAAAAACTGAGCGATGACGAACTTAGAATTAAGGAAAAATATTCCATCATAATGGAAGTGATGCCCAAAGAAGTGACCAATTATAAACTCTATTCTTACATCGACCGTTGGATTGGAACGCCTTACAAAAAGCAGTCTTTGGAGGAGAAAAAAGGCGTTGACTGTTCCTATTTTGTGCAGTCTTTATATAGTGATGTTTACGGCGAAACTTTTCAGAAAACACCGGATGGGATTTTCCGTTCAAAAGCGATTCAGCTTTTTACAGGAAGAACTTTTTTGAAGGAAGGCGATATTTTATTCTTCAGATATGATAAAACGCATCCGATTTCAGATGTGGGAATTTATCTTCATAATGACAGGATTTTGGCTTGCACAGCGACCGGACTTAATATTTATGATTTCAATGATGAATATTTCCAGCTCAGATATGTTGCATCAGGAAGACTGAAACCTAAAAACTAATGACGATGGAAAAACTCAATAACCTTGCAAAACAAATCACTTCTCTGAAACACGATATCAGAGCCGAAGTTATCATTAATAATCTCCTTAAAAATAAAGATATTGATGAGTTACAGTACGTCATCTCAAAACAAGGTCAGTTTTCGAGAGCATTTCGTTTTGATGTTTTGGATGCTGATGTTACCGATTATGATTTGGATGCAACTCAGATGTTGAAACTTGAACTTTCAAGAGACGGTTTTTATGATATGCTGCCCGAAAATCTGATTCACGTAGCGAGAAATGACGCTCCTGAAAAAGATGTTGATGGAATGATTCGTGAATATCAGATTCAGAAAAAACAACAAAAAGCTGGGAGATTATTTTTTCAACCGTTTGAGAACGAGATATTCAGTTACGGTGTTGAAATAGAGAAATTTGAGCAGGATTTTTTATCCGATTTGAATGGCTTTTTAGTTCCCGAGATGTTCTATGATTTTTGGGGAATAAGTAAGGATTTACCATCAATTCTAGTTTCGAAATTTATCCGAATTCTTCCTTATGCTTACAAAATTGTTGGGGATGTGGATTTGGCGTGTCAAATACTTTCTTCTTTGATTGAGGAAAAAGTTAGCATCAATAACAAAGGCTATCAGAAATATCTGGACGAAGAGCAAAGCATCACTTTGGGCGATGTGAGATTGGGATTGGAGCTTATTACGGGAAACAGTTATGACGATTATTCCAGCCATTTTAATCTTCAGATTGGACCTTTGGAAAATTCTAATTTCTCCGAATACATCCACGATGGAGCAATGAAAAGGTTTGTCGACCTATTTTATGAATACTTTTTTCCGATTGAGGTCGAGATAGAAACAACGATTTTGCTTTCTCAGGAAAAAGAACACTTTGAATTTACCGAACAACAAAACTCAATATTAGGCTATAACACAAGAATATGACACAATTGAAGAAATATTTCATTAATCTATTTGAACCGAAAATACTGGCGACAGTGATTATTCTCTTGGCTTTCTGCATCGTTCTCACGATGATATTTGCGCAGAAAGTTCCGGAGTTTAAGCAGAAATATAAAGGGAAATTTTACACTTATCTCTTTTCTGTGGCTTTCATTTATTCCATTATTGCGTTTTTGGGATTCAATAAGCTTTTTCAGGATAATAATTTGTACGAATTTGTTTTTTATCAAATCTGTTCGCTTGTCATAGGAATTTTACATTGTTCGATGTACAGAACATATTTCCAAAAATTCGGACAAAAAAATAACGGAACCGAATATCTTTTTGCATTGGTTACAATAATGTATTCAGCGATTCCTTTTATTGTGATTTTCACATTTTTGAATGGGATTGATTTTTCATTTCTGATGTTGGGACATTTTATCGTTTTCTTTATCCCGACATTTTTAAATGACACTTTTAACAAAGCAATGTCGATTCCTCCAAAGATTTACAAGACATGGCAGTTTCCGGAAAATTACAAAGAATTAGCAGGTGTGAGCGATGAGGAAATGAGAGATTTGGTGGTATTCACTTTCCTGATGGACAAAGACCGTCACGCTAAAAAGTACAGTGTTTATCGTGCAAAAGGACCAACAAGAGTGGATTTCGGAAGGCTATTCTACAACTTCGTTATCGATTATAATGAAAGACACACCGAAGACCAGATCGAAGTAGAAGGGCCAAACGGACTTTACAGCTGGGTTTTCTTTTTACAGCCAAAATGGTACGAATCCACCAAATACATCGACCCCGATTATACCCTTTATATGAACGGAATAGAAGAAAACAGTGTGATTTTCTGTATGCGTTCTGATGAGTTAAAGATTTCTCAAAATAAGGAAGGCAATGAAGTTCCTGACTTTGAATATAACAAAGAAAAAGACGATGAAAGAGTATTAACTGAATAATAAAAACATACAATGATAGAAAAACTAAACCACTTCCCCGTAAACTGGATAGACGGGATGAAAATTAATAAGAACCATTTCGCAGATGTTCAGGATTTTGTGAGCGATTCTGTAAGAGATTCTGTGGGGATTCATACTTCCATGATCAATTACGGGCTTTTGCCTGTAAACGACTCCATAAAACTAAGTCTGATCATAGATAATCACAAGCTGCTCAGAATAAAAGTAGAAGAATGTCACGCTATCACACCAAGTGGAGCAAGGATTGATATTGGTAATGGAAGTTCAGAATCCATCAATCTATCCATCCCTTATCCCGAAGCTGCTTATGAAATAAAAGATAATGAGAGTGTGGTTCTAATGGCCTGCCTTTCCGTCAACCATTTTAAAAGAACGCCTTTCGGAGAGCCCGACCCGGAAGAAAATCCGCCAAGATATCCCTACACCCAACCGGAATATTCTCTGAACCTGGTTCCGGAAAGAGAACTTAAGAACACTTTAGGTTTCGGAACCAGCTATCTTACTATCGGAAAGGTATTGGTAAATGCCGGAGAATCAAGAATTGATGAAGATTATATTCCGCCTTGTGTGAGTGTTTCAAGCTCTAAGAAATTGCAGGACCTTTATGTGGAAATTGATAGGTTTTATGGACAGATCGAATTGTACGCTGTACAGATCGAGCAAAAGATCCATGTAAAAAAACAGAACAATTCTTTAGCCGTGATGATGGGATTGATGGCAGATAAAACGCTTAATTATCTTGGTCAGGAAATCAACAGATTCAGATGGCTTTCGCCACACACGCCTCCGGCCAATATGCTGCTGTCTGTGGTTGCTTTAGCAAGGATATTGAAAAACTTTATCGATGCCCGTTCCGGAGCAGGAAAAGAAGAACTACTGAATTATTTCGCCGAGTGGTGCAACGTAAGCCAGGGAAGTTTCGAAACGATCTTTACAGAAACGATCAACACAGATTACAACCATGATCAGATAGATGTGGCGATCTCTAAAGTCAAAACTTTTATGAAGACCCTTGAGGAGCTTTACTCAGTTCTTAACAGGTTGGATTATATCGGTAAAAAACGCGATGGAAGTATCTTCGTTTCAGAAAATACCGACGACAGGGATACTGTGTTGCATGCTAAACGAAGCCGAACATTCCTTGCAGATTAAAAATCAACGATAATTTATAAATGATAATTGATGACATCGTTCATCATTTATCGATCATCAATAATACTTATTAAAATATATGGAAGTCCTTAATAGAAGAGAACGATCAAGAGCTTTTTCCTTTTTTATCTTGTTTTTCGTAATAACCGTCATCGTATTGCTGGTTGCCGTGTTTTTCAATGCCTATTTTCCTTTCAAAGAAAACAGTTTGCTGAAAACGGAAAATGCCAAAATGAAAAGAGAAATGGAAACTCAGGATAAGTTTTCTTTCCAGTTGGAGAAAGTGAAGTCTGCAGTAGATTCGATAGGTGTTCCCGGACAAAATGATTTCTTTAATGAAAAATTATCACTATCCATTCTTGCTGATATGTACAAACAGCTTCCGAAAGATACGCTGAAGAATAAAGTGATGTACAACAACACTATTATGACGTTTAAGGATCTTGTAGATGCTAAAAAGCAGATCAAACAATTATCCGGGAATCAAATGACAATGGATAGTTTGAGTACGATTAACAAGACCTTGAAAGAAGAGTATAACAAGATAAAAACAGACCTGGATGTTTGCCGCCAATTGTATCAGGCTCAATAATGGAGAAAATGAAAAATTCAATATTCATTCTTTTTATTGTCCTTTTAGGAATTTCCCGTGCAAATGCTCAGGAGAAAGCCGTTTCAGATAATACAGAATTGCTCTATGCAAGCGCTGATTGTGGGATTGTTCAGACGAAACAGAAATTGGATAAAAAGCAATTTGCAAGCACACCACCTTTGTATCTGAGGGTTAATAATAGCGACTATGTTTATGCGACATTGCAACTCGGGAAGAGAAAAAATAAAGTCTTTATGTACATCCAGATTTTAGATAAAAATGTATGTGTGAAAAAAGATAAGGTTTTAGACGTCTTTTTTAAAACAGGAGAAGTGGTCACTTATAAGAATAATTTTTCTCTGAACTGTGATGGTTTTTTTGCCAAACAACTTACCAGAAAAGAATTTGCCAAATTGAGACTGAATGATATCAGCGTGATCAAATTATATACCTATAAAAAGAACTATGAATTATATGTAAGCGAAGTTCAAAATATGGATATCAATAATCAGCTGGATTGCTTATCTGCATATAAGATCAAGAAAACCGACGAAGTAAAAATCAAAAAGAAGAAAAAAAATGAGCCCGCTTCCTGAACTTGATCTTAACCTTGGTATGTCCAAAAACTCTTCATCGGCAGATGAAAGAGAAGAAATCATAGTACGGACTGATTCAGGACTTCGTAAACATACTATTTCTATGATTATTTCAGATCAGGAAGTAGGAAAGGTTCATTTGAAAATAAATAATAAAGAAGTAGAAATACCTACTTATAAATTGACGATTACTGATGATAAAACCAATGGAACAGAAACTTATCAAGTAACACGAGATGTATTGAGTTTTACAAAAACGACTACGAAGAAGAGCTTTTTATCCTTCTTGGGCATTAAACGTTTTGATCAAACTTCGTACCTGTATGAGAATATTGCTTTTGAGCCACTTTTGGAAAGCATTGAAAAATTTGATATTTCCCGACATAGAAAGCTGTCGCATGATCAGTTGACCTACCAGTTGTCAGGACATGGACAAAATGTAATGCTCTACTCTGGAAATATTAATGAATTTGAAAAACCACAAGATGTATCACAATACTTTATGATCATTGATAATAATGATGGCAGAAGTTTTATCGGAGATATCCTGTACCGGGAAAAATTTCTGAAGCTGACCCCGAAAGTAAAATTACAGATTATCAGAAGAAACAAAGTGGCGAAGAATTTTGAATATGATGATAAAGGTAATATCAAGAAGTTGATCTATTTGTAGACTAAAATTAAAAATACAATGAAAGGCATATACTATAAAATACCAATGGATTTCGAAGCCATGATCAATAAAAAGGATGCGGAAAAGATCTCTATCGATAATTCTATAAGTCAGCAGATTTTCTTGATTTCTACAACGGCTTTGGGAGAATGCAAGTTTGATGAAACTTTCGGAACGGAGATCTGGGAAATGGATTTTGACCTTCTCAAAACCGATAACAGTTTAAAGGAATTCATTGTAACTGCGATGAAGAAAGCTATTGTGATGCATGAGAAGAGATTGCTTTTGGAAGATGTGGAGGTTTCTGTTAAAGATCATAATCTTGGCACTTTTGGGAAAAGAAGAATGAAGAAGAGGGTAGTGATTTCAGTGAAAGGACAAGTTTTGGAAACCAACAGGCCTTTTCTTTTTCAGAATTCATTCTTTGTAGGACCACTTTCATATTAAAAATAATAACAAAAACACAAATGAACCAGGAAAGAATAAAAGATAGGATATTAAGAAGAGCAGCCAGGCTTTGGGGATATAACGAATTAGAATCGGAAACCTCCTTTGACCCAATCGTGAGTCTTCTGCTTTCTGCAACGGCTTCAGAACTTGAGAAACTGGGTTTTGAGTTGGAAAGCTCGAGATCACGGATCTTAGAAAGGATTCTTGAGATAATGTTTCCGGAAGAAGTTTCCGGAGTTATCCCGTCAAGGTCATTGATCCAGGTTTTTCCTTTGGAGAATCATTCTACGATATCCTTGAAAAATCATTTTAAAACAAGCAAACGGATTCATAATGTATTCAATCCGACGGAAAGTAACAGCAAAGATGTATTCTTTTGCCCAACTATTGAGGTGAAACTGACCACCGCAAAAATCGAATATATTGCGTTCGGAAATACTTTGAATCGTGTGGAAAGCTTCTTCTTTACAGATTTGATGTCAAAAGGAGAACCGTATATTCCGTCTGGAGAGATGTGGGTCGGAATTCGTTGCAAAGAGAACTCAGACCTTGAAAATCTGATGTTTTATATCGATATCAACAATAATTATCAGAAAGAACTCTTTTTTTATTACCTGAAACAGGCTAAGATCTACTTTGGTGAAAAAGAGTTTTCATTGCACGAAGGGTATAATGTAAATCAGAAGAACATTGATATGGAAAGTATCATTACCAAAAACTATTCGGATCTTGAGCATGTTTATACTGATGTCAATCAGTACTATTTCTCGAATTTTTTTACTTTAAGGGAAAAACTCTCGCACGTTGATAAACCCAGGAAAGAAGAATTGTTTGAAAAATATTTTCAAAACAACAAGCTTTCTGAAGATCAAGATATTGTTTGGCTAAAGTTCAAATTTTCGGAAGCGGTTGTGAGTGAGGTTCTGGAAAATGTAAGCATTACACTCAACTGTATTCCAGTCTTGAATATCCATAATGTGATATCTTATCACAGAGTTACGGGAAGGCTTAATATGATTCCGATAAAATCTAATGACAGTTTTCTGGACCTGGATCATGTTTCAGATGATAGAGGGCGACGGTTCGATGTTAAAAATTATGCTGCCGAGAGTAACGGAACTTCTGCTGTTTTAAGGAAAGGTGGTGTTTCACGATTTGACCAGAGAGGAGCTTCGGAACTTCTGCAATACCTTTTGGAGCTAATCAAAGATGAAACGGCTGCTTTTTCCGGGATAGGTGCGGATTCCACAAAAGAAACTTTAAGACAGATCAATCAAAATGTGGCGGCACTTCATCAATTGGCGAAGGAGAAGAGTTTCTCGCAAACCAATAATCCATATTTGGTGATCACTTCGGATTCTCAAGATTCTGAGATTGGCTGTAATATTTCTTATTGGTTGACTCTTGCAGAAGAAGGAAACGATATTAAACAAGGCACAGTTTTGACCGTAGAAGGTTCCAATGTTTCTGCTTTGGATAAAACGGCAATAATGATCAGACCATCAACAGCAGGCAGGAAAAGCCTATCGCCACAAGATAAAATTTTAGAATATAGGAATTCTTTGCTTACAAGAGGAAGAATAGTAACCGTTGCAGATATAAAGGTTTTCGGATTGAATCATTTTAAAAACACAATAAAAGGTATTGAGGTCTCAAAAGGAACAAAGAAAGAAGTGTCCTTAAAAGGAGGGTTCAGTAGAACTATTGATATTAGCCTGATCAGAAATCCTGAGGAAAAAGAATCGATCAAAGATTCTGAATGGGAGTATCTATGTGAAAGCTTCCTGCTTAAACTGAGAAATGCTTCTGCAAACATCTATCCATATCGGATCTTTCAAAAATAGAAATATCATTTAAATAAAGTCGATGATATTAATTAAAAACAATTATTAACCCTTTAAAAAAGACACTTATGTTGACAAACAAAGGAATTGGTGGAAATGAAGTTCCACTGGACACAAGTGAGGCGATCTTTGAGATCCCTCAAAACAGAACGCTTTTAGCGCAAAAATTAACGGCGGACGATCCTGTAAAGCCAGAATTGGTAGAAGGATTGAACACGATCGAAAAAGTTTTTGAGCATTTCAAACCAGAGATCAAAGTTGATTTCGAAGATGCACAGGGATCTGTCAAAATGGAAAACCTGAAATTCAAAAACCTAGGTGATTTTGGTACGAAAGGCATCACGGGGCAAAGCGGATTTTTGAGTGGACTGGAAACGGAAAAAGACCAGTACCAGAAGATCATCAAACAATTGAAAACAAACAAGATCCTGAAAGCTGCTCTGGAAGATCCTGACGCAAAAAAAGGATTACTGGACACACTTCAGTCATTAATCAAAGAATTAGAAAGTAACACAACCAACAATAATTAAAAAAAACACAGAAGATCATGGCAAAACCAGAAGAATCAGTACAGGCATCAACTGCCGCACCAGTACTGGAACAAAGAAAAGGATCGGCATCTTTGGAAAGCAGCCTTAATAAATTGGCCAGATACGGAGGTTTCGATTTATTGGAAACTTCGATTGAAGGTGTACAAAACATTAATCCGGATAGAAAGGCAAGAAGAAAGATCTTTCTTACCGAACTGGGAAAAGAAAAAGAAAGAGAAACGCTTAAGAAAACTCTTGAACTTTGGGCAAGTGTGATTAGTAAAAATGATTCATTGATCGATATGGTTGCGAATTGTGAAGATCAGAGAAAGTCTTCTGAAGACCTGCTTTCCAAAAATCTTTCAAAAGCTGTCGATGTCACCAGGGAATTGGAGGCAAACTATAGAACGGCTGCTTTATTCTACAAGAATACGGAAACCGAAAAAGTGAAAAATATCACTATTGTCAATGCAAACCTTGAGCAATTGAAAGATCTTGATAACACAAGATTCATTGATACGATCCATGCCGAACTTTCTGACAACTATGACAGGTTGGACCTTAAGAACAATTATGGGATTTTGGTCATTCCAGGATATTTGGGTTCTAACAAAGTAGTTGAAAAATGGGCAAAACTGGCTCACGAAAACAAAGTGATGCTGGTGACAGATTTTGAACATCTTGATGAACCGGATGATGTCATGGAAATGTTCGATCAGGCTTATCTGACGGGTGGTGATGTTTACAGGGCCAATGTTCTGATGACCTGTAACTGGCTGGTCGGAAGAGGAAGGTTCGAAGATATCAACGAAACTGAGGATCTGTTTATTCCGCCTTCTGCAGCTTTGGCAGGGAAAATTTATCATACATTGATGTCTCAGGTTACTGCGGGTAAAAAGTTTGGGGGGATCAATGAAGTGGATGGTGTGAAATTCGACTTGAAGAAAAGTGAAATTGCCAATCTTGAAAACCTTGGACTGATCCCGATGGTAAATGAGTATGGTAAAGTAATGGCATTCTCAGGCAAAACTTTATTCAACGGAGATAACTTGGGACTTCAGACTTATTCTGTTGTAAGGGTTTTTGATTATGTGACCAAAGTTTTGATGGACTTCTTGAACAGAAGAGCTTTTGAAAACTTTACTGCAGTTACGAGAAAAGAGATCATGAATCAAATTGTGCGTTTCTTGGATAGTATCACAGGTCCCGGTAAATTGATCGAGAACTTTGAAATCAGAAAATTTGAGCAGGATCCTGTACAAAAAGATAGAATTCATCTTGATATTCATATGAAGCCATACTTCCCTGCCAAGAACTTTTTGATCAAAATGGATGGTCACAAAGGTGATGATGGTAACGAATGGGAGACTGAATATGAACAGAAGTGATCTTTTATCCTTAATAATGGAAGCGCGGAAAGTAATTTTTGCGCTTTTTATTTATAAAATTAATGAT
>Ga0065704_10071637_pt1 | contig 10425 bp, 6 predicted proteins | sample SwiRhicommuniRL2_FD_59091 | JGI IMG/M metagenome (GOLD analysis project Ga0065704, IMG submission 59091) | Switchgrass rhizosphere bacterial communities from Rose Lake, Michigan, USA - RL2 v2 (version 2) | ecosystem: Host-associated > Plants > Roots > Rhizosphere > Soil | place: East Lansing, MI | reverse complement strand
TCGATCGAGCCCACTCCGGCGGGCGGTGGCGATGGTGGCTGCCCGAGTATCCGCTTCATCACCCATGCGCCCCGGATCACCGGAGAGGTGGTGGTGCCGTTCGCGGTGATCTTGAGAACGCTCGCCTGGGTCAGGAATCCGCCGCGCGGGCTGTCCGGAGGCAATTTGACCTTACGGATCTCCTGCCCGGTGATTCCCGGGATCTGGTAGTGCTCGGCCAGACGTCCGTTCACCATCACGAAATCCGAATCGATGATCGTCGTCACCGGAAGATCGGATTGCAGCATTTCCGTGAAATACGCCTTTGTTTCCTCGGGCATCGAAAGCCGGAGCAGTTCGTCCGCCTCGGGATAAAGTTTCGTGTCGGGCGTGGTCGCATCGATGCTCCGGAGATCCAACCATTGACCTGTGAAATCCTCCACGAATGCGGCTGATTTCGGATCCTTCAGCAGTCGCTCCACCTGGCCGCGAAGCACTGCCGGCTGCGAAAGGTTTTTCTCCCCCGCCAGACGCAGCAGTTCCTCATCCGGCAGCGTGCTCCATAGGAAATACGACAACCGTGAGGCCAGCGCGTAATCATCCAGCTTCCCGCGATACTCCTCGAAATACAAAAACTGCGGGGAGGTGAGGATCGCGCGGAAACCCACTTTCATCGACTCCATGAAGGAGCGCCCGTCATCCAGCGCGGCATGGGTCAGTGCGACATAGAGATCCACCTCGCCCGGCTCCAGCGGACGACGGAACGCTTTGCCGGCGAATTGCTCCAGCGCTCGTTTCGAATCCGCCTTCGGATCTTGCGGCCGGATTTCATAGGCGACGTTCTTGTTTTTCTTCAACGCCTCCTCATCCAGTTTCACCACCGGGATATCACCGAATAAGGTCGCCACGCCTTTCGGTGGCCACGTCTGCAACAGCGGCCCCTCGACCTCAACCCACTGAAGTGCCAGGCCCGAACCCGTGAAATCCTTCACCGGCATATTGTAAACGCTCTGCCCCTTCTCATCCTGCCCGGTATTGGTGGGCTCGATCTGGATGAAATCGCCGCCGCGAATGAACGTGGTGAATTCCACCACCTGCGGCTGGTCAGGCTGCATCTCGAACCAACCGAGAAGCTGCTTCTCCTTGTAGTTGTTGCCATACACCCGCATCGGCACGGACACCTTGCTTTGATAGGCGTAGCCGCTGATACGGACCTTGTACATCCCCTCGGGACGCGATCTCGGCTGCTCCTTCGGAGGTTTGATCTGCGCCGCCGGGTAGCCCATGTTGAAAAACACAACCCCATCCGGCAAATCCCTCAGCAGATGCTTGTGCGGGCCTGCTCCACCGGCACCATCCCCCTTGCCCTCCGGCTTGTCGAGATGCCAGCGCACTTCCTGGTTCGTCTTGAGGTCAAAATGATCCTTCACCATCTCCGGCGCCGGGCCGAGACGGATCGCATCATCGATCGCCTTGTCCGCAGCTTCGAGATACTTCTCCATCTGTAGCGTCGAAAGCCGCAGACCTTCCGCCACGGTATCAAATCCGTGCATCGGCGTGTCCGCTGGCAACATCACCGCCAGAGGAGTGGAAATCCCGAGCAAGTCGTGCAGGGTGCGTTCGTATTCCACACGGTTCAGGCGGCGCAGGACCGTGCGGCCATTCTCCGCCTCGCGCTTCGCGTCGGATGCGATGAGCTCCTTGCCGAGCCCGGCGAGAAGCGCATGCACTTCATCCGGCTCAGGCCGTTCCGTCCGCTTCTTCGGCGGCATCTCATCCTTCTGGACGAAATCGTAAATCTTCACCCATTTGTCGAAATTCGCGCGATCCTCCGGTTTCCATTCGAGGGATTCCAGATCGAGCCCGCCCTTCTTCTCCTTCGCATCATGGCAATCCGTGCAGTGGTTGCCGAAAAACTCGGCGACCTGAGGCGCGGGCGCGGCGAAGCCCAGCGGACTGAACAGCAGGCTGACCGCGAAGAAAAACGGCAACTTGGCGAATCGAAAAGTGGAGGTGACGGGATCCAAAGCGCGCACGATACGGAGACGAATCACCGGCTTTTTCCCTAACATTGCAACTTTTGAAAATCCCTTTCGTGGAGCGGGTTGGCATGCAATTCCGGATCCAAAAACATCCCCACAAAAAGCCACACAAACCCTCATGAATAATCACCGATTGACGGCCCCTCCCCCGCCGCCAGAATCCCCTCATGATCGCCCGCCTGCGTGGAAATGTCCTCGAAGCCTACCCGAACCGCCTCATCGTGGATGTGAATGGCGTGGGCTATGAGGTGTTCGTCCCGCTTTCCACCTTCGATCGGGTCCATGCCTCCGAAGGCACCTTCGTGGATCTGCGGACTCACCTGCATTTCAGCCAGTTAGGCCAGAAGTTGTTCGGCTTCGCGAGCGAAGAGGAACGGGACATTTTCCTGCTTCTGATCGACCGCGTGAGCGGTGTCGGCCCGACGATGGCGGTTTCCGTCCTCAGCGGCATGGATGTCACCCGCTTCAAGCAATCCGTGGTGGCGGGGGACATCGCCGCGCTTTCGAAGCTGAAAGGCGTGGGGAAAAAGACCGCTGAGCGGATCGTGCTCGAGCTGAAGGACAAGGTGGGAGTCGTAGATACCTGGACGGACGCCGCTTCCGGCTCCGTCAGCGCCTCCGCCGCCGATGCCGAGCTGGCACTCATTGCCCTCGGTTACAAGCAGGTGGACGCCCGCAAGGCGGTCCGCAAAGTCCTCGATGCCGATCCGGCAGCCACCACCGAAATCCTGATCCGCGGTTCGCTGCGCGCGCTCCAAGGCTAATCCGCCGCATCAAGTTGTTGGACGTTCGCCGCCGATTGTTCATCATTCGCGCCCCATGACCGTCCGCACTCGTTTCGCCCCATCCCCGACTGGCTATTTGCACGTCGGCGGAGCGCGCACCGCTTTGTTCAACTGGCTCTTCGCCCGCAAACACGGCGGCATCTTCATCCTCCGTGTCGAGGACACTGATGAAGCGAGAAACACGGAGGAGGCCCGGCAGGCGATTTTTGACGGGATGAACTGGCTCGGCCTCGACTGGGATGAAGGTCCATTCAAAGGCGGTGCCCATGAGCCTTATTTCCAAGGCCAGCGGAAAGCTATCTACGACACTTGGTTCCAGAAACTCGTCGATGCGGATCGCGTCTATGAGGACGGAGGTGCGTGGCGTTTCCGCTTTGAGCGCAAGCCGATCACCATGACCGATCTCGTCTGTGGCGAAGTGACCATCGATTACCGCGACGAATCGAACACCCCTGACATGGTGGTGAAGCGTTCAGACGGCTCGTATGTCTTCCACTTCGTGAACGTCGTAGATGATCTGGAAATGGAGATCACCCATGTCATCCGCGGTGAAGACCACCTGATGAACACGCCAAAGCACCTCCAGCTCATCGAGGCGTTCGGCGGCAAAGCTCCGCAATACGCACATATCCCGCTGATCCTGAACCAGGACGGCTCGAAGATGTCGAAACGCGACGCAGGTGCCGCCGTGGGTGACTACCCGCGCCAAGGCTTCCTTTCCGACGCAGTTGTCAATTTCCTCGCGCTCGTCGGTTGGAACTCCAAGACCGATGAGGAGATTTTCACTCCCGCCGAGCTCATCCAAAGGTTCTCGCTGGAAGGCGTGAACCGCGCACCCGCCCGCTTCGACATCGAAAAATGCGGATGGGTCAACCTCCAGCACATCGGCAAGATGGACACCGCCTCATTTGCGGAAGCCGCCAAGCCTTTTGCGGAGAAAGCGGGTTTGCCGATCCCTGCGAATTTCGAAGCCTTCACCACCGCAGTGAAGGAAAAGGTCCGCCTGCTTTCCGAAGTGCCCGCCGCCATCGATTTCCTGTTGGTCGATGAATTCACCTATGACGACGAAGCCGTCGCCAAGGTCCGTGGCAACGCCGCTGCCGCGGATCTGCTGAAAGCATTGGCGGAAGCCTTCGCTAACATCTCCGATTGGTCTGCGGACGCTGCCAAGCAGGCACTCGCCGATGTCGCCAAGGAAGCGGGCGCGAAAACAGGCCAGTTGATGTTTCCGCTTCGCGTGGCACTTTCCGGGCGTCCTCATGGTCCCGACCTTGGGGACATCCTCAATTTGCTTGGCCGGGACCGTTCCGTGGAGCGACTCAGCCGCCTTACCAACTTACTCTCAAGCTGATCCATAACATGCCCGATGTCTTCACACTCAACGACCTGATCTCCCGCGAACGCCTGGACGCGGGGGAATCCAAGCCCGCGAAACTCGCAGTCATCGGATATCCAGTCGCCCACTCCGCATCTCCGCGTTTGCAACAGCCGGCACTCGACGCGGCCGGGATCGATGCCCGTTACATCCGGGTGGAGGTGGAACCGGGGCAGTTGCGGGAAACGTTCGATCGCATGCGCGCGCTCGGTTTCATTGGCTGCAATGTGACGGTTCCGCACAAATTCGAGGCACTGGAGGCTTGCAGCGATGTGCACGCGGAAGCCCGTTCGCTCGGAGCGGTGAACACCGTCCGCTTTGACGCAGACCAGACCCGTGGCTTCAACACCGATGGCCCTGGATTCGTCCGGGCGGTGGACGATGAATTCGGACAACCGCTCTCGACGCTCAAGGTGATGATCGTGGGCGCGGGCGGCGGCGCGGGCCAAGCCATCGCCGCGCAGTGCGCTCTCCAAGGTATCGAGAAACTGGTGGTCGTGAACCGCACCGTCGATAAACTCGATCCGCTGGTGAACCGGTTAAGAGCCCTGGGACCGACGACACAAATCACCGCACTGTCCTTCGATGATCCACGTCTGTCCGAGGAATGCCATGGCTGCGACCTGATCGTGAATACCTCATCGGTCGGACTCAAGGCGGGTGATCCATCGATCCTTCCCGCCGGCTGCCTCAAGTCCGGCCATCTCGTTTACGACACGATCTACCAACCGCCGGTCACTCCGTTGCTGGCCGCGGCGAATGAGCTGCACTGCAGGACCGGCAACGGGCTCTCGCTTCTGATTCACCAAGGCGTTCTCGCCTTCCAACATTGGTTCCCACAAACCGATCCGCTCGCCGTGATGAGGCAGGCGATGGCTCCCACTCCTTAGCGCTAAAAACGTTCCGGCGAGACCAATCCTGATTCTCAGGGATCCACTCCGGATTCCGGAATGGTCAGCCAATGGCAGGCTTTCACTTCCTCGATGATCAGTTCGCGGCCAAGCGTACCATTGTAGCGGCGGACCTTGACCCGGACGCGGACCATGTCCTCCGGATCACGGTTTTCCAGATCGGAGCCATAGATCGCCTTGCCGGATTTACGGGCGGCAAACGCGGCTTTGAGCATCTTTCCTTGAGGACTGTCCTGATCGATCAGGAACTCGGGTGAAGCGTCTTCCGCATCCGATGGATAACCGAAGCGTGGCGCATGAAGCACGATGTTCAACTTGCTCACCTCGCTCCGCTGCTCGGCCAGCCTCTCGCGGGCGAACAAACGGAACTCCGCTTCCTCCGGGCCATCGCCGGCTAGGAAAAGATTCCACGGATGCTCGGAATAACGGACATATTGCTCCCAATCGAGTTTCCATTCGCCGCCTTCTTCGAAAAACACCGAATCGATTTTTCTACCGTCCGTCGATTCCCAGCGGGCTTCAATCGCTCTCCGGCCCGGGAGCTGGATCACTCCCACCTTGGTTCCCTTGACCGTTTGTGGATCGACGTAACCCAACGGGTTCAATTGGTAGTAACGCGCCATCTTTCCGGCAGTGTCCACCGGCATCCGGACAAACTGGTTTCTCACCTCAGGAGTTCCCGCCGAGAGATAACCGCTCATGCTCGCGAGGATTTTCGGATAGGCTTTGTGCAGAAGCGCCATATCCGCGTCCGCCAAGGTGCCCGTCACCGCTTTTTCCGCGACCTGGCTTTTCTGTTCCACCGGTTTCTGCCCCCCCAAGACTTTGATGCCCACGGCGATCAGTGCCATCAGCACCGCCCAGACAAGAATGAGCTTGAGCACGAAGAAGTTCGTTTTCTGGCGACGCACTTCCCGTTTGTAGAACGCAGGTTTTTCCACCTCCGCGACCTTGACCCTCAGCATCGGATCCTTTCCTCCGAGGGAGGAGGCGGGAGCCTCGGCCTCCAAGCCCAGCCATGGCTCTTTGCCACATGAGGCGCAGCGGCGGCCGTCCACATCATCCGCCTCGGATCTGAAAAGCGAGGCGCAATGCCCGCAATGAAACCATGCCGTCAGTTCGTCGCTCACAAGTCGTTTCCTTAGGGGGTGATCCAATCAATGTGAAGCATCTCCGCGATCACCCATTGGTTGGCGAGTGAATCAGCAGGCGCTTTTTCCAATTTCAGAGTGACGGGGTACTCGTTGAACATTTCGCGGGGAATCGCGCTCTGTTGGAAAAGGGCGGCGATTTTCTCGGCGTGGGGACTGTCACGTTTGACATAGCACCAGATGCCGGTCTCACGGTCCGGCGAAGTGACCCGGTAACATTGATAGGTCTCTTCCGGGAGAGAGAATGTGTAAAGATCCCCGGGAGCCAGGATTCCACGCGTCACACCGCCAGCGCCTTGGTTTTTGGAAAGGTCGGCAAAAGGGGTTTCCGAATAGCCGGATGATGCCTCCCAATCGACCGCCACCTTGTCTCCATCCCTGACGAAGAAGAGCTGGAAGGGATTGAAATCCGGCAACAGGCCAGTCAGGTGTCCGAATTCCCGTTCTCCGGCTTTCTGGATCGACCATTGCGCCTCGTCCGGAATCTTCCACTTCGAGCTGAGTGGAAACGCCTTCCAACGCTGGCGCATCAATGGCTCGACCCGCGCGCGATCCCTCACGTGAGGCAACACTTCTTCGACCGATTTCGCGTTCGCGTAAGTCGTGGCCAAGACCATTGCCTGCTCTTGCGCGTTCTCCGGCAGATCCCGATCATTCGTGGCCGCGGGCAGCACCGGAGTATCATCGACCTTCAGCTGGCTGAAATAGGATTGGGACCGGTTTTCACCTTTCCAACCGAACCGAGGCAACAGGATGGCAATGGTGATCAGCACCGCGCCGAGGACGATTCCGGTGATCACCATCCAGCGGTTGGAAACCTTGCGCTGCTTGCCCCAGTTTTCCGCATCGGTCGATCTGGCAGACCAAACCTCAGACTCCTCCCCCACCGGAGCTTCCACTTTTTCCATCACCTGCTTCGGTATCACCTTCGGCAATGGTGAGGGCGAAATCGCGCTCTCGGTGACCGTATGTTTGGGAGCCAGTTCCTGCACCTCCAGCCGGTGGGCCGTGGTTTTCGTGCTCTTCGGCGTGTCGGATTCCTCTACCACGCGGACTCCGATCTCGATGCCTTTCGGGCTGTCGTCCTTCACCTCGCGGAACATCGCGGATTTTTCATCCATCTTACGCTTCCGGGGCAGGGCGCCGGAACGGCCCGCCTCCTCATCTCCCCAATCGTCGCCGGGGGCAACCTCGGGCACGTGGTTGTTCGGATCGTAAAACTTCTCTGCTGTTTTTTCGTCCTCCGAGCGCTTCCTCGGCAAAATGGATGCCTGCCCGGCATCACCTGCTGCGGCAACTTCTTCGTCGCCCCAGTCGTCACCAGGAGCAACATCGGGAGCGTGGTTATTCGGATCGTGAAACTTATCAGCCATTAAAAATGTGGCGGACACTAAAATGCGCGCGGAAGCCTTGCAAGCCGAGAGACCACCGCGTTTCAGCCTAGGCCCAACCTGCGTTCCAGCGCATCTTCCATCGCCTTTTCCACCAACCGGGCTGCCAGCGCCTCGGTCGCGGCATCGAGACGCTGCACCGCCGCCTTGAGCGGATTCGCGGCACCTGACGCCATGGCCGCTCTCACTTCCGAAACCGCCTTGTCGATCTGCTCGCGTTCCTCGTCGGTAGCCAGCCCTTGGCCGAGCACCATCTCGACGGCTGGCAAAAGCTCCTCGGCCTTCACTTTGGCCTCGGTGAAAATACGCTCCGCCATGTCCTCGAACGCGTGCTCGACGGACTCGCTCACCATTGCTTCGACCGCAGCATCATCCACATCCACCGCAGCACTTTCAATCCTCACGATCGTGTCCTTGCCGGTGGTCACATCCCTGGCGAGCACCTCGAGCAGTCCGTTCTCGTCGATCCTGAACTGCACCCCCACCCGGGCCTGGCCCTTCGCCGTTTCCTCAAATCCCACCTCGAAGCTACCGAGCTCCCAGTTGTCCCGGGCCATTTCCCTCTCGCCTTGGAGGACACGGACCCGCATGGATCGCTGCCCGGCGGCGGCATTGGTGAACATCTCACCGGCCTTGCAGGGAATGGTCGTATTCCGGGGGATCAGCACGTTCATCAACCCGCCGAAGGTTTCGATCCCAAGACTCAATGGTGTGACATCCAGCAACACCATCTGACGCAGCGATCCCGACAGGACACCCGCCTGGACCGTCGCTCCCAGCGCGATCGCCTCATCCGGATGCTGCGAGACATCCGGCTCACGGCCGAACAATTCCGCTACCGCCTTCCGGACCGCTGGCATCCGGGTGCTGCCACCGACCAGCACCACGGCATTCAAATCCTCCGCCTTCAGCCCCGCGTCCGCGAGCGCTTGCTTGGAAAGCCGGAGCGTCCGGCCAATCCACGATGTGGCCAGTTTCTCCAGATCCTCGCGGGTTACGGCCACCTCGATGCTTCGCGCACCATCAAAAAATGGCACCCGGAATGCCGATTCCTCCGCTTGGGAAAGAGCGATTTTCAACCGCTCCGCTTCCGTCCTCAGGCGGACCTGAGCTTCCAAAGGGAGTTCATCGGAAGAAATCCCAGCCCTCTCCAACACCCAGCGAGTGATCATCAGATCAAGGTCATCCCCACCCAGACGGGTGTCGCCATGGGTTGCGCGGACCTCGAACACTCCGTCCTGCATCTCCAGAATCGACAGATCGAAGGTGCCACCGCCCAAATCATAGACCGCCACCCGCGCGTGCTCGCCGAGTTTATCCAAGCCATAGGCAAGCGCCGCCGCCGTGGGTTCATTGAGAATCCGCACCACTTCCAGTCCCGCCAGTTCACCCGCCCTTTTGGTCGCAGACCGCTGGGCATCATTGAAGTAAGCGGGCACTGTGATGACCGCCTTGGGAATCGTCGCGCCCATCCGCCATTCGGCGACGCGTTTGAGTTCCTTAAGAATTTCGGCGCTGACTTGCTCCGCCGTTTTACCGAGCACACGGGGAAATCCATCGCCACCGCGCTCCACCTCGATCGGAAAATCCTCATCCACCTCATCCTGCCTGCAGCCCATCAGCCGCTTCACGCTGGTGATCACCCGGCCGGGCTCCGCACTTCGCCTCCGCAGCGCCTTCGCCCCCACTTCAATCGATCCATCCCGGCCGATCCACACGGCGCTCGGGGTGATGCGCTTGCCATCCTCGTCCGCAAGCAGGATCGGGAAGCCGGAATCGACCACACCCACCCCCGAATTTGTCGTTCCCAGATCGATTCCCAGAATCAGCTCGCTCATCGCGGCAAGCATCCCTGACAAACCGACCGGCGGAAATGCCAAATCGAGAATCCTAGCGTTTCCGTGCCATCCAATCGCTCGGACTGCGTCCCGTTTCCTCCCGGAAAGCTTTGGCGAAATGGCTCAGACTCTGGTAACCGACCTCCAGCGCCGCCTCGGTGACGTTCATCCGCCTCGAGTCCAACGCTTCGCAAGCCCGCTCCACCCGCAACCGCCGCAAATGCCGCTGCAAGGTCCGGCCGGTTTCCGCGCTCACACGACGGGAAAGATGATGAGGCGCCACTCCAACTTCCTTGGCCAGCGGTACCAGATCGAGTGGCTGATCCAATCGGGAACGCAACAGATCGAGCGCACGGCGCACCGGGTCACGATTGCGAACCCCATTGGAAAATCCACTTTCCGTCTCTGACTCACCCCGGAAGAACCGCACCGCCGCCCATTCCAAAACCCTGGCCTCGGCCACCAATCGGGTTGCTCCCGGATTTTCCGCCGCTTTCTCCAGCGCTTCGCAAAGATCCTTCTCCCACACCCCCATGAGGCCGCAAAACGCCACCGGACCTCCTTCTTCCAGCCATTTGCTCAAATCCGGATGCAATTTCCCGGAGCCACGGCCCAAACGTTCCATCAACCAGGCTCTGGAAAGCACCACGACCTCCACCTGATGGGATCCCGGATAGCGCACGCATGACCACTCGCCGGGACCACCGCCGCCGGTGAGCGCATACATTCCGGGTTTGAGAATGAATCGATCCTGCTCACCCCACAGCAAGCCGCTGCCCTCGCGGTTCAACCAAAGCCAAACCGCTCCCTCCGACGCCACCTTCCAGCGCCAGCCACCGGAAACCGTTCTTCCTTCGACCCGACCACAGCGCAGACCACCTGCATCCCCCCACCAGCTCTCGCCAACACGGGGACTCCCGTAGCCGCTCGCAAAGTCGGATTCGCCTCTCATG
>Ga0065704_10071636_pt1 | contig 10429 bp, 3 predicted proteins | sample SwiRhicommuniRL2_FD_59091 | JGI IMG/M metagenome (GOLD analysis project Ga0065704, IMG submission 59091) | Switchgrass rhizosphere bacterial communities from Rose Lake, Michigan, USA - RL2 v2 (version 2) | ecosystem: Host-associated > Plants > Roots > Rhizosphere > Soil | place: East Lansing, MI | reverse complement strand
GAGGGGGTCACGAAGCCGGTACGCGCGATGCGCGAGCCGGTCACGCTGACGCGGTCCAGGTCGATCGGGTTGTTGCCGGAGCTGGCCTCCTGGGCCAGGGCCGGGGCCGCGGCGGCCATCATCAGGCCGGCCAGCAGAGCGTTGGTCAGCGGGTGGCGACCGGGCATGCGGTAATGCGTCATCAGGTGAATCCCCCTAGTGGAAAGAGATCGACCACCTCCCTGTGTTTGTTATGTGGATGTTCATATGTCGTCCTGACCTTCATCGAACCTAACATGCGCTTAACGCGAAAATCATGATTCCATCACATTTCTTTGCGGAATAAGGGCGCTTCGATCATTAAATTGCAACAATTACAGTGCCTTAGTCTCAGTTGTGATGAATGGATCGCGTGCTGCGTTCGATTTATGAATGGGGTGTTAAGGTCGGCTTTGCGCAATCTGGCGGCTGGGGCGAGGGCGGATGCGTCCAGGAGCAGCCGCGGCGAGGATGCCAGGCAGCGTCATCCATGCCTTTCTTCCTGCCTGTCTTGATCCTTCTGGCGGCCACTGCAAAGCCGGGCGGCTGTCGGGCCGGTGATCAAGGCAGGAGAGGAGTGGTGCAGCCCCGCAAAAGGAAAGGGCGGCTTGCGCCGCCCTTTCCCGGGTACTGCGGTTACTGCCTGATCAGAACTTGTACTTCAGACGCACGAACGGGGTGCGGCCGTACAGGTCGTACTGGGTGGCGAATGCGGCGATGTTGCCGTAGCGCGCATCGCTCACGCCGGTGGAGATCAGCGGCGGGGTCTTGTCGAAGATGTTGCTGACGCCCACCAGGATTTCCCAATCGGCCTGCGAGTAGCTGACCGACGCGGTGTGGTAGGTGCGCGAATCGACCGTGATGTCACGGTAGGAGTTCGCACGGCCCTGGTAGATGAACACCGGATCCAGGTCGATGTCCTTGGTCTTGTGGATGTAGGTGGTCAGCCAGTTGAAGGTCCAATCGCCGCGGGTCAGGCTCAGCGCCAGGTTGCCCACGACCTTCGGACGGCCGATGTCGCCCAGCAGTTCGTTCGAGGACAGACCGCTTTCCTCTGCGCTGGAGAAGACCTGCTGCGTATCTTCGATGGTGTAGGTGACCTGCGTTTCGGCGGAGAACTTGCCGAACGAGAAGTCATGGTCGAAGTTGGCGGTCAGATCGTAGCCGCGCGTACGCTGCTTGTTGATGTTGACGTACTGGTTGAAGACGTCGGTGATGTTCCATGCCTCGTCACCGGTACCCGGGTTGCGCACCAGCAGGCCGCAGAATGCGTTCGGGAACACGGCAGCGCCGTAGCAGCCCTTGACGATGTCGGCGGTGGTGATCTGGCCGATTTCGTTCTTCACCTGGTAATCGAAGTAATCGATTGCCACGCTCAGGTTGGCGAAGGTCGGGGTGAACACGATACCGGCGGTCTTGGCACGCGAGGTTTCCGGAATCAGCTGGCCAGCGCCGCCACCAGAGTAGACCGTGGCGCTGCTGCCGTTGCCGGCGTAGTCGGCCGGGATGCCAGCGGCGGCGCAGTTGGTCTGGTAGTTGGTGTTGGAGCTTTCACCCCAGCGGATGCATGGGTCGATGCCGGTCTGGCCGAGGAAGCCGGTCTGGTTGCCCAGGTACAGCTCGTACAGGCCCGGGGCGCGGTAGGAGGTGCCGATCGAGCCGCGCAGGCGCAGCGACGGAATGACCTGCCAGTTCAGACCCACCTTCCAGACCTCGTCGGTGCCATCCACCGAGTCATACTGGAACGCACGGCCCGAAGCATTCAGGCTGAGCGATTCGATCGCCGGCAGACCCTTCAGCAGCGGCACGTCGAACTCGACGAACGCTTCCTTCACGCGGTCATCGCCCTTGGTGACGTTCGCCGAGCTTGAACCCCACAGGTCCTGTGCCTTGGACAGTTCACCCGGCTGATCGTTGATCGAGTAGTAGCGGTATTCCAGGCCGGCGGCCACGCCGACGGCGCCTGCCGGCAGCTCGAACAGATCGCCGCTGACGATCGCATTGATCGTGGCCTGCTTGTAGATGGTCTTGCCCCAGTCCCACACGCCGAGCAGATTGGTCAGTTCATCGACCTTCGCCCCGCTGAGGTAACCCGGATCAAGGTAGTTCAGGGTCGGTGCGTTGTCGGTGTAGTCGACGTCACCGGTCTTGGAGGCCTGGATGCCCAGGTTGCCGTACTTGCCCTTGGAGTGGCTGAAGTTCGCATTGACTTCCCACGCCCAGGTGTCGGTCCCCTTGAACAGGCCGTCCAGCTTGGTGGCGCCGTAGAAGTAGTCGACGGTCACGTCCTGCTGCGACTTGAACGGCATGATCGGACGGATGACGCCGGTGAAGCCGGAACCCGCCGGTGCCTGGATGCGCGGGAAGAACTGGCGCCAGCGGAAGGTTTCGGTTTCACGACGGTTGAACAGGAACTGGGTCTTCCAGTTGATCGAGTCGAACGCGAAGTCGGTGGCGACGTAAACGCTCTTGCGTTCCTGCTGGTTGATGATCTGCTCTTCGCCGAAGCGGGCGAAGTTCAGCGGTTCATCGTAGATCGCATCGCGGCCACCGGCATAGGTGCGGGTGGTACGCGGACGATAGCCGGGCAGCGGGCCGATGGTATTGCCTTCCGGCGAAGGCACATAACGGATGGCACCGACGTCGACGACGTTGTGCAGCAGGTTGTTGCAGTTCGCCAGATCCGTGCCGGCAGTGATCGAACGATCCTGACGGTCGATGCGGTTGCCGTCGGCATCCTTGATGAGGTCGTTGCTGCAGTTCAGGTAGTCGCGGTCATTGCGGGTCAGCGCATTGTGGCGATACCACTCGGCGGCGGCCACGATGCTGCCGTTGTCGAAGTTCCAGCCGTTGGCCAGCGATGCAGCAAATACCTCGCCACCGCCCTCGGTCGGTACGCGGCCGGTGACGGTCAGCTCCGGACGCTCGATGTTCTTCTTGGTGATCAGGTTGACCACGCCAGCGACTGCGTCGGAGCCGTAGATGGAGGACGAGCCGTCCTTCACGATCTCGGCGCGCTGCAGGATGGCGGTCGGAATGACGTTCAGGTCGAAGGCGCCGACGGCACCACGGGTACCGGCCGGGCCCGGACGCTGGCCGTCCAGCAGCACCAGGGTGCGGTTGGCGCCCAGGCCGCGCAGCGACACGGTCTGCACGCCGGTGCCGCCGTCGACGACGAAGCCGCCGAACTGGTGGGTGATCTGCGTTTCAGCCGAACCGATGGCCGACTTCTGCAGGAACTCGGCGACGTTGACCTGGCCCTGCTTGGCGTTGGTCTCGGCGTTGATGGTGAACACCGGCGAGGTGGTCTCATAGTCCGCGCGGCGGATCAGGGAGCCGGTGACGGTGATCTTGTCAAGGTCGGTTGCACGCTGGGTGGAGGAAGAAGCGCTTGACGCCTTTGCTTCCTGCTGGGTGGTCTCCTGGGCCATTGCCGGTGCGACCTGGAGACAGGCCAGCACAGCGAGAGTCAGCGGTACGCGGCTTGGCTTGATGTGGCGGTTGGCGTTGCGCATTTCGTTGTGATCCCCACTTGTTATGCTTCGGTTAATGGAGTGTATGTGCCGCGTAAAGTAAATGCAACATGAATGGATCGATTCCGTAACTTGTTGTTGCTAAGGGGAAATTCAGGAATCCGGGCATTAAAAAACCCCGCCGGTTAAGCCGGCAGGGTTGTTGATCGGGGCCCCTCTGCTGGGGTTACAGGCCGCCCGGCCCGCAGTCCTTTGCCAGGTAGTCGGCCATCAGGGTGAGGGTCGTCTGGAAGTGGCGCGGGTACCACGGCATGCTGTGAGGCATGTCCGGGATCAGTTCGAACCTGGCCGGCACCTTGCCCTGCACGGCGGAGTAGAAATTGCGGGCGTGGAACGCCGGCGTGCGGACATCGCGGTCGCCGACGAAGGTCAGCAGCGGGATGGTGGCCTTGGCCGTGTTCTGCATCGGGTCCATGCCCTTCACCGTGCGGCCCTGCAGGATGCGCTGCAGGCGGTTCTGGCTCCAGGACGTGCCCAGCCGGCCCAGGTCGGTGACCGGTGCACCGGCGATGGCGCACTGGTACGGCGATGGGCTGCGTACGGTGGCTGCCGCCGCGGCAAAGCCGCCGTAGGAGTAGCCGAAGATTGCGATGCGATCCTTCGCCGCGATGCCCTGCGACACCAGCCAGGCAGCACCATCGTCCTTGTCATCCTGCATCTTCTGGCCCCACTCGCCATCGCCGGCCAGCCACAGCTTGCGGCCCAGGCCGGAGCTGCCGCGATACTGCGGTCGCAGCACGGCATAACCGCGCGAGGTGAAGAAGGGCACCCAGCCGGACACGTCCCAGCCTGCGTAGTCGCGCGCCCACGGCCCGCCATGCGGATGCACCAGCGTCGGCAGTGGGCCGTCGCCCTGCTTCCAACCGGCCGGCAGGTCGAGGATCGCCGGGATCTGCTGGCCATCGCGAGCGGTGTAGGTCACCCAGCGCTGCTCGCCGATCTGCTTGCTGTCCACCCAGGGGCGTTCGCTGCCCAGCGGCATCACGTCCTTGCGGTCGGCCAGGATGTAATAGCTCTTCGGGTTGCGGTTGCTTTCCGTGGTGAACAAGACCCGCGACAGGTCGTCGTTGTAGCCGGTGATGTAGACGGTCAGGCCCGGATAGGCCTTCTGCAGGCCTTCCTGAAGGCCCTTCATCTGCGGATCGACATAGATCGCCTGGCGCTGCGGACCGTCGATGTAGAAGCCCAGCACCTGGTTGAAGTTGCTCTTGCGCGTGCCGAGGATCAGCGAGCTGATGGAGAAGGTCGGGTGGGCCGCCAGCGGCTCCTTGTCGAACTCCTTCCTGATCGGGTCATACAGGCGGGCCTGTACCAGATCGGAAAACTGGTCGGTCAGTACATATAGTTTGCCGCTGTCATCATCGATGCCGACCACGTCCACCGTGAAGCGTTCGCTCAGCTTGGTGGTCAGCGGCGCATGTACCTCGAACTGGCCGGCGCTGTTCTTGATCAGCACGCGCTGTTCGAAATCGTCCGAGCCGCTGGATTCGATCTGGGTCTGGGTCACCACTTCGCCGGTGCGCGGGTGGAACAGGCCCGGGGTTGTGCGCGAGCTGCCCTTGAACAGCAGTTCGGTCTGGCCGGTGCGTAGGTTGAAGCGGTAGTAGTTGGCCTGCAGGGTGGCTTCATTGAGCTGGCTGATGATGACCCGGTCCGGGTCCAGCGGCAGCAGGTGCACCAGCGACGCGGTGCCGGCCAGTTCCAGGCAGCGCAGGGTATCGGCGCTAACGCCCAGGGTTCGCGTATTGCTGGCAAAGGCCTCGTCGAACTTCGCCTGGCTGGCATCGGTCAGGTAGGCCTTGGTCAGGAAGGTCTTGGTGGCGCCGGTACTGTTGCCTTCGCCGCAGCCGCCCAGCTTGCCGGTCCACTCCTGGCGGCTGATGACCAGGTTGCGCCCGGCCTTGAGGGCGCTGGCAGCGATGAACTTCATTCGATCGCCGGACGGCGTGATGGCCACCGGGCCGGCGGCGAGGTTGTCCAGGTTCCAGTTGGCCAGTGCGGTATCGGCATTGTTGCTGCCGGGGGCGGCGATGATGGCGACCAGCTGCTTGCCGTCGGCACTCATCGTGACCGACTGCAGTGCGGGAATCCTGGCGAAATCCTCTGCGGGCAGTGGCGCGGCAGCGGCGTTGCCGATGCACAGTGCCAGCAGCAGCGTGGCGGCGGTACCCAGACGGGCGGACTTGTAACGGGGTTGCATCATCAGGGGTTCCTTGTGGCAAAGCACGGCAACATGACCTGAAGATGAACGAAGCCCGGCATTCCGTCAACTCGGCGTGAAAAGGCCATCGCCGGTGGCACCCCAGACGAAGAGACCCCGCCGAAGCGGGGTCTCCTGGCATGCACGGGGCCGGCGCTTACTTCTTGCCGAACTCGTACTTGGCCTGCACGTAGACCGCACGGCCGTACGGGTTGTAGATGCTGCTGTTGTACGGCGCGCCGATGTTGCCGGCGTAGCTGTGGGCCTGGCCGTCGGGCATCTTGTTGAACACGTTGTTGACCATCATCGACAGCGTCAGGTTGTCCATCGCCTGGTAATTCACGCTCAGGTTGTAGGTGGTGTACGAGCCCCACTTGCCGGCCTCATACCCAGACGGATGCACGTAGTCATAGCCCTTGCCCAGGTACGCCATGCGGTTGGGCGTCTTGCCGATGTAGTTGAAGTACAGGGTGGTGGTCCACTTGTCCTTCGCCCAGCCCACCGCACCATCGGCACGCACCTTGGCGTACTGGTCGTAATTCCACATCGCGTACGGGTCACGCAGCAGGTCCAGGTAATCGTCGCCCGGCTGCGGCTGCAGTTCGCGCTTGATCATGTTGGTGTAGTTGCTGGAGAACTGCAGCGCACCGAAGCGGCCGATGTCCTGCACGTACTTGAAGCTGGCCGTCACCGCCTGCAGGTTCTGGCTGGCGATGTTCATCTTCGGCGTGTAGATCTGCTCCAGCTTGCCGGTGCCGTCACGGGTGATCCAGTCGCTCACGTTCTGGCAGCTGGCCGAGGTGTTGTTGGTCTGGCCGTTGCGGCAGTAGTACTCGGCCAGCAGCAACTGGTCGGAGCTGAGGGTGTTGACCTCGTTCTTGATCTTCCAGTTGTAGTAGTCCACCGACACCGACAGGTTGTTGATGGGCGCCCACACGATACCGGCGTTCCAGACGTCGGCGGTGATCGCTTCCAGATCGGGGTTGCCGGACTGTTCACCGAACACCGACTCGTTGGCGTACGGGCAACCCACGGTATCGCTCGGGTTGAAGCCAAGCTGGCCACAGCGGTAGTAGTCGACCGAACTGTTGGCGTAGTAGCCGCTGCGGCCCTGGAAGGCGTCGGACAGGCTGGGCGCACGGAAGGCGGTGCCGTACTTGCCGCGGAACAGCAGGCTTTCGATCGGGCGGAATTCCACGCCGATGCTGTAGGTCGATTTGTCGACGGTCTTGTCGGCGATCTTGAACGCGTCGTAGCGGCCCGAGGCGGTCACGGTCAACGACTCCAGCAACGGCATGCGCAGTTCGCTGGTCAGCGCGTAGTTGCTGCGATGGCCGGCACCGGCCACCGAGGTGGTGCCCCACACGCTACCGTCCAGCAACCGCTGGTCGGGGGCGTACGACCAGCCTTCGCTGCCGGCTTCGGCCACCACGGCCAGGCCCGCATCGCCACCGGGCAGCTTGAACAGCGAGCCATTGGTGATCTGCGCGCGGCCCAGGTTCTGCCAGGTGCGGCTCTTGTTGTAGGTGAAACCGGTGAAGGTCTGGAAATCACCCGCCGGCAGCGGCGAGTAGAACGCGCCCCAGTTCGGGTTGTAGATGTTGTAACCGTCGTCGGTGACGCCCAGTACCGGACCCAGCACACGATCTTCGAAGTAGCTGTCGATCTCGTTGGCCCAGCGCGCGAAACTGCGTTCGGTCAGCTTGTACTCGCCGCGGCTGAAGCTGGCGCTGTAGTCCCAGTTGCCGACGTTGCCGCGACCGCCGAGGGTGACCTGGTAGGCCTTGTTGCGATCGGTGCTCATGATGTCGCGGTAGCCGGCGGCGCTGATGTCCTCTGGCGCGAACGCGCGCTGCAGGTTCATGTATTCGCCACTGGCCTGGTCGACGAACGCACCGAAGCCGACATCACTGCCCCAGAAGGCATAGCCCGAACCGGCGTTGTACTGGACCTCTTCCAGGCTGTAGAGGGCGTCGGCGAACAGCTGGAAGTTGTCGTTGACGTCGAAGGACATCGACGAATAGATCTGGCTGCTTTCCTTGCCGTTCTTCAGCGTCTTGTAGCCAGCACTGAAGGGCGAGCCACAGGATTCACCGACCGCACGCGTGCCCAGTACGGTGGTGCCGCCGAACTGGCCAGCCACGTTGGCGCAGCGGCTCGGGTCCATCATCACGTAGGCGTTCTGCTGGTCCGGCAGGTAGACCAGGAAGTCGTTGGTCGGAACCTGCGGCGTATAGCCCCGGGTGTTGTTCTGCTTGGTCAGGTCGCGCTGGTAGCCCCAGATCGGGCTGCTCTTCTCGTACTGCACGTTGACCAGCGCGTGGAAGCGGTCATCGAAGGCGTTGAAACCATGCGCGCCACTGACGCGGAAATCGTTGCCGCCGCCCTCGGTGTGACCGCCGCCGCGCACGTTCAGCACGCCGCCATCCATGCGGTCCTTCAGGATGATGTTGACCACACCGGCAATCGCGTCCGAGCCGTACAGCGACGACTGGCCGCCGGGCAGGATCTCGATGCGCTCGACGATGTCGATCGGGATGCCGCTGAGATTGTTGAAGGTGTCGCTGCCGTTGTAGAGGGCAGGGTAGGACAGCATCGGCCGTCCGTTGATCAGGTACTTGGTGTAGCTCGGGCTGAGGCCGAACATGCCCGAGGCTTCAGCGCCCTGGGTGAACGAAGCGGAGGTCTGGCCACCCTGCAGGCCGCCGGTGGTCAGCGAATTCTGCTGCAGCACCTCGGCCACGCTGGTGAAGCCGCGGGTCTGGATGTCCTCGGCGGTGACGGTCAGGACCGGCGTGTGGTTTTCGATCTGCGTCTGCGGGATCAGCGAGCCGGTGACGGTCACGCGTCCGAGATCGGTGGGCGTGTTGTCCTGGGCGAGCGCGATCGCGCTGCTGCTGGCCAGGATCAGGCCGCTGAGGACGGCGCGGGTGAGCGGGTGACGCGGGAAGCCATTGCGAGACATGCGGTACTCCGTGTGGTCGTGAGAGACGCGTTTCCCTTTCCTGGGAACTCATGGATTGTTCAGCAGCCTGCAGACGAAGAAAGGCGGCGTTTTTCGAACGTAACACAGGCTTAACCTGATTTGCGCGGCCTTGTAACGTCTTCTTGATGCGGAATTTGAGGTTAATCAGAATGTCTTTGAAAACAATGTGTTGCTGAACTTTTGCGGCTTTGCCGAGTTTGGCGGAATGAATGTTGTATAAATATTCATTGATTAACAATTGGGGCATTGCTGCGTTCGGCGCGGCGTATCCAGGCCAAAAAAAAGGCCCCGCCGAAGCGGGGCCTGGTCCGGAATCAAACCCGGAAAACGACGGGATTACTTGCCGAAGTCGTACTTGACCTGGGCCGAGATCTGGCGGCCGTAGACGCTGTAGAAGCCATCGTTGAACGGTGCTGCCTCGTTGCCCGGGTAGTTGTAGCGCTGGCCTTCCGGCAGCTTGTTGAACACGTTGTTGACCATCAGCGACAGGGTCAGATCATCCTGCGCCTGGTAGTTCAGGCTCATGTTGTACGTGGTGTACGAGCCCCACTTGCCGGCCTTGGCGCCAGAGGAGTGGACGTAGTCATAGCTGCGGCCGGTGTAGGCCAGGTAGTTCGGGGTGCTGCCGACGTAGTTGGCATACACGGTGGTGGTGAACTTGCCGATGTTCCAGCCTACCGACAGATCGCCGCGGACCTTGGCGAAGTTGTCGTAGTACCACATGTTGTACGGATCGCTCAGCAGATCCAGCTTCTGTGCACCCGGCAGCGGGGTCACTTCACGCTTCAGCATGTTGGTGTAGTTGCCCGAGAACTGCAGCGAACCGAAGCGGCCCATGTCCTGCAGGTACTTGGCGCTGACCGTCACCGCTTCCAGGTTCTGGCTGGCAACGTTGAGCTTGGGCGTGTACACGCGGGTCAGGTTGCCGCCGGCATCGCGGGTCACCCAGTCGGTCACGTTCTGGCAGCTGGCCGAGGTGTTGTTCGGCAGACCGTTGTGGCACTGGTACTCGGCCAGCAGCAGCTGGTCGGTGCTGAGGGTCTTGACCTCGTTCTTGATCTTCCAGTTGTAGTAGTCGGCCGACAGCGAGAAGTTGCTGATCGGAGCCCACACCACGCCTGCGCTCCACACGTCGGCGGTGATCGGCTTCAGTTCCGGGTTGCCGGACTTTTCGCTGTACACCGAGGTGGTCTTGTAGAACGAGCAGGCTTCGTCGCGCAGGGCATAGCCCATCTGGCTGCAGCGGTAGTAGTCGTTCTGGCCCGAAGCGTAGGAACCGCTCATGCCCTGGTAGGCATCGGACAGGGTCGGCGCGCGGAAGGCGGTGCCGTACTTGCCGCGGAACAGCAGGCTTTCGATCGGACGGAATTCCAGACCGATGCTGTAGGTAGCCTTGTCGACGGTGCCGTCGCCGATCTTGAACGCGTCATAACGGCCCGAGGCGCTGACGGTCAGGGTTTCCAGCACCGGCATGCGCAGTTCGCTGGTCACCGCGTAGTTGCTGCGATGGCCTGCGCCGGCCACGGCCGTGGTGCCCCACACGTTGCCATCGATGAACGCCTGGTCCGGCGAGTAATCCCAACCTTCGCTGCCGCCCTCGATGACGACGGCCAGGCCGGCGTCGCCGCCCGGCAGCTGGAACAGCGAACCGTTGGTCACCTGTGCACGGGCCAGGTTCTGCCAGGTCTTGCT
>Ga0065704_10002694_pt1 | contig 10429 bp, 8 predicted proteins | sample SwiRhicommuniRL2_FD_59091 | JGI IMG/M metagenome (GOLD analysis project Ga0065704, IMG submission 59091) | Switchgrass rhizosphere bacterial communities from Rose Lake, Michigan, USA - RL2 v2 (version 2) | ecosystem: Host-associated > Plants > Roots > Rhizosphere > Soil | place: East Lansing, MI | reverse complement strand
GATATTGTTTAGCACATGGAGCAATGGCGATTCCGGTTTGTTAGCGTCATAAACCTACCTAAGGACACCATTTGGAAAGCCTGTTGAACCTGACTGTTGCTGGTGGGGCGCCAGTCAGGATATTACAAATTACTGATACTCACCTGTTCGCCGAAAAGCATGAAACGCTGCTGGGTGTGAATACCTGGGAGAGTTATCAGGCTGTACTTGATGCCATTCACCTCGAAAATCGCGACTGTGATTTGATCGTTGCGACGGGGGATTTGGCACAGGATCAAAGCGCCGCGGCCTATCAGCATTTTGCTACAGGGATCGCGAGCTTCAGCGTGCCTTGCGTCTGGTTACCGGGTAATCATGACTTTCAGCCCGCCATGTACAGCGCGCTTCAGGACGCGGGTATTTCACCGGCCAAGCGTGTGTTCGTGGGCGATCACTGGCAAATTCTGCTGCTGGATACCCAGGTCTTTGGCGTGCCGCACGGCGAGCTGAGCGATTTCCAGCTGGAGTGGCTCGAAAGCAAACTCATTGACGCACCCGAACGCCATACCCTGCTGTTGCTGCATCACCATCCGCTCCCGGCGGGATGCAGCTGGCTCGATCAGCACAGCCTGCGCAACTCTGCCGCGCTCGACCGCGTGCTGACGAAATATCCCCATGTGAACAATCTGCTGTGCGGACACATTCATCAGGAACAGGATCTCGACTGGAATGGCCGCCGTCTGCTGGCGACGCCGTCGACCTGCGTGCAGTTTAAACCGCACTGCGCCAACTTCACCTTAGATACCATCGCGCCGGGATGGCGCTGGCTGGAACTCCATGCGGATGGCCGGCTGACCACGGAAGTGTGTCGTCTGGAAGGGGCACAGTTCCGTCCAGACACTGCTTCAGAAGGATACTGATGTCTACGCTCCTTTATCTGCACGGGTTTAACAGCTCGCCGCGTTCCGCGAAGGCGACCCAGTTTCGCCAGTGGCTCAGCGAACATCATCCGCATATCGAGATGATTGTGCCGCAGCTGCCGCCGTATCCGGCGGATGCGGCAGAGATGCTGGAGTCCATCGTGATGGAACACGGCGGCGAATCCTTCGGCGTTGTCGGCTCGTCGCTCGGCGGCTATTACGCCACCTGGTTGTCCCAATGCTTTATGCTGCCTGCGGTCGTCGTCAACCCGGCGGTACGCCCGTTTGAGCTGTTGACGGACTTTCTCGGCCAGAACGAGAACCCCTACACCGGGCAGCAATATGTGCTAGAGTCTCGCCATATTTACGACCTCAAAGTGATGCAAATAGACCCGCTTGACGCGCCAGATCTCCTCTGGCTGCTGCAACAGACGGGTGATGAAGTGCTGGATTACCGCCAGGCGGTGGCGTATTACGCCTCTTGCCGCCAGACTGTAGAAGAAGGCGGAAACCATGCTTTCACGGACTTTGAGAATCATTTCACCCAGATTGTCGATTTTCTTGGGCTGCACAGCCTCTGACAACCAATGCGAATTGCTAGCTAAATCATGACGCAAACCTATAACGCTGATGCCATTGAGGTACTCACCGGGCTTGAGCCGGTTCGCCGCCGCCCTGGGATGTACACCGATACCACTCGCCCAAACCACTTGGGCCAGGAAGTGATTGATAACAGTGTGGACGAAGCGCTGGCAGGCCATGCCAAACGCATCGATGTGATCCTGCATGCCGACCAGTCCCTCGAAGTGATCGACGACGGGCGCGGTATGCCGGTCGATATTCACCCGGAAGAGGGTGTCCCTGCTGTTGAACTGATCCTTTGCCGTCTGCACGCGGGCGGTAAGTTCTCCAATAAAAACTACCAGTTCTCCGGCGGCCTGCACGGCGTGGGGATCTCCGTGGTCAACGCCCTCTCTAAGCGCGTGGAAGTGACCGTGCGCCGCGACGGCCAGGTCTACAACATCGCCTTTGAAAACGGCGACAAAGTTCAGGACCTGCAGGTCATCGGCACCTGCGGCAAACGCAATACCGGGACCAGCGTCCATTTCTGGCCCGACGAAAGCTTCTTCGACAGCCCACGTTTCTCCGTTTCGCGCTTAACGCACATTCTGAAAGCGAAAGCGGTGCTGTGCCCTGGCGTTGAAATTACCTTCAAAGACGAAGTGAACGGCAGCGAGCAGCGCTGGTGCTATCAGGATGGTCTGAACGACTATCTGGGCGAAGCGATTAACGGCCTGCCAACCCTGCCAGAAAAACCGTTCCTCGGTAACTTCTCCGGTGATACGGAAGCGGTCGACTGGGCGCTCTTGTGGCTGCCCGAAGGCGGCGAGCTGCTGACAGAAAGCTACGTCAACCTGATCCCGACGATGCAGGGCGGTACGCACGTCAACGGTCTGCGTCAGGGGCTGCTGGATGCGATGCGTGAGTTTTGCGAATACCGCAATATCCTGCCGCGCGGCGTGAAGCTGTCGGCGGAAGATATCTGGGATCGCTGCGCGTATGTCCTGTCGGTCAAAATGCAGGACCCACAGTTTGCCGGTCAGACCAAAGAGCGTCTCTCTTCGCGCCAATGCGCGGCCTTTGTCTCCGGTGTGGTCAAAGACGCCTTCAGCCTGTGGCTGAACCAGAACATTCAGACGGCAGAACTGCTGGCTGAAATGGCGATTTCCAGCGCCCAGCGCCGTATGCGTGCGGCGAAGAAAGTGGTGCGTAAAAAGCTGACCAGCGGTCCGGCGCTGCCGGGTAAACTGGCCGACTGCACGGCGCAGGATTTGAATCGCACCGAACTGTTCCTCGTCGAAGGTGACTCGGCGGGCGGCTCAGCCAAGCAGGCGCGCGACCGTGAATATCAGGCGATCATGCCGCTGAAGGGTAAGATCCTGAACACCTGGGAAGTCTCCTCCGATGAGGTACTGGCGTCTCAGGAGGTGCATGANATCTCGGTTGCGATNGGCATCGATCCGGACAGCGACGANTTAAGCCAGCTGCGTTACGGCAAGATCTGTATCCTCGCGGATGCGGACTCCGATGGTCTGCACATCGCNACGCTGCTGTGCGCCCTGTTTGTGAAACACTTCCGCGCGCTGGTGAAGAANGGTCACGTTCACGTTGCGCTGCCGCCGCTGTACCGTATCGANCTCGGCAAAGAGGTCTATTACGCCCTGACGGAAGAAGAGAAAGCGGGTGTGCTGGAGCANCTGAAGCGCAAGAAAGGCAAACCTAACGTGCAGCGCTTTAAAGGGCTGGGCGAAATGAACCCGATGCAGCTGCGTGAAACCACGCTGGACCCCAATACTCGCCGTCTGGTGCAGCTGATTATCAGCGACGAAGACGAGCAGCAGACCAACGCAATGATGGATATGCTGTTAGCCAAGAAGCGTTCCGAAGACCGACGCAACTGGTTGCAGGAAAAAGGCGATATGGCGGATATTGAGGCCTGATGTCCTCATGCTGACTCACTCCCGAAAGGGAGTGGGAATAAATTCTAAGCCCGGTAAGCCTTGCGCTACCGGGCTTTTTTACATCAAAAATCCATCTTCACCGTAAACTGCACTTCACGCGGATCGCCAATCTGGTTCCCCAGGTTATTGGTGCCAATCGACGACGTGTAATAGGTCTTATCAAACAGGTTTTTCACGTTCAGCTGGAGCGTCACCGGATACTGCAGCTTCAGTTTGTACGCTGCAAAAGCGTCGGCCACCACGTAGCCCGGCAGATAATAATCCGCGCCGTTGGTGGCGGAGCGACGACTCACGCCATGCCCGCCGCCACCGAGCGTCAGGGTATTCCCGCCGATCACATTGTTAATGTCGTAAGTCAGGAACAGAGAACCTGTGTGACGCGGCACGTTTGGCAGCGGTTTACCGGCGTAATCCGGATCTTCCAGCACCTTCGCGTCTGTGTAACCGTAGCTGGCGATCACATTGGTGTTCTCGGTTAAACGGCCTGCCAGATCCACTTCCACGCCCTGCGAACGCACGCGTCCGGCGGTTTTCGCCACCGTCTCATCACCGACGCTCTCAGTGTAAAGCACGTTGCGTTTATGGATATCAAACAGCGCGATATTAGCGGTAATTCCGTCGAACAGGTCAAACTTCGCGCCCACTTCGTAGGCATTGGATGTTTCCGGCGGCAGGTTACCAATGTAGCTGGCGATAGACGATTGCGGCATAAACGTCTGCGAGTAGTTGGCGAACAGCGACACCGACGGTGTGAGCTTGTAAACCAGCCCCGCTTTCGGCGTCCACTGGTCATCGCGGCTGTCGGTATTGACGTTAAACGGACGGCCTTTCCCCGCATACTGCGTGTAGGACTGATAGCGCAGGCCGGTGACGGCGATCCATTTATCCGTCAGATAGAGGGCATCCTGCACGTAGGCGGAATAGCTCTCCTGCTTAATGGTCTGATCGCTGTCCGACGCCGACACGGTCGTGCATTTGCTCAGATTGCCGTAGGACGGGTTGTAGATATTGAAATCTTTAACGTTCTTACAGCGGATCATATCCGTGCGCAGCAGATCGTAATTCTCATAAGAGACGCCGGTCAGGATCTCATTGTAAAACCCGGCAATATCCACGTTCCCCAGCAGATCCGCGCGGGTGGAGTGCATGCGCTGAGTCGAGCCTTGCGTGGCGTCCACGCGGCGGGTCAGATTGCCGGTGGCGGAATCGTAGGCCATCACGCGCGCCTGGTTATCCGTGTATTTATCCTGGCTAAAGCTGTAGTCGAATTTGGCGGTCCACTGGCTGTTGAGACGGTACTCCGCGTTCAGCTGGGCCAGATCGGATTCACCGTCGGTAATGTTGAACGGTTCGTCAAAGCGCGTCTTGCGATCCACATCGACCGGCTGTTTGGTCGTTAANTCGAAGATCGTNCCGCGATCGAATGGCGTCTGATAATCGCGATGNGAATAGAGCACCGTNACGGTGGCNTCATCGCCAAACCAGGTCAGNGACGGCGCGATAAAGGTGCTGCGCTCTTTGCCGAAATTACGCCAGTAATCCTCTTTCTGATACTCACCCGTCAGGCGATACGCCAGACGTGTGCCTTCAATCGGGCCGGTCACATCGAGCTGTCCGGTGCCGCCGCCAAAGCTGGTGGAGGTCGCCGAGATCGAACCGCCGAACTCTCTTTCCGGGCGCTTCGTCACCACGTTAATCAGCCCGCCAGGATCGAGGATGCCGTACAGCGTCGACGCGGGGCCTTTCAGCACTTCGACGCGCTCCGTCGAGGCATTAAAGCTGCGCGGCAGCACGGTGCGCAGGCCGTTGGTCATGATCGACCCGTCACGGTTTGCGCCAAAACCACGGCGCACAAACGCATCCTGTGTCCCGCCGAGGGTGTTGGTTTGCACCACGTTGCTGACGTTGTACAGCGCCTCGTCGAGCGTGGTGGCGTGCTGATCTTCCAGCACCTGATCGCTCACGGTATTGACCACCTGCGGGATGTCCAGCATCGGCATAGTCGTGAGCGTGGCGGTGGAGGTGTTCAGCGGCTGATAGCCGTTAGTGGCATCGGTTTTCGCGGAAGGATCGGCGGTGACGGTCAGCGTTTCGCCGTCTTTCGCGGTTGTGCTGTCAGCCGCCTGCGCCAGTGGCGCGAGGAACAGCAGTGAAAAGAGCGCGCGCCCTTTAATCCCAGAGAATGAAGGTGTGTACATAGCCATTGGATCTGTTTTCCCGAAATACCCGCGCATGGTCGCGGGTGAAGATGGTGTGTCATTGCCCGTAAAGCGCTACCCGTTTGCCTGTGCGGAGTCGGGTATGTAATTGAGAATCATTCAATCATGCAGGAATGTAGTAGTAAATGGAAAAAAGCAAAATTCGGCTACAGCAAAAAATCGCCTGATCTGNGATGCNNNTAAAAAATGTAATTNACTGAAAATAATCAATTAATGACTTTCGTATCACATGCGTATCGGTCGACTAATCCCTGGTTTTTTCAGGGTGTTTATCCCCTTGACTACTACATGGCGCAGCGGCAAACTCACAAAAGAGAATGAGATTTATTTTTATTTATTTGTTATTTGATTAAGTTGGCGCACACGTGGCTCATAACGCGACAAAGCAGGGGTTGGTTGCCGAAAACCTCTCTGCTGGCTATCAGAAAAAAATCATCGTCGATGATATTTCCCTCACTATCCCTTCTGAAAAAATGACCGTGCTGGTCGGGGCGAACGGCTGCGGGAAATCGACGCTTCTTAGTACGATGGCGCGCCTGTTACAGCCGATGGGCGGCGCGGTGCTGCTCGACGGCAAAGTCCTGCACGATCAGCCAACCAAAGCGGTTTCACGCGAACTGGGCATTCTGCCGCAGTCGCCTTTGCTGCCGGAAGGGCTGACGGTGTTTGAGCTGGTCTCGCGCGGGCGCTTTCCCTGGCAGAATTTTATGCGCCAGTGGACCGATGCCGACGAACAGGCCGTGGAAGAGGCGCTGCGTCTGACCGGCACGCAAGCCTTCGCCCATCTGCCCGTCGAGAGTCTCTCGGGCGGTCAGCGCCAGCGCTGCTGGATCGCAATGGCACTGGCGCAGCAAACGCCAGTGATTCTGCTGGACGAGCCGACCACCTTTCTCGATCTGCGCTATCAGGTGGAGATCCTAGAACTCCTGCACGATCTCACCCGTCACCACGGCCGTACGGTGGTGGTGGTGCTCCACGATCTGAACTTTGCGGTGAACTACGGCGATACGCTGGTCTTCTTACGCGAAGGCAAAGTGCAGGGCGTGCTTCATGAGGGAGACGTCTGCACGCCGGAACTCATCAAAACGGTGTTTGATGTCGATGTGCAAATGTCGATTAACCCGATGACCGGCAAACCGTTCTTTATCCCGTTTCGTCGCGGTAGCGAAAAAACATGATGCGCACTGGACTGGCTTCTGCCCTGTTTTTGGCGCTGCTGCTTATGGGCGCGATTATCCATCTGGGCCTCGGCGCGCGGTTTATCGCCCCGCAGACCGTGGTGCAGGCGTTTCTGGCGTTTGACCCGCGCAACTTCGATCACAATGTGATCATCAACCTGCGCCTGCTGCGTCTGGCGGCAGCACTTACTACCGGCGCTGCGCTCGGCGTGGCGGGTGTACTGCTGCAGGCGGTGATCCGCAATCCACTGGGTGAACCGCATATTCTGGGGCTAAACGCCGGAGCCGCACTGGCAGTGGTTTTAACCAGCGCCTTCGGGCTGGCGCTGCCGTTTGGGCGGCCGCTGATTGCGGCGGCGGGCGCGGCACTCCTGTTCCTGCTGGTGCTCGCGCTGTCGTCTGCCGGTCGCACTGGCCTGACGCCGATGAAAGTGACGCTCTGCGGCGTAGCGCTGTCGGCGTTCGCCTCATCCATCACCGCAGCGGTGCTGATCCTTGATGAACAAACCCTGCTGGCTATGCGTACCTGGCTGGCGGGCGATCTGGCAGGCTTAAGCTGGGCGGCCACGCAAAACGCCGCCTGTACCGCGGCGGGCGGATTGGCCCTTTCCATAGCTATTTCACCTTCCCTGAACATGCTGGCGCTGGGCGATCGCATGGCGCAGGGGCTAGGCGTGTCCCTTATCCGCACGCGGATACTCGCGCTGATCGCCATCGCGTTACTGTGCGGTGCCGCCGTGTCGATCGCCGGGCCGATTGGGTTTATCGGCCTCGTCGTTCCGCAGCTGATTCGCCGTCTGGTGTCGGTGGATTTGCGCGTCATGGTGCCGCTCTCGGCCTGCTGCGGCGCGCTGGTGTTACTGCTGGCAGATATCGCCGCGCGCACCCTGTTTATGCCCCACGAACTGGCGACCGGCGTGATGACCGCGCTGGTGGGCGCGCCCGTGTTTATTCTGATTGCCGCGAGGATGTTCCGATGAGTCGGGCCGTGCTGCGCGCCGAATTGCGCCCGCTGCGTTGGGGCCAATTTTCAACCCTGATCCGCCCCAAAGCGCTGGCAGGGTTAGCCGTTTTAACCGCGCTGATCTCCGCGCTGCTGGTCATGGGCCTGACCCACGGCACGCTTCCGGTTCCCACCTCAGACGTGGCCCGCGCGCTGTTTTCTCCTGACGCTCTTAGCTCCGACGCGCGCTACATCGTGCAGGATATCCGTCTGCCGCGCCTGCTGATGGCTGTGCTTTGCGGGGCGATGCTGGGTATGGCGGGCGCAGCGATGCAGTCCATCACCCGCAACGGTCTGGCCGATCCGGGGCTGATCGGCGTGAAAGAGGGGTGTAGCGTGGCGGTACTGTTGCTGATTTTCCAGTTCCCGGCGATGTCAGTGTTCTGGCGTCCGGTCGTGGGGATGGCGGGCGGGTTGCTGACGGCGCTGCTGGTGGTACTGCTCGCCCGCGATATTTCTCGTCCGCGTTTTATCCTGATTGGCATCGGCGTCTCCTGGACCTTCGCCGCTGGAATGGGCGTCTTTATGACGACGGCAGACGTGCGCGACGTGCAGACCGCGCTGCTGTGGCTGGCTGGTAGCCTGCATGCCGCCAGCTGGCCGCTGGTGAGCGTGGCGGCAGGCTGGGCGCTGCCCGGGTTTGCGCTGCTGCTGTTAACGGCCCGCGCGGCAGATGTCGCGCTGCTCGGTAACCAGACGGCCACCGGGCTGGGTGTGCGCACCGCACGTCTGGCCCTGATCCGCGTGCTGGCCCCGGTGCTGCTGACGGCTGCCTGTGTGTCATGCGTCGGAAGCATTGGATTTGTCGGTTTGATTGCGCCGCACATGGCGCGTTTTCTGCTGCGCGGCGGCCAGACCACGTTGCTTGTGGGCAGTGCGGCGCTGGGCGCGCTGCTGGTTCTGCTGGCAGATAATGTCGGGCGGCTGGCGTTTCTGCCGCTGCAACTGCCTGCGGGCATTGTTATCTCGCTGATTGGCGGGCCGTTTTTCCTGGTGCTGCTCTGGGCGCGCCGGGACCGATTTTAAAAGGGGAGTGTTATGCGTGTAGTGTTAATGTTACTGCTGCTGGCGGGCTTTTCCGCAAGCGCCGCTGAACCTGTTCAGACCTTTACCGACGATCTAGGGCGCACGGTCACGGTGCCGCTGCACCCGAAACGCATCGTATCGCTGCACGATCTCGACATCACCATTCCGCTGATTGAACTCGGCGTGCCGCCGGTGGCGAGCCACGGACGTACGCGCCCGGACGGCAGCCATTTTATTCGCTCCGGCGGGCTGCTGACCGGCGTGGATTTCGATAACTCTGCGATTCAGTTTATCGGCACTGCGGATATCGATATTGAAGCCATCGCCGCTGCCAGGCCGGATCTGATCATCACCGAGCCAACCCGTAATACGCCTGTCGCGATGCTGGAGAAAATCGCGCCAACGGTGAGCATCGATCACCTCGACGGCGGGGCGCCGGAAATCTACCGCAAGCTGGCGCAGTTAACCGGCACGCAGGCACGGCTGAAAATGCTTGAACGTCGCTATCAGGAGCAGATCAAGGCGCTAAAAGCGACGATTGATACGCACAAAATCAGCGTCGCGGTGATTCAGGCTAATCAGGGAAAAATCACCGTGATGCACAGCTATCACTCTTTAGGGCGCGTACTGCGTGATGCCGGATTCACCTTCCCGAAACTCATCGACACGATTCCTGAAGGCGGGCGTATCGACGTCAGCGCTGAGCGTCTGCCGGAGCTGGATGCGGATTTCGTCTTCGCCACCTGGCGCGGCGATACGGGCGGTAAACCGCAGGATGAGCTGGCAGCGATGGAGGCGGTGATGCCCGGCTGGTGTCAGTTCCTTAATGCCTGTCGCACCGGACATTACGTGCTGATCTCACGCGAAGAGGCAATCTCCAACTCCTTTGCCTCGCTGGGATTAATGGCAGCGCAGGTGCAGTCACAAATCGCCGGGCGTCCGCTGCCGGAGGCGAAATGATCAGAAAAGACAAATCGCGGGTCGATCTCTACGGCGAGCGTTTTCGTGCTCGCGGGCATCAGCTGACGCCGCGTCTGCTGCTGGTGGCCAGCTACATCAACGACAACCGCGAAGCGGTGATGGAGCAGACGGCGATGGAAATTGCCGCGCTGCTGAAAACCTCTGACGCCACCGTGGTGCGGGCGATTCAGGCGCTGGGCTTTGCCGGTTTACGCGACCTCAAACAGACGCTTGAGCACTGGTTTGGCCCCACGCTCAGCTCCAGCGAAAAGATCACCACCACGGTGAAAGCGCTGACCAGCGACGTCAATTCCAGCATCGATTTCGTCCTCGAAGGGCATCAGCACACCTGCGAAGTGCTGTCTGAACCGGCCAACCGCTACGCCCTGGCGCAGGCGGTGGCGTTGCTGGGCGAAGCGCGGCAGGTGGCGATTTTTGGCATCGGCGCGTCGGGAATTCTGGCGGAATATACCGCGCGACTGTTCAGCCGCATTGGCCTGCCAGCGACGGCACTGAACCGCACCGGAATTAACCTTGCCGAGCAGCTGATCGAACTCCAGCGCGGGGATGTGCTGGTGATGATGGCGCAAAAATCCGCGCACCGGGAAGGGCAGACGACCCT
>Ga0065704_10001233_pt1 | contig 10429 bp, 11 predicted proteins | sample SwiRhicommuniRL2_FD_59091 | JGI IMG/M metagenome (GOLD analysis project Ga0065704, IMG submission 59091) | Switchgrass rhizosphere bacterial communities from Rose Lake, Michigan, USA - RL2 v2 (version 2) | ecosystem: Host-associated > Plants > Roots > Rhizosphere > Soil | place: East Lansing, MI | reverse complement strand
GGCTGGGCGTCACGGTCATGCCGACCTGCTACAGGGCGCCGGGCGTGGTGCGCCCCCGGCTGGTCGGGTTCAACCTCCAGCGGACGCTCGGCTGGGCGGCGAGCGACGAGGACGCCTCGCTGCTGCAGGATCCGCCCCCCGTGATCGCGGAGATCGAGGCTGAACTGAGGGCACTGCCGTAGAATTTCGGAAGATCGCGCGAGAGCCACACCTACTTGACGACTGATCGTTAGCAAGGAGACCATCGCCCTGATCAGCGTATCCCGACTTCCTTGAGTGGCACGCCTGCATCCCCCGCCTGATCCAAGTCCAGCACCGCGCCCGAAAGCACATGGGCCCGGCCTTGCACATAATCCTTGACTGCATTGACGCAGTCGAGCGCGATGACCTTGCCGCCTTTCAAATAGATCACTGAAAAACTTCGCTCTTTTGGATCGCCACGCAAAACTGCTTGATCGAAACCGACGGACAAGCCAACGGTCTGTAGCTTGAGGTCATATTGGTTGGACTGAGTAGCCCCTAGATTTCTGGACGCTTTCTATCCTAATTTTGAGGACAGGAGGCCCACCCCCAGATTGCAAGGTGATTTTCTGACTTTGCTCGGCAGAGCGCTTCATCGGTCGTGTGTCAGGCCTCTGGCGTGGCTTGCTGACGCCACGGGCCGTTATGCAGTTCGAACGATCCGGGCCACATCGGTTCAGCAAGCGTGGTTTGCTCTCGCCCCGGGACTGGTTAGCCGTATCGCGAACATTGAAGTCCATGCGGCATAGTATCAGTCGATCTCCTTGTCGGGATCCAGGCGCCGAACGCTATGGCAGTTACGCCATCACGCCAAACGGTAGTCTTCCTCGCGGGTCATCATCGCCCAGATTTCGCGCCATTTTATTCGCCGGTGCGACGGCAACCACCCGTCTGTTGATCGCTGCTTTGGCACCAAGCCGAGCCATGCCGCAAAGTTTCTTCCGCTGTCGAACGTCCGTAGGTCTGGTGCGAACGGCATAACCGCACCAGAAGCGACCCTGCTCGATCGATCGCGCAGACCTGGAAGCTGCGCTTTGCCAAGTCGATCGACAAAGCATGTGCGCATTCGCCATTGCTCCTCCCTCATGCGCCGCCATGGCGCTACAGAGCATCATATAATGCCAGATGAAGGGAGGCATCCACCACATCAGTTCAAACGACCGGTTTTGGTCGTATTCGCAGAGGCAAGTTTTGCCGGAGAGAATCTGGTTTATCTGTGCCCCAAATGCTGCGTGAAAAAGCGTGCCATGACGCCAAATGCTTCACGTGATTCCGGAATCTTGTCATCGGTGTAGAAGCAGTGGTTTAAGCCGTCCCAGACATGCAGGTCCGCCTCAACCCCTGCGTTGACGAGCAGGCGATGCGTGTTCACCGCCGCGCTCAACTCCCCCGCTCGTGTGGCGGTGATGAGGAGCGTGGGCGGAAAGCGCTTCAAAACCGCGTTGGATTCGATGGGAGACATCAACGGATCGGACAGGTCATGATCGCCATAGTAAAAGCGCTCATCAAGCGTCGGCCCACTTGTAAGTCCCTGAAGCGGCTTGAACCAGTGCCATGCATCGCCCGCCCAGCGGGCATCCGCTGAAGCACATAGGACGCCCGCAGCACCGGGCGTGGGCAGCCCCTCCTTTTGGAACCATGCAAGCGACTGAGCCGTCAACAGGCCACCGGCCGAACCGCCGAAAAATCCTATGTTTCTGGCTTTGTAGGTTTTGAGAAGTGCGCGGTAGACAGCGGCAACGTCGCGGCTCGCTGCAGGGAATGTGGCCTCCGGCGCTTGGCTGTATGAAATCGTCAGGATAGTGATCCCGGCCATTCCCGCCAGCGGCGCCGCTTCCCCGATCGCACCGGCGCCGGGGGCACTGACCACGAAACCACCACCTGGCAGGTTCACCAGCACTTTGCCCCGGTTCGCTGGCGCGACCTTCGTGGGACGCACCCAATAGCCTTTGATACCTGCAATGTCGGTCGCTTCTATCGTCACACCATATCGCTTGCCGACCTCAGCGGATCGCGCGAGCGCGATCCTGTCTTGTCCGTTGCGGATACGCCGCGCGAAATCGGGGCCGCCTTTGGCCACGCTGTCGAGAGCAGCGCCGGTATCGGCAGGTTTCGTGGCCATCCGGTCGCGCGCCTCCTGGCTGACATAGACGGACGGAGGCAAGCGGAAGCCCGGTACGGTGACCGTGCGATCGGGCGAAATGGGATTTGGCTGGGGCTGGGCGACCGCCAATGACGACACGGTCAGGCTGAGGCCGAGCAGAAGTGTCATGATGCGCATCATTGTTTCCTTTGGGTAGCCAGAATTGCAGCACGGGCGGGATAGGGCCAGTCATGCGATGATGGAATGAAACGGGGTCGCCTTATCGAAAGCGCAGCCGCACGCGATTGAACCATGAGCGGAAGGGGGCGAAGATCACCCCGCTAATCCCGTCTATCCGCTCCCCTGATGCTAGCCCGGTCTCTGGAAATTCGCCCTTGCCGGGGCGGACATAGCTGCCGAACAGCATGTCGAAGGCGGGAAACACATCCGCGAAATTCTTGTCGATATGCTCAGCTTGGGTAGAATGGTGAATGCGGTGATATTGCGGTGTGACCAATATCCCTTCCAGCCAGGGCAGTTCGACTCGGATATTGGAATGGCACAGGGCTGCCCAAGCGAAAAGGAACAACTGGGAATAAACCGCCGCCTGCCCCCCCTCCTTGAAGTTTAGATCGACGAAAAGGCCGATCGTCAGCATCGAAAAAAAGCTACGCCACTGGATTTGAAGGAAATTGTCGCGGAACACCGTCAGCGGGTTCATCCAACGGTCCGAATGATGGACCTGATGAATGTCCCACAAGGCAGGAACATGATGTTCCAGCCGGTGCGAGAATGCGAGCCAGAAATCATATACCGCCAGCGGTATGAAAACCATCGCGAGAAAACGAAGGCCATCATCAACCAGTGGCAGACCCAGGCCGATCCGGTCGGGATCGATAAGGTTAAGTTGCAATCCCGTCGCCTGCGATGCCCAGATGGCGGCTGCGCCCGTGAGGTAAGCAAGCGGTATCCCGATGATGCCCGCGGCGACGGCCGCAAGTGCATTGGTCAGATATGCCTTGGCCGGTATTTTCACGACCGGAAAACGGTGACCGAGACAGATCATCAAGCAGAACCATCCAACCATGGCACCACCGATCAATAATTGTGCCATACTCGCTCTCTCCGATGATAATCTCTTTTATTTTGGCCGTGTATTCGCCCCTCTGCGCGGCGCGTCAAATGCCTGGCCATCCCATCACAGGTTTAGCCTGATCGATGCTGGCCGTATTTGCGCTCTTGTCAAATGCACTGGATGAGGTTTCCGCCTTGGTCTATCAGTCTATCTCTCAATTGGATGCCAAAGCAGGGGATCGCCCTCAATGACAATAATCCCTCCTTTTCTGCCATGACGCGGCGGATCGCCTTTGCAATTTTCCCGCAGTTCCAGCTCATGGACGTGGCCGGTCCGATTGCAGCCTTTGACTTTGCCAATCTGGTGTCACCGGGTTCATACGCCCTTGCGCTTTGCGCGCCTTCAGCCGGTTTGATTAGAAGCAGTTCCGGCGTTTCGATGGACGCGGTGGCCTATGGGCATGGCCCATTTGACACATTGATCGTGTCTGGCGGCTATGGATTAGGTGATCCGGACTGTCTGTCTGCCCTCGCCCAATGGCTGGCACGAGAAGCCCCGGCTGCCAGGCGTGTAGCCTCAGTGTGTGTCGGATCTTACGCGCTTGCTGAAGCCGGACTTCTGGATGGAATGCGCGCCACGACACATTGGGGCTGGATCGATGATTTTGCTCAACGCTATCCCAAGGTCATCGTGGAACGGAATGCCGTGTTCCTGCGCGAGGGAAAATATTGGACGTCAGCGGGGATCAGCGCCGGCATCGAAATGGCTATAGCGCTCATCCAGGATGATTTGGGCGCGAACGCCGCTCGCGCCGTGACGCAGGAGATGTTCGTGCATACTCGCTCAGCGGACGGCCATGTCGAGCCATCATGGCTCCAGGCTACGGGCGGCGCGCCCAAGCGGTTCGATGCATTGCGCATGTGGATGCGTGCGAATGTAGCCAAGCCGATGAGCGTAGAGCACTTAGCGGACAAAATGGGGATGAGCGCTCGCACCTTCGCCCGGCTGTTCCGGGAGGAGACCGGAACGACCCCTGCTAAAGCGGTCGAGCGTATGCGTATCGAGGCGGCACGCGCGATGCTTGCTAACGGGTCAGGTTCAATGGAAACGGTGGCAGAAGCTGCCGGTTTTGGCAGAACAGAACGCATGCGCCGCGCCTTTCAACGCTTTTGCGGAGAGCCGCCCAAAACTATCCGCCAGGCCACGCGTGCTCTCGCCAAAAAGGTGGATCCGCTCGACCACGTGCTGCGGATGTAGAGCCACCGCTCATGGCGCCGTGACGATCAGCATTTTTGCACTTAAATCGGCTCGGCCCTCCTTTTATGAGCACTTGCTTTTTGTTCTAAAGCCGTCGTTCGTTACGCGCTCCGCGAATGGAGGCTTCGTCCCAAAGGCACTGCAAGGTTGGCTTCTCGTCAGCAGCGAGGAGCCAGTGGTTCGGTCGTGTCCCAGGGGGTGGTGTAGGAAGGCTTCCCTGAGGGGGTGGCCACCGTCCATCTTCTGGTAGGGTTCGGATGCGAACTCGAACCTGGAGAAAAAGACGATGACCGACGACAGAATGGCCCTTGTTGAGCTGATTGAGCAAGGGGCTGACAACGATTTGGTCCGCGAGATGCTGGCGTTTGCCGCAGAGCGCATGATGGATCTGGAGATTGAGGCCAGAGCCGGTGCGCCCGCCGGCAGTCGCGGCCAGCCGCGACTGAACCACCGCAACGGCTAACGCTAAGAGGGATGGGACACCCGTGCCGGTCGGATCGATCTGGCGATCCCGAAGCGGCGCACCAGCAGTGGGAGCAGGTCGCCGATGCCCTGCGCGAGAAGTTCCCGAAGCTGACCGACATGATGGACGCATCGCGCGAGGATGTGCTTGCCTACATGGCGTTCCCGATGGACCACTGGGCGCAGATCGCGTCCACCAAGCCGCCCGAGAAGGATCTGGACGGCGCGTAGGTTGCCCGTCGCCCTGTAGACAGCTTATCCCCTAATGTTAGGCTGTCAGTATGGGTACATGGCCTACCTTATATATCCGGTCAGAGACGCGTGTAACTGGCCGATAGGCGAATGTCCGCTTCAGATTTAGGCTACGGATATAGCCGCAGTTCAAGCGGTATAGCCTCCCCACATAGCGGTTGAGACAGTTTGCCTTAACCGCCGGTGGCAACCAGCTGCTGGGCAGCAAGCCGTGGAGTCGGATCGTCCAATTTCCTCTGCCCGAACGGAAATAACCCGCCAGCATGGGATGGTAGTCGCCGGGATCGACGGGCCCTGAAGAGCAGTGCCCGCCACCCCATCCGGCCAGGGACGGGCACCGTATCATGCGCCGATGCGTTCGATGACCATCGCAATGCCCTGTCCACCACCGATGCACATGGTAATGAGCGCGTAACGCCCGCTGATCCTCTGCAACTCGTAGAGCGCCTTGACCGTCAGAATAGCGCCGGTCGCGCCAACCGGGTGGCCCAGTGACACGCCCGATCCGTTAGGATTGACCTTCAGCGGATCGAACCCCAGCACTTGCGCCACGGCGCAGGCCTGCGCCGCGAAGGCTTCGTTCGATTCGATCACGTCCATCTGGTCGAGCGTCAGGCCGCATCGCTCAAGCGCAATCGGCACCGCCTCTACCGGGCCGATGCCCATGCGGTCGGGCTGCACGCCGGCATGACCCCATCCAAGGATGCGCGCCATCGGTTTCAACCCCTTGTCGTCCACCGCCGCCTGCGACGCCAGAACCACGGCGGCAGCGCCGTCGTTGATGCCCGAAGAATTTCCGGCCGTCACCGTTCCATCCTTCTGGAACACGGCCTTCAGCTTCGCCATGCCTTCCACGCTCGCATCGGCGCGGACATGCTCGTCCCGGTCGAACCGCGTCGCGCCGTTGCGGGTCTTGAGATCGACGGGCAGGATCTGCGAATCGAAACGCCCCTCGGCCTGAGCCTGGGCGGCCCGCTGGTGGCTCAGCACGGCCAGTTCGTCCTGCATCTGCCGCGTGATGCCATGATCAGCGGCGACATTCTCCGCCGTCACACCCATATGCATGCCCTCGAGCGGATCGGACAGCACAGCGGTCAGCGCGTCGATCATCGTGACATTGCCCATCTTTTGACCGAAACGGGATGTGGTCACATGATGGGGCGACCGGCTCATCGATTCAGCTCCGCCTGCGACCGCGATTCCGCACTCGCCCAGCGCAACCATTTGCGCAGCGGATATGATCGCCTGCACGCCCGAACCGCATAGGCGATTGAGCGTCAGCGCCGGCGCCTCGATCGGCACGCCCGCCTCGAGGGCGGCGACCCGTGCGAGATAGGCATCCTTCGGCTCGCTCGGAATGACATTGCCCATGACGACATGCTGCACGCAATCGCCGGTCACGCCCGCGCGCTTCACCGCTTCGGCGATGACCAGCGCGCCAAGCCTCGCGGGCGGAATGTCTTTCAGGCTGCCGCCGAAATCGCCAATGGCGGTCCGCACGCCCGACAGGATATAGATCGGTTCCATAATCTTCTCCTCAGCGGGGCGCCATCCGCAGGGCGCCGTCCAGGCGCACCGACGCGCCATTCATATAGCCGTTGGTGATAAGGAATATCGCCGTGTCGGCATACTCGCTCGGTTTGCCCAGTCGCTTGGGGAAGGGTACCGTCGCGCCCAGCGAATCCTGCACATTCTGTGGCAAGCCGGACAGCATCGGCGTACCCAATATGCCCGGCAGGATCACGTTGCAGCGTATCCCTTCCCCCATCAGGTCGCGCGCGATCGGCAGGGTCATGCCCTTCACCCCCGCCTTGGACGCGGCATAGGCCGCCTGCCCGATCTGCCCATCCTCCGCCGCGACCGAGGCGGTGTTGATGATAACCCCGCGTTCGCCATCCTCCAGCGGCGGGAGGTCCATCATCCCGGCAGCCGACTTGGCTAGGCAGGTGAAGCTGCCCACAAGGTTGATGTTCACCGTGCGGGCAAAGGCGGCGATGCGATGCGCGACCGGTAGTCCGCTTGCCCTGTCGCGGCTGGCGGTCTTTTCGCCCGATGCGATGCCAGCACAGTTGACAAGGATTCGCTCCTGCCCCTGCCCGAACCGCGCCGTTGCGAAGCCCTGTTCGACAGACGCTTCGTCGGTCACGTCCACCGCGCAGAATAATGCGCCGATCTCCGCAGCCAGCGCCGCGCCGCGCTCCGCGTTCATGTCGAAGATCGCAACCTTTGCACCCGCCGACGCCAAGGCCCGCGCCGTCGCCTCACCCAGCCCCGATGCGCCGCCCGTCACAATGGCAGGCATGTCCTTTATCTGCATATTCTCTCTCCCATGAAATCGATGCGCGTTCAGTTTGGCGCGCCAAGGCGCAACGGCATGCACATGACCGCAACGATCTGCTCCATCGTATCTTCCAGCGCTTCCTCGAAGGTTTCCCCGAACAATCCGCCATCGGTCCCGTGGTGACGGACCAATATGGCAAGGAACATCAGGCTGACGCTGATCAGTCTGCGCTGGGCGACATGAGGCGGTAGATAATCCACCCGCTCACGCAGCAGCGCCAGCGCTTCGGTCAGGTGCGGCGGCTCCGATCCGCTGAAATCGCCGAACTGCGGCGATCGGCTCTGCAACAGATATTGGCTGAGGAAGCTTGCATAGCTGTGGTTGCCGTCGGCGTCCTGCAAATCGAGCTGCGGCAGGAGGATGATTTCCAGGATCGTCCGGGCGTCCTTCAGCCGGTCTCTCGCGCGCGCTCGCCCCAGCATTTCGCCGCGCGCCTCTTCCATCTGCTCCATGCGAAAATCGAAGATTGCCCGAACGAGCCCTTCGCGCGAACCGAAATGATACTGCACCGCCGCATGATTGCCCTGCCTCGCCTGGCCGGCAATCTCCCGCATCGACGCGCCCTGAATTCCATTTTGCGCGAACAAGCGCTCCCCGGCCAGAATGAGGCGCGTCTTGCCGTCAAATCCGTCGGCTGCCCCACCCTCAACCTGTTGATCGCCCATCTGCTTCCACGCCCCTTATATTACACGTGTTTTAATATTATATCTCGCAAACGCAATATCATCCGCATCGCCCGCGACCCTAACTGACATTTACATAGGCCTAACGCAAGTCAAACATAGCAGTACAAAGGCATTCCTGTGATCTTTGACGACAATCCCAGCTCGGAATTTCACGTCATATCAAATTTACACTTGACTTAAAATATGCAAAAGATTTACTCCCTAATCAGCATTAGACAGGGCGCTGCGTCGACACCGGAACCTCGGGCTACACAGCGCCAATGCGTAAAGGAGAGAAATTCATGGCGATGGAAACCGGCCTCATCTTCCACCCCTATATGCGTCCCGGCCGCACTGCCCGGCAGACGTTCGAATGGGGCGTCCAAAATTCCGTGGCCTGCGACAAGGCCGGCTTCACCTCAATGATGATCTCCGAACATGCTTCGCAGATTTGGGAGAACATCCCCAACCCCGAACTGATCATGGCTGCGGCCGCGCTCCAGACCAGCCGGATCAAGTTCGCNCCCATGGCGCACATCCTGCCGCACCAGCATCCGGCAAAACTCGCCATCATGGTCGGCTGGCTCTCGCAGATTCTGGAAGGCCGCTATTTCATGGGCATCGGCGCGGGCGCCTATCCGCAGGCCTCCTACATCCACGGCATCAAGGAAGCGGAGCCTCAGATGCTCAACGACATGGTGCGCGAGTCGCTCACCATCATGGAGAAGGTGTGGAAGCGCGAGCCCTTCTTCTACGAAGGCAAATATTGGGACGCGGGCTATCCCGAAGAACATCCCGCAGAGACGGAGGAAGATGAGCAGCATATGCTTGCCGATTTCTCGCCCTGGAACGGTGCTTTCCCGGAATTCGCCGTCACCGGATTCAGCTCAAACTCCCCCTCGATGAAGCTGGCTGGCGAGCGCAACTTCAAACCGGTGTCGATCTACTCCGGTCTCGATGCGCTCAAGCGTCACTGGGAAATCTATTCGGAAGCCAATATCAAGGCTGGCTTCACGCCTGATCGCCAGCGCCACGCCGTGTCGCAAACCGTCTTCTGCGCCGACACCGACGCAGAGGCCAAGCGCCTGGTGATGGANGGGCCGATCGGCTATTGCTTCAGCAAATATCTGATNCCCATCTGGCACCGTTTTGGCATGATGGATGGCTTCGCGAAGGATGCNGGTATCGATCCGAANNACGCCGACCTTGAATTTCTGGTCGACAATGTCTTCGTTGTCGGTTCGCCTGACACCGTGGTCGACAAGCTCAACACGCTGTTCGAACNGTGCGGCGGNTGGGGTACGCTCCAGGTTGAAGCGCATGATTATTACGACGATCCCTCGCCATGGTTCTATTCGCTGGAACTGCTGGCCAAGGAAGTAGCCCCTCGGGTGAAGCTTCCGGGCGCCGTGGCCAGCGAGCCTGTCACAGCATAACTTCGGGTCGCACCGGAATGAAAAGGGCGGGAGATGGTGGATCTCCCGCCTTTTTGGTACTCAGCGCCGACAGGCAAGGGCAGACAATGCCCCGCCCGGCGTCACTTCATGGCCGGGACGCAGCGACGCCGAACAGCAGCATATCGGCAGCCTGCTCTGCGATCTGCGCCGGGCCGAGCTTCCCCGGACGATACCAGGACGAACAACTATCGAGCATCGCGATTAGAAATTTGCGCACGACTGTCGCATCCAGCGCTGAAGTCGCCGATCCATCCGCCTGCGCAGCGACGATCAGGTCGCGCCAATAATTGTCGAAACTGGAATAGGCAGCAAGGACGCGCTTGCGCATCTCGTCAGGCAGATCGTCGAAGATACGCGCCACGGCGGACGAATAATCGTCGCCCGTCAGCAGAAAGTCCACATGCGCGACGATTGCCGCGCGCAGCCGCACGATCGGCTTAGCGCCACCCCCCAGCCCCTCGACCCGCGCCATGATATGGCGGTTGTTATGATAGATGCCCTCCATCATCACTTCCTCGACCAGATGATCCTTGGACGAGAAATGATGATAGATGCTGGGCGCGAGCATGCCAGCGCCCTTGGCGATTTCGCTCAGCTTCGCGCCTGCGAGGCCCTTGTGTCGTAATACGTTTGCGGCGGAATCCAGAATGCGAGTTCGGCCGTTATCTGCTTGTGCCATACGCCCCCTTAGCCGGAAATTCCGCGAATGACAGCCCCGTTGTTGCGCCCTGAACCTATCCTGCGAAAGGCGTGTTCGTTACACCCGGCGCGGGCGGATCGAGAATTTCGAACAGTCCGCCCGCCAGCGGCTCCCGC
>Ga0065704_10000974_pt1 | contig 10432 bp, 14 predicted proteins | sample SwiRhicommuniRL2_FD_59091 | JGI IMG/M metagenome (GOLD analysis project Ga0065704, IMG submission 59091) | Switchgrass rhizosphere bacterial communities from Rose Lake, Michigan, USA - RL2 v2 (version 2) | ecosystem: Host-associated > Plants > Roots > Rhizosphere > Soil | place: East Lansing, MI | reverse complement strand
CCCTGGCCGATGCCGGTGGCGTCCACGCCGATGTATTCGACACAGTACCGTTTTGTTAACGCCTCAATGCTTTTTGCCTGGGCGGCAAAGTCCATGCCTTTCCACTGGTGGCGTTCCAATACGCGGAATTTGCCGCCGTCCACCAGCGGCGGAGCCACCACGGCACAGCCTGCGCTGTCGCCGGTGTGTGACGGGTCGTAACCAATCCAAACGGCGCGATAGCCAAACGGACGCACGGCGAACGGGCTGAAATCCTGCCATTCCTCCGCGCTTTCCACCATGCAGCGCTGCAGCTCGGCGAACGGGAATACCGACGTCTGGTCGTCAACAAACTCACACATAAACAGGTTGCGGAAGTCTTCCGCGCTGTTTTCCTGTTTCAGCGTGTCGATGTTGAACAGGTTGCAGCCCCCGGCTAACGCATCCTCAATGGTGACGATTTGCCGCCACTGCCCGTCCTCACAAAGCCGCCCTTTTGCCAGGGCGTGATGCCCGATATCCAGCTCAATCCGGTCGTTCGGGTTTTCCCGGCCCTTGTTAAATAGTTCACCCGACCAGAACGGGTACGCGCCGTGCGTCAGCGCTGACGGCGTGGAGAAATAGGTGGTGCGCAGATGTTCCTGGGACGCCATGCCGCTGGCGACCTTGCGCAGCTTCTGGAAGTTGGGGATCCAAAAGATTTCGTCCACGTACAGGTCGCCGTTATGGCTTTGGGCGGTGTTGGAGTTGGTGCCTAAGAAAATCAGCTTCGCGCCGTTGTTGCCGAGCACAATCGGGTCGCCGGTCAGTTCAACACCGGCCAGGCGCGCAAACTGAATGATGTACTCACGGAATACGTAAGCCTGCGTTTTACTGGCGGAGAGAAAAATCTGGTTATGGCCGGTTGCCAGGGCGCGCAGCAGAGCTTCGCGGGCAAAGAAGAACGTCGCGCCGATTTGTCGCGATTTCAGGATGTCGCGGATACGGTGCTTAAGCCCCGCGTCGTACCAGATACGCTGATAAGGGAAACACTTCTCGAAGAAAATTTGCTCCAGCGCCGCCAGTGACTCCTCGCTGAAAAAGTTCTTAGTCGGCTTCTTGCGGTCGCCCTTGTTCCGGTTGGCAACGTTCGGATTTAAATCCACCTCATTCCTGCTCTGACCGTAGCGATTCACCCTCGCCAGGCGTTCCATTAACCGGCCTAACGCCTCCATTTCCTTGTAATCCGCATTCCCTTTAACGTCTTTGGTGGTGAGCTGAATCAGGCGCGCTTCCAGGCTGGATTCCACGCGGGCAATGGGCGCGACGTTGTCCCAGGCGTTGCGTGTTTTCCAGCTCTGCACCGTCGGTAACTTTTGGTTCAGCATCTCCGCAATCTGACGCACAGAAAACCCCTGCCAGTAAAGCAGTGCCGCCTGTCGCCGTGGGTCGCTGATGATGGGTGATTTTGTCATTTTCATGACTGCCACGTTAACGGGCGGCACGCTGATTTTCCTGCTGCCCACGTTGTGCCATCAAGCATCAACCCGCATCGGCTGGCGGTGTCGGACATCTGTCGGGAAACTTGGATTTCTCAGAAGCACACACCGACTGGAGTCAGACACATGGCAACAAAAGCAAAGCGTTTTCGCATCTGTACCGAAGGGGCAACCACCGACGGCCGCGAAATTACCCGCGACTGGATTGAACAGATGGCGGCGACCTATGACCCGAAGGTCTACGGCGCACGCATCAACATGGAGCACATTAAGGGCTATTTCCCTGACAGTGCATTTCGCATGTACGGCGATGTCACCGGCGTTTACGCCGAAGAAGTGGCTGATGGTGCCCTTAAAGGCAAGCTGGCATTGTATGCGGATATCGACCCGACGCCTGATTTAGTGTCGATGGTGAAAGCCCGTCAGAAGGTTTACACCTCCATCGAAGTGAACCCCTCGTTTTCCGATACCGGCAAAGCCTACCTGATCGGCCTGGCCGTGACCGACAGCCCCGCCAGCCTCGGCACCGAGTACCTGCAATTCAGCGCGAAGGCGCAACAAAACCCGCTGGCGAGCCGTAAGCAAAGTGCGGACAACCTCTTTACCGCCGCCGAAGAAACGGCGTTTGAGTTTGAGGAAGAAAAACCGGCGTCGCCGTCGCTGTTCTCCCGCGTGAAACAACTGCTGTCCAGCAAATCCACTTCGGATGATGCCCGTTTTAAAGACGTGCATGACGCCGTTGAGGTGGTGGTGGAACACGTCGAAACCGGCCTGCAAGCCACTGATGAAAAGCTGTCCGCGCTGCAAACCTCACTGACGGAACGCCTCAACACGCTGGAACAAACCGCGAAAGATGACCGCGAACAGTTCAGCACGCTTAAAGACAAGCTGGAGAAATCCGCCCCGCAGAACTACACGCAGCGCCCTGTTTCCAGCGGCGGCGGCAAGGGTGATGCAGCCCATTTCACCGACTGCTAAGCACTGCGCTCGCGATTAACCCGTTAACCAATTTGGAAAAAAACGCATGAAACAAACAACCCGCTTTCAATTTAACGCCTACCTGTCCCGCATTGCCGAGCTGAACTCGGTGGACACCGGCGACCTGGATAAAAAATTCAGCGTGGAGCCGTCGGTGACGCAGACGCTGATGACCCGCGTACAGGAATCTTCCGCCTTCCTGCAGATGATTAACATCATTCCGGTGGATGAAATGAAGGGTGAAAAGGTCGGCGTCGGCGTGTCCGGCTCTATTGCCAGCACCGCAGACACCAGCGGCACCGGTGAACGTCAGACGGCTGATTTTAATACCCTGACCGCTGAGGGTTATGAGTGCCGCCAGACGAACTACGATTTCCATTTCCGCTACGCCACGCTCGATCTCTGGGCACGCTATCAGGATTTCCAGGCGCGTTTACGTGACGCCATCGTGAAACGCCAGGCGCTGGACCGTATCACCATCGGTTTTAACGGTGTTGAGCGTGCGGCAACGTCAAACCGCACCAAAAACCCGCTGTTGCAGGACGTGAACGTGGGCTGGCTGCAAAAGTACCGCAACAATGCGCCGGAGCGCGTGATGAGCAAAATTCTCGGAGATGATGATGCCGTGATTTCCGCGACCGTGCGCGTCGGTGCCGGGGGCGACTTTGAGAACCTCGACGCGCTGGTGATGGATGCCACCAACAATATGGTTGACCCGATTTATCAGGATGATACCGGACTGGTGGTGATCTGCGGCCGTCAACTGCTGGCAGACAAGTATTTCCCGCTGGTGAACAAGGCTCAGGAGAACTCGGAAAGCCTGGCGGCAGATATGATTATCAGCCAGAAACGCATCGGTAACTTACCGGCGGTGCGTGTACCTGGCTTCCCCGCCAATGCCTTCATGATCACCCGCCTGGATAACCTGTCCATCTACTGGCAGGACGGAACGCACCGCCGTCACATTGAGGAAGTGCCAAAGCGTGACCGTATCGAAAACTACGAATCTATTAATGAGGATTTCGTGGTGGAAGATTACCGCGGCGGCTGCCTGGTCGAAAACATCCAGCTCGGCACCTTCAAAACCACCGCGCCTGAATCAGCGGAATAAAGGGGGGACATCATGATTAGCCCTTGCCGTCGTCACATGTTGCGACAGTCCGCCATCATCGCCGCACAGCAGGCCGCCGGTCAGCTGACCCATGCCACCGGCTACGAACTGCAAATGCAGCGACTCAATGCGGATAAGCAGGAATTAAGCAAGCATCAGTCCTTCCAGGCCAAAGCGGAAGTCAAGCGCCGCCTGCTGCCGGAATACGCCCCGTGGGTGTCGGGCGTACTCGCCGAAGGGAACGGCGCACAGGATGCCATCCTGATGACCGTGATGATCTGGCGTATTGACGCCGGTGATATCGCCGGTGCGCTGAACATTGCCCGCTACGCCTTTAAGCACCGGCTCGCGATGCCGTTCGGCACCCGCACAGCGGGCTGTGCCTTCACGGAGGAAGTGATCGGCCAGGCCGCCCGTGCCCGCACTGCCGGTGAGGCGGTCAGCATTGAGCTGATGCTGGAGGTGCTGGAGCTGACTGACAGTGAGGATATGCCCGATAAAGTCCGTGCGCAGTTGCACAAGATTATCGGCTATCTCTACCGCGACGGCGGCAAGGACACGTTAGCCCTGGAGCGTCTGAAAAGTGCCCTCATTCTCGACGGCAAATCAGGCGTAAAAAAAGACATTGAGCGCCTGGAGTCTGCCATTAAAAAGGCATCCGGCAGCTAAAAAGCATGCGCCCCGCGCAGGGCGGCACGCCAGCCGAGACCGGTCTTTGACCTTGTTCGACGCTGGCGTCCACCGCCCCCCATTCAGAGGTCATTATGTCTCTTGTTGTACCTGCACCGAAACCGGACGCCGCGACGGAACCCGCGATTAAAAACACCCATTTTTGGCCTGATGTGGATCCGGTTGAGCTGCGCGACACGCTGCGGCTGGAGGGCACCGTCACGGCGAAAAGGCTGCGCACCGCCGCAAAGTTTGCCATGACCGAAGTGAACGCCGAGCTGTTCAGCTTTCGCGATGCGCAGATTGCCCAGGGATTTAATCGCCTGGCGGATGTCCCTGCCGATCAGATTGATGACGAAAGCGTGAAGGTTTGCGCCTATCAGCGCGCCGTGGCGTCTATTGCCGCAGCCTTCCTGGCGGAGCGTTACCCGAATAACGACACCACGGACAAGGGCAGCCAAAAAGCCGAAATCGTGGAAAGCACCGTAGATGATTTATGGCGTGACGGCCGCAACGCGATCAGCGATGTCGCCGGTGTGTCGCACTGCATCATCGGGCTGCTCTGATGAAAGTCATTGCCGAACAGGGCGACACCGTAGATTCGCTTTGCTGGCGGTACTACGGGCGCACAGAGTCGGTCGTTGAACACGTTTACGCGGCTAACGTTGGCTTAGCCGCACAGGGGGCAATTTTGCCCCATGGCTACGCGGTGGAGCTGCCGGACATAAGCCTGCCCGCAGTCAGTGAAACCGTCTCACTTTGGGACTGATGACCATGGAGCGCATCACCTCGTTTATTTGTTATTGCATCGCCGTCTTTCTGGCCTGGCTGGGTGGGATGTCTTATCAGGATATTGCTTTTTTAGTCGGTGCCGCCGTCGGCGTCGCGACCTTCCTGGTGAACTGGTACTACCGGCGCAAAACGTACCGACTGCTGAAAGCTATAGGCGTCAGAGGAGACATTAATGCCGCCATCAATCGTTAGACGCTGCGCCGTCGCCGCTGTACTTGCGATTGCCGCGCTGCTGCCGCAAACGCCGACGTTGAAAACCTCCGCCGCCGGTCTGGCACTGATTGCCGACTTTGAAGGTTGCCGCCTGTCGGCCTACCAGTGCAGCGCGGGCGTCTGGACAAACGGTATCGGGCACACGGCGGGCGTGAGGCCGCAGACCCAAATCAGCGAACGTCAGGCCGCCGTGAATCTGGTGGAAGACGTGATGCGGGTGGAGAAAGGCATTGCTCGCTGTATGCCGATCACCATGCCGCAACCGGTGTATGACGCCGTGGTGTCGTTTGCGTTTAACGTCGGCGTGACGGCGGCCTGCAAGTCCACGCTGGCGTTTTTCATCAACAAAGGGAAGTGGCGGGACGCCTGCGAACAGTTACCGCGCTGGGTGTTTGTAAACGGCGAGCGCGTCACCGGCCTGGAACGCCGCCGCGTGAATGAGCTGGCCTACTGCCTGCGGGGAGTCTGATGCGCATTTTAATTTTGTTGCTGCTGGCAGCCTGCGCCCTGGCGGGGCTGCAAACCTGGCGTATCGGTGGCCTGCATGATGAAGCCGACCAGGCACAGCGCATTATTGGCACGCTGTCCGCCGGTATTGAAAGCCGCGACAACGCCATTCACCGCCTGAACGACGAGGCCGTAACGCGGGAACGGCAGGAGCAAAGCCTGCGCGCACAGCTCTCACAAGCGGGGCAGTTAGCGCGGGATCGTGAAATTCACCTTCAAAGGTTACTCAATGAAAATCAGGAAATGCGCGATTGGTATGCTGCTGCTCTGCCTGACGGTATTGGCCGGATGCACGCACGTCCCGCCTTTGCCAGCGCCGCAGATTATTTACGTTGGCTGTCCGGCGGTAACCAGTTGCCCGATACCGGCAAGCGCACCGGTCACTAACGGCGATTTAAGCAGTGATGTCAGAAACCTGGAGGCCGTGCTGACAGCCTGCGGCCTCCAGGTGGAAGCGGTCAAACAATGCCAGGAGGAACACCGTGTTAAAACCCGCACAGCTACGAAAAGCGTTAACTGACGCGGTGCCGCTGCTACAAACCAGCCCCGACACCCTGCGGATGTTTGTGGATAATGGCCGCATCGTTTCCACGTTAGCCAGTTCGCTGTCGTTTGAATACCAGTATCAGACAGAACTGCTGATCACCAACTTTGCCCAGGACTGCGATCTGATTATTGTCCCGATCCTGGCGTGGCTGCGTGAGAACCAGCCGGACATCATGGCGACGCCGGAAAAGCAGCAGACCGGCTTTAAATTTAAGGCCGATATGCTGGATGATGGTTCCTACGATATCGCGATTGATGTACAGCTCACCGAGCGCGTGATCGTCAAACAGGTTGAAGCCAGTCTGTACGTGGAGCATTTTCCGGAACCGCCGCTGCCGGAGCCGGTGGAAAGGCCGAGTGAACTGTATCTGCACGGTGAATTAGTGAGTCAGTGGCATGAGTGAGCTGTCAGCGTTTGATACCTGTCTCGCCGGGCTGATTGCCGCGCTGTCCCCGCAGAGCCGTAAGGCGATGGCGGCCACCATTGCGAAGCGTCTGCGCAAACATCAGCAGCAGCGCATTAAGCAGCAGGTCACGCCGGAGGGGCACCCCTTCACGCCGCGCCGCCCGCAGCCTCTAAGAGCAAAGAAAGGCCGCATCAAGCGGGAAATGTTCGCCAAACTGCGCACGGCAAAATACATGAAAGCCAAAGGCACCGCTGACGATGCCGTGGTGGAATTCACCAGTCAGGTGCAGCGTATGGCAAAAGTGCATCAGTACGGGCTGCGGGATCGCCCGTCCGTCCGTGCAAAAGAAATGCTGTATCCGGCACGCCCGCTGTTAGGGTTGGATGCGGAGGATATGAAGATTGTGGAGGATGAATTGATTAAATTTTTAACTGGATAACTAATCAATTTTTTGCGAGTTCAAGAACTGCATCATCAGAGCGAATTAGAAAATACTCGCAAAAAATTTAATGCATCACTCATTATTTCAATATTAGAGCCATCCAAAATGGAATTTTGTGCGTGTGCAATGTTATTCCTAATTGATTCTATAGACTCCATTGATTTTTTAAATTTCTTTTTCGAACAACCAAAAAAATCGATGAATTTTTGGTTGTTCAACAATATGTTCTTTTTATCACATATCTGAAGGCATTCTTTTATAGTTAACTGTTGATTCATTCCATTCTCACGCCTTTTGGCAAAAACGCCCTCTAAGATTTTAAGCCTTCCTTTACTCAGAACACTTTGCCATGAATCGTCAGGGAAATAATGTTTTATCCAATAAGATAAATGCATTTCAAACAATGAAATCAGGCCAAATATATATATTCTTACTGGCGGCTTGTTTAGATCAGCCTTAGATAGAATACCCACGACTTTATCAATGTAATTTACATATACAAAATCATTATTTTTTAAAACATTGAAAATTTCAAATAACGGTGTCGAATCTGAAATTATACGATCGCGCTTAATCTCAATAAGATAATCTTTGACCTGACCGTCAATTAATGAATTAGTCATAACGAAGCCAATAATATTCTCCTGAGCATCAACAACACCAGCACTATCAAAATCCCTTTCTGTTAGAGCTTGCCTAGCATCAGAGGCATTACTCTGTGCTGAACAAGAAACTAAAGCTTCATAAATTACTTGCGCGGTAATCTTATCGGTAAATATTTTTTTGAAATCAAGAAAACCTGTTCCTTTTCTTCTTTCACCGGTGCTTTTAGAAACCCAAAGGTCTTGTCCCATTTGATTAAACCCTTTATTTATGCAAATTAAATTCTATATAAATCAGCATGATAACAAATATAACACATCAAAGACTCTTAAGATAATATCTAACTCCAAATCTTATCCTCGTTGTACTACCGATGCCACAATCTCACTTAATTGTCTAAGCAACCACACAGCCGGCATTCTTTTATCCATGAATACATCCATCCCAAACAACGACATTCCGCGCCTGCTGCGCAATCTGATCCGCATTGGCACCATTGCCGAGGTGGATTTAGAGGCGGCGACTTGTCGCGTTAACACTGGCGGCAACGTCACTGACTGGCTGCACTGGCTGACCGCCCGCGCAGGGCGTTCCCGTTCCTGGTGGGCACCGTCCATCGGTGAGCAGGTTCTGCTGTTCTGCCTGGGCGGCGAGCTGGATACCGCCTTTGTGATGCCTGCTGTTTTCTCCGATGAATTCCCTGCGCCGTCGGGGTCAGCCGATGCTTTGCACGTCACTTTCCCTGACGGTGCGGTGATCGAGTACGAACCAAAAACTGGTGCACTGCAGGCAACCGGTATTAAGTCCGCCACGGTAAACGCGTCGGAAAAAGTCGCGGTGACTGCACCGGATATCACCTGTACGGCGAAAACCCGCATTACGCTCGACTCGCCGGAGGTGGTCTGCACCCACAAACTCACCACGGGCAGCCTGGAGGTGAAACAGGGCGGCACGATGACCGGTAACCTTACCCACTCGGGCGGCAGCATCACGTCAAACGGCGTGGTGGTGCATACCCATAAACACAGCGGCGTCCAGACGGGCGGCGGTCAGACTCAGGTGCCTTCATGACGAATGCGAAATACATCGGCCTGGCTCGCGACACGGGGCGCAGCGTCGAAGACCTGGCGCACATTCAGCAGTCGGTCAGCGACATTTTGCGCACGCCCGTCGGTTCCCGCGTCATGCGCCGTGACTATGGTTCACTGCTATCGATACTGACTGACCGCCCGCAGAATGCGGCGCTGCGGCTGCAAATTATGGCGGCCTGTTACAGCGCGATCCTCAAGTGGGAGCCACGCGTCAGCCTGACCGGCATCACCTTTGACACGACGTTCGACGGAAAAGCCGTGGTGGAACTCACCGGCACCCGCAAAGATACGTCCGCCGCCATTTCCTTAACCCTTCCTGTGAGCTAACCATGGCAACTATCGACCTGAGCCAGTTACCCGCCCCCGACGTGGTGGAGGTGCTGGATTACGAAATCCTCCTGGCGGAGCGCAAAGCTACGCTGGTCTCCTTGTACCCCGAAGACCAGCAGGCCGCTATCGTCCGCACGCTGACCCTGGAGTCTGAACCCATTGTGAAGCTGCTGGAGGAGAACGCTTACCGCGAAGTGATCCTGCGTCAGCGGGTGAACGAGGCGGCGCAGGCGGTGATGCTGGCGTATGCCACCGGTACGGATCTGGACAATATCGCCGCGACGTTCAGCGTGGAGCGCCTGACCATCACGCCTGCGGATACGGTCAGCATGCCCGCCGTGGCGGCAGTGATGGAAAGCGATGCGGATTTGCGTATCCGCGCGCAGCAGGCGTTTGAAGGGCTGAGCGTGGCGGGTCCGGTCGGCGCGTATGAGTATCACGGGCGCTCTGCCGACGGGCGCGTGGCGGATATTTCAGTGATCAGTCCGTCGCCTGCCTGCGTGACGATTTCCGTGCTGGCACAGACCGGCAACGGCACCGCCCCCGCTGACCTGCTGGCGGTGGTTCAGGCCGCGCTCAATGACGAGAACGTGCGCCCGGTGGCTGACCGCGTGACCGTCCAGTCTGCAACCGTCGTGAATTACACCATTGACGCCGTGCTGTATCTGTTTCCGGGTCCGGAAGCCGAACCCATCCGCGAAGCCGCCGAAGCCAGGCTTATCGCCTACACCACCGCGCAGCACCGGTTAGGCCGCGATATCCGGCTGTCCGCCATTTATGCCGCGCTGCACGTTGAGGGCGTCCAGCGCGTGGAGCTGAAAAGCCCCGCCGCTGACATCGAGCTGGATAAAACGCAGGCGTCATTCTGCACCGCGTACACCCTGAAAGTGGGCGGCTACGATGAGTGATCGCCTGCTGCCCGTCGGTTCCTCGGCGCTGGAAGTTGCCGCCGCCGAGGCCTGCGCCGCGCTTGAAAACGTGCCGGTGCCGCTGCGGCAGCTTTGGGATCCGCTGACCTGTCCGGCAAAATTTTTACCGTACCTGGCGTGGGCGCTGTCGGTTGACCGCTGGGATGAAAACTGGCCTGTCTCCACCAAGCGCCGCGTCATTCAGTCCGCCTGGTTCATTCACTGCCATAAGGGAACCATCGGTGCCATCCGGCGCGTGGTGGAGCCGCTCGGCTACCTGATTAACGTGACCGAGTGGTGGGAAACCAATGACGAACCCGGCACGTTTCGCCTGGATATCGGCGTGCTGGAAACCGGCATCACCGAAGACATGTATTT